>Ga0256829_1000255_pt1 | contig 61876 bp, 61 predicted proteins | sample 131447metaG_FD_185979 | JGI IMG/M metagenome (GOLD analysis project Ga0256829, IMG submission 185979) | Hydrothermal vent microbial communities from Lau Basin, Pacific Ocean - 131-447 | ecosystem: Environmental > Aquatic > Marine > Hydrothermal vents | place: Pacific Ocean: Lau Basin | collected...
TTTAAGAAGTTCCTGGCGTTTGGGTTTTTTATCCTTGTTGTTGGGTTGGTTTTTAGCGCCCCGTTGAATGCTGCAGTTGAAGTTCAGAACGGTACCACTACCTCCGTGGAGATAAAGTCCCCCTGTGCTGCATTGGAAGGGGGAATACACAGCAGGCAGGCCGCCGTACTGAGAGGTCCCGTGGCCGCTTTTGAGGCTGCTTTGGCTTTTAATGGTGACGATTCACGGCTTCTGAGGCGTCAGCTCCACGGCGTGACTCTCGTACCGCAGTACAGTACGGCAAAAGATGTTCTTGTGAAAGCGAACAATTTTTCTGCCAGAGCGCTGGTTGTGTCCATCACTAACGGCCAGGGAAAGGTAATTGGAAGGTATTATCATATCAACAGTGAAAGAGGTAGCTCCTCGGCCATCGTGATTCTCAAAAACAACTCAGCAATGATATACATAACCAATGGAACAGCCGTTAAAACACTCAAAGTAATAAAGGACGGTGAGCACATCAAGGTACTCGGACTGTTCGGCTGGTTATCATGTGCCAGATGTATAGCTCTGGGAACCTTTGTCTGCGGGAGTGCCATGGCATTTGCTGGAAGCATGGGCTGTTGGACTGGATGCCCAATGTTCTCGGTGCTGGGTCCACTTGCCGTTGGTCTGTGCTTTATAATATGTGAAACAGCAGTCATTCTGGGCAGTGCATACTCGTGTTATGATATGAGCAAGACTGCATGCCATGCCCTAGGCAAGTGTTGAGGGGTGTGATTCCATATGGGGACTATAGTCCAAAACCGCAGGCTGGCAATGATCTTATCCGCAATTGGACCTGTATTCGGCTTTTTACTCTATTTTTTAGTTTTTCACGATATTATAGGTGCCATTCAGATCGCGCTGATACTGTTTATTGGACTTACCTCAATGGTGTATTCCATGTGGATTTGCTGTGGTGTGCTGCTTTCCTTTGCCGTGGTGTTTATACTGTGGGGGTTAAATCCTGCGTACATATCTTCTCTGGTTGTTTATGCCGTCACTTATTTGTATTTGGTTGGTTTACGGGGAGTGAAAAGGCGAAATCTAATTATCCTGACCCTTGTTAGTTTTTTAGGCATTCTAATCGGCGTATATGTCTTGACTCAAGCACAGGATATTAACTGGCAATCGATAACGTCCTTTAAAGCTCAAGAGGTCGTTATAATTGGTAACCATACTTTTAAGAGCTATGTTAACTTCACCAAACCGGATTATATAAGCAGGGCGGACTATTGGCCAAATGGCAAATTCATTCAGAAAATTGTTATTAACGGTAACATCGAGAAAGTCATAACTACCAATGGTACTTTTACATTCAACGTAACTTGGACGAACACAGATGCCATTGATCCATTCGCGTTAGTGATTCTCAATCTTGAACAGTTCAATATCTCCAAAAGGGGAGACCTCCGGGTTTTAACACCCAAAACACGCACTTTGCCACATTACAAAATTTGGGTTAACTCGAGGGGGCTTCCAAAGGAAATAATAATTGAAGGGGCAAGCCGAGATACCATAGTGGTGAAATACAAAAAACTGACAATGAAAAACAATGGATAGTATCCAAAAACTTTAAATCTCCTTCCTTCCCTTTCTACCCCATGCACGGTGGTCGCTTTTGGCCCTGGTGAACCCCTCTTCTCGACCGCCTTAGTCTGGAGTTTCGTTTCCAGTGGAAATGGAGGTGTTTGAATGGATGACTTTAAGGTTACCCCCTGGGACGTTGAAGGCGTTGTGGACTACGCGAAGCTGATAGAACAGTTTGGAACCAGCCCGCTGACGGACGAGCTTATTGAGAAGACGGTAGAACTTACCAAGAGCGAACTTCCGATATACTTCAGGAGGCGCTTTTTCTTCTCCCATAGGGACTACGACAAAATCCTTGCCGACTACGAGAATGGGAGAGGCTTCTTCCTCTACACCGGGAGGGGTCCGAGCGGGCCTATGCACATTGGCCACATAATCCCGTTCTACGCGACCAAGTGGCTCCAAGAGAAGTTTGGTGTAAACCTCTACATCCAGATAACCGATGATGAGAAGTTCTTTTTCAAAGAGAAGCTCACCTTTAATGACACGAAGAGGTGGGCCTACGATAACATCCTCGACATCATCGCCGTTGGCTTCGACCCGGACAGGACCTTCATCTTCCAGAACAGCGAGTTCACGAAGATCTACGAGATGGCCATTCCAATAGCCAAGAAGATAAACTTCTCAATGGCCAAAGCTGTTTTCGGTTTCACCGACCAGAGCAAGATTGGTATGATTTTCTACCCGGCCATACAGGCAGCACCAACTTTCTTCGAGAAGAAGCGCTGTCTGATTCCGGCGGCGATTGACCAGGATCCCTACTGGAGGCTCCAGAGGGACTTCGCTGAGAGTCTTGGCTACTACAAGACCGCCGCTATACATTCCAAGTTTGTTCCTGGATTGACCGGCCTCGGCGGCAAGATGAGTGCGAGCAAGCCTGAAACGGCCGTCTACCTCACCGACGACCCGGAGGAGGCTGGCAAGAAGATATGGAGGTTCGCTCTAACCGGTGGCCAGCCAACGCTTAAGGAGCAACGTGAAAAGGGCGGAAACCCCGACAGGTGCGTCGTCTTCAAATGGCTTGAGGTATTCTTTGAACCGGACGACGAGAAGCTGATGGAGCGCTATAGGGCGTGCAAAGCTGGAGAGCTGACCTGCGGGGAGTGCAAGCGCTACCTCATCAGGAAGGTTCAGGAATTCCTCAGGGAGCACCAGAAGAAGCGCAAGAAGGCGGAAAAGAAGGTCGAGGAGTTCAAGTACACGGGTGAACTCGCCAGAGAGCAGTGGGACAGGGCGGTTCCTGAGGTGTTGCATTAGTTCCCTTTCTTTTTATTGCATCCCTAACGAGGAGGCGTCCAAAACGGCCTTATCCTGGGGTTCATGGCTGGAAATTCCACTAAACCCTTTTCCCCTCTTTAATGTAAATAACCTGTGCTCCTATGTCCTTCGCATGGTCACTTATCCTTTCTAGGTGCCTCATGATGAGTGCCTCCACCGGTGAGCACGTTTCTGGGTTCTTTATCCCTTGTAAGGAGTGTATGTAAAGATCGTCTATCTCCCTGTCAAGCTCAAGGAGCCTTCCTGTGGCTACCTCGTCGAGGTTCTCGAAGGCCTCTACTGCGGTTTTGAGTGCTTCTAGTGTCAGATTAAAGCCCCTGCTCAGGAGTGGCGTCATCTCAAAAGGCCCTACAACTTTGGCCGTTCTCTCTATCTCCATAGCGTATCGGGAGATCCGGTAAAGGTCGTAGGAGACGTCTATGGCGCTCTGGATGAAGCGCAGGTCGCCTGCCACCGGTGAGTAGCGGACGAGTAGCTCTGTTGCGATGTTCAGCACATCTCCATGGAGGATGTGGAGTTCACTTGATATATCCGCTATTGATTCAACCCCTCCATTAAGGCTTTTACTCGCCCGTTGGAGGGAGGATAGGGCATCATTTCCCATTTCCCTTATGAGTTTTTTAAGCTGTTCAATTCCCATGTCGAGGAGTTTTCTCATCCTATCACCCCAGGGCACCCGTGATGTATTTCTCGGTTAGTTCATGCTCCGGGCTTTCAAACACCTTTCTCGTTGGGCCCGCTTCTATTAGCTCACCCAGATACAGGAAACCAACATAATCGCTGGCTCTAGCGGCTTGGGCAGGCAGATGGGTAACTAAAACTATTGTGTAATCCTCCTTGAGCTCTAAGAGAAGCTCCTCTATTTTGGCCGTCCCGACTGGGTCAATGTTGGCAGTAGGCTCGTCCATCAGGAGTATTTTTGGCTTCATCGCCAGGGCCCTCGCTATCACAAGCCTCTGCTTCTGACCACCGCTCAGGTTGCGGGGGTAGTCGTTCAGGCGATCCTTAACCTCGTCCCATAGAGCCGCTTTTTTGAGTGCCCACTCAACCCTTTCGTCCAAGTCTTCTTTTGACTTTACAAGCCCGTTGAGCTTCAGCCCGATGGCGACGTTTTCGTATATCGTCATGTGGGGAAAGGGGTTGGGATACTGGAAGACCATACCCACCTGTCTTCTGACCTCGATAGGGTCAACCTCTGGGGAGTATACGTTTTTTCCAAAGAGACGAACCTCCCCCTCAACCCGGGTATCCTCTTTTAACTCAAGGATCCTGTTGAAAGTCCTCAGCATCGTGCTCTTTCCACAGCCACTGGGTCCCATAAGGGCGAAAATGCCCTTCTCCGGAATCTGCAGGTTGACATCTTTTATTACGTGGTTCTTGCCGTAGTAAACATTCAGGTCAACAGTTTCTATTGCGAAGTTCACAGTTTCACCTCCTTAAGGCTCATCCTTAGGGGGATGAAAACGGCGATGAAAATCACCATTAGGACAAGGGAGGCACCCCATGCGGTCGCGTGATCTTGGGGGCTTGGACTCTGGATTAGTTGATATATTAAGAGGGGGATAGTGCCCACAGGTTTGGTTATCGATGTTGGGTAGCTCTCGTAGAGCCCCCCTGCAGTGAACAGCAATGGAGCGGTCTCTCCCGCGGCCTTTGCAATGCCTATTAGGACTCCTGTCAGCACCCCCCGCTTTGCCATCGGGGCGAGTATTCTGAATAACACTTTGATTCTTGTAAGGCCGAGGGCGTAGCCTGCCTCTTTGTATGTGAAGGGTATCCCCCTCATGGCCTCGTGGGTGTAGACAGCAACATAGGGGAGGAGGATTATGACTAGGGCAAAGGCACCTGCCATGGCCGAGTATGTCCCCATAGGAATGACAAGAACTGCCATGACAAAAATTCCCACCAGTATCGTGGGAAACTCCATCATTATTTCGAGAAGGGCCTTAGTCCACCGCCCTAACACACTTCTCGGATTTTCATAGGAGTACATACCCACCATCAGTGCGAGGGGCACCCCGATTAAGCTCGACAGGAACGTCAGAAGGAAGGTTCCTGCTATGGCAGGGCCTATACCCCCCTCCGAGAACGTCCCCGTAAAAAATATGGTTCCCCTTTTTAGGATCACCGGCAGTCCCTTCAGGGTTACGGTGTATAGTATGTAAAAGAGGGGGAGCACGGCGACCACTGTAAGGAGGCCGATGGTAAACAGAAAACCTTTTTCCACCGCTTTTCGGTTGGGATTAAACCTGAACATTCTTCTCCCACCTCCTGAGCATGTGAATCCCTATTATGTTGACAGTAAGCCCTATGGCGAAGAGCGCTAGGCCAGCGGCAAACAGGGTGGACGTCATGTAGGTGTAGAGAAAAGCGTTGCCAAATTGATTGGCTATGAGTGAGGAGATGGTATACCCCGGTGCGAAGAGTTTGTAGGTCAGGTTGAACGTGTTGCCTATGACGAGACTCACCGCTATAGTCTCCCCAACTGCCCTTCCAAACCCCAGGATTATCCCGGAGACCATCGCTGGCTTGATGTAGCCGAGGAGTATCCGCGTGGCCTCAAACTTGGTGGCCCCAACGGCGTATGCCGCTTCCCTGTATGTAAATGGGATCATCTGATATGCCTCGCGTATAATTGCTGAGACAAAGGGGGTGATCATTATTGCCAGAAGAACTCCAGCAGAGAAGTAACTGTACCCCCCAACGGGAGGATAGTGGATGAAGGGTATAAATGAAAAATACCTGTAGAGGGGTTCCATGACCCAGTGCCTCAGGAACGGCACTAGGATAAAGGCCCCCCATATACCGTATATTATGGTGGGCAGGCCAGCCATCACGTCGGAGAGTATCGCGAGGGTGTTTTTCAGTCCCCTGGGAGCGTAATCAACGATAAAGACAGAAAACGCGGCTGATATGGGAAGGGAAATCAGGATCGCAATGAGGGACGTGTAAAAGCTTCCCCAGAGGGCTGCGGCTATACCGTATACCTCCTTCTGCGGAACTGAGGCGGCTTGCCAGATGTTCTTGATGTACAAATCTATTCCAAAATGTTCCAGTGCAGGAAGGGCGTTTTTGAAAAACACAAAGAGCATTCCAGCAAAGAGCAGGAATATTACTAGGATTACGGGGAAGGATACTATGTCAAACACATCCAGTTTCCTCATTACTTCCATGCTATCACTTCCCGATTTTCTAGAATAAAAAAGGGACAACTCAAGTTTTGATCATGTCAACGGCTTTAAGGCCGATCTCTGCCACCTCCTTCGGTAGGCCGACGTAGCCGGGCGCGAGGTTCTGGGGCTTCTGTCCTTCGGTGAGTATCCACTTTAGAAATGCTTTTATCGCCTCAGCCTTCTCCTTGCTGTAGTGCTTCCCATCTTTGTTTTCCCACACGAGGAGGTGAGTAAAGGCGACTATCGGGTAGGAGTTCTTCCCCGGTGCATCCAGGAGTTGCGTGAGGTTTTCTTTATAGCCCTCGGTTGGTGAGGGGATGTAAGATTTAATCGCTAAAACTGCAGATTTTATGGTTGTGTTCGTTGGCAGAACGAAGTTTCCCGCCTTGTTTTGTAGGGCCGCAACCGTCAGGTTGTCTTTTATAGCATAGGAGAGTTCCGTGTACGCTATGCTGTACGGGGTGTTTTTAAGTATGGCCACAACCCCGGGGTTGCCCTTCCCGGCCAATCCCCTTCCGAGCCTGTCAACCGGCCAGTTTACTACCAGACCTGCTCCAACTTTCTTGGCCCATTCGCTACTTATGAGGCTGAGGTATGTGGTGAATATCTTCGTTGTCCCGCTGGCATCACTTCTGTGAATGACTATTATCCTCTTATGGGGGAGCTTTAGGTTCGGGTTGAGGCTCTTTATGGACGGGTCATCCCAGTATTGAATTTCTCCGAGGAATATTTTGGCAAGAACGGCCCGGCTTAACCTTAACCCTGTTCCAATTCCAGGCACGTTGTACACTACAACAACAGCACCGACTATTTCCGGGAACTGGAGGGGCTGATCCCCGGTTGATAAGAATTTTTTCCACATATCGGCGCTGACAGCAGGGTCGCTTCGGCCGATGTCGGTAAGCCCTTTTAGAAACGTTTCCTGACCGTATCCACTTCCCCCCCCTTGATATTCAATTTTGATGTTGGGATGGGAGCTCTGATAAGTCTTAATCCATTTCTGAATTTGGTACATGGGAAATGTGGCACCTGTTGTGCGGAGGGATATAGTTTGAGTTGATCTGCTTGAAGTGAGTGCAGTGTTACTCTGCCCTATGCATCCGCTGGCCGCCACGGTAGCGACCAGTAGGAAAATCGCGGACAAGGCTATAATCCGTTTCATAGGCCCCACCGGTGGGCATCTTCCTCGGCTTAATTATAAATTTTGTCGCAATAGAATATAGTTTAGATCATGCTTCTATATAACTCTAAATATCTGTATGTTTTTTATAGTTTCTATAGAGTTGTCTACCCAATCACGTATGTATGAACCATCAACCCGCCGTGTCCTATGAGCCTGTGGTGCTTGATTTTGAAGCCGTTTTCCTCTAGGGCCGTTTCTATTGCCCTCTTCTCTGTCGTTATGAAGACACCGCGCTTTTCAAGGACTTTTGCCAGCTCCATGAAGAACTCCGAGTACAACTTTGGCATCATGCTCTTCCTCCCTATCTTCAGGCCGTAGGGAAGATTGCTGACGGCAAAGTCAACTCTATCAACGTATTCGCTCAGCCTCGTCGCGTCGCCGAGGATAAACTCAATCCCCTCGTGCACCCCTGCCGCGAGGGCGTTCATCTCCGCCCCGCGGAGATGCTTCCCATATTTCTCAAGGCAGATTACCCTCCCGGGATAGCCCCTCAGGGCGAGCTCGATTGGAATCGTCCCACTTCCGCAGAAGGGGTCAATGAAAGGACCTCCATCGGGATTGGCCAGCTCTATGAGGGCATTCGCTATGCTGGCCTTGAGGTGTGCTGGATGGTCATAAACTCTCCACGGTCTCTTGTGGAGGGAACTGTCGCCGGTAGTGTCAATCCCGAGGAAGAAGATATCACCTATCAGTTCGGCCCTGAAGATCACCGCTGGATGGTCAAGGTTGACCTTCGGCGTGCCGAAGCAGGAAAGGCGGTCAAAGATTGCCTTTCCAACGGTTTTTGCTACATCAACGCTCGTTATTTTATGCTCCCCCTTCCTAAAGCTCCTCACGGCAAAGCTCTCACTTACTTTGACGTGCATTTCCAGTGGAAGGCCTGAAACGAAGTCCCCTATCCTTTTGAGGGCTGCCTCCGGCTCCTCGTTCCCGATGTCTTCAAAGCGCTCGCTTGCTATCTCTAGGATGACCCTGTGGAGGAGCCTTGAACGTTCGTTTAGGTAGGTTGGAATGCTCATCCTCCGTCTCCTGCCCTTTTCGTCAGTGTAGAAAGCTTCTCCAACCTCGGCAAGAACCCTCCCCTCAACGCCCAACGGCCTTTCCTCCACCTGAAACGGAATTCCGATTCTGTCCAGCAGTGAACGTATCTCAGCACTCGCCAAATCCTCAATTCCCTGAGATGTGGTTAGAAGGAGCCTCATGGTTCTCACTCCATCACCGCTACTACACCCTTCCATTTCTTTCCAAAGCACTCGCTCGCTATGACGCTCTTCCCGGTGAGTTCTTCTAAAAGTTTTATCCCACCATCGCACTTCTTGAAGCCGGTCGCTATTCCAACGGTGAGGGTTTCTATCTCCATAATCCCGACGCGCTTTCTGCCGTCCAGCCTATTTTTCAATTCATCCCCGTACTTCCACAGGATTCCCCTCGGATCGAGGAGCATGTCCTTCTCAACACCTTTTAGGATATCCTCAAAGTCCCAGATGAATCTGTCCTTTTTCTTCCCCTCCGTTCCAAAGAGCGTAAAGCGACCGGTCTGCCACTCGCGGAGGAGCCAACGAGCGGTTTCCTCCAAATCCACCTCTCTGCCAGCATTTATTAATCCGCGTCTCTCGCCGAGCTTCCTTAGTATTTCCTCTTCACTTCCGAACTCCTCTATTCCAAACCTCTCGGTTATCGCTTCTTTCCTCGTTTTCAAAATGCGTGAGATTAGCTTTAAAGCGGGTTTAACCGGTTCCTCTATCTTGTCCGCCGGAAAGCCCCCCTTTATGACCAACTCGTCGAAGTCGTCTATTGGGATCACTCCCGGGCTGTCGAGGAGCCATATTCTTTTACTTAACCTTATGAGTTGTTTTCCCTTGGTATAACCGGGTATAGGAGCCGTTCTAACTGCCTTTTTTCCCTTGAGTGTGTTGATTATTGTGCTCTTTCCAACGTTGGGATAGCCTATTATGGCAACCTCCACCCTCTCTTTCTCTTCGAGGAGCGGTTTTGCGAGCCTTTTTATCTCTCTTCGCAGGATTCCGGTCCCTTTCCTGTTCTTGGCGGAGATGAAGACCACTGGAATCTCACTCTTTTTCTTGTACTCCTCGACCCACTCCTTTGGAACCAAATCTGCTTTGTTCATTACTATTAGGAGTGGTTTCCCTTCCTCTTGGACAAGCCTCTCAAGCTTCCTGTTCCTAGTTCCCAGGGGATCTCTGGCGTCAATCACTTCAACCACCATGTCCCCTTCCTCAACTGCTTCTCTCGTTATCCCCCAAGCTTTTCTCGCCTTCATTTCTCCTCACCGTTATCTCAAATATGACCATTTCTCCATCCGTATAAGGGGGCAAAGATGGATGCATATCACATCTGTCTCTTTATTAGTTATCATAGTCAGCTATTATTAGTCCTTGATTACTATTCTACTCTCGAGTTCGAAAACGGGGGCATTTCCCGCGTATTTCAACGACTTTGACTTTCAATCTCTCCACAATTTTACCGAAATCTAAATAAAGATTGGAGTTCAAAAAGCTATCAAGCATGAGGAATAACTTACGATAACTTTGATGGTGGTGCTCAACGTGTCTGAGGATATCGAGGCGAAGATTCGCCGCCTGAGAGAGCTTGGTAAAGCCAGTGCGGAACCTGAGCCGCCCATTGCCCCAAAACCCGCTCCAGCTAAGAAACCCCCCAGAAGACCCCGTTCCATAGGGAGTATACGCGCCAAGGAGCGGAAGAAGAGGGTTATCCTTGGGGCGGCTATAATATTAATAATAATCCTCGCAGTCTCCGCTGGTGCTTACATGTACCTTCAGAACCGCACTGCAAGCGAGATAAGCAAGGCCCGCGCCAAGAAACTCGCGGAGGTTAACACCTATTTCAAGTCCTCCGTTTTCAATAACACAAACTGTACTAAGGATGTTATAGTGATAAGGACGAAGCTCGTCAACCAGATCGTCAACGCCAAGACCCTGGGGGAGCTTAACGCTATAGACGTTAGGGACTACTACGACTTCGCGCTGAAGAAGTATAACGCCTGCATTGAGCACATTCAGCAGGTCGAGTCTGAGAAGCAGCTTAACATAACCAAAGCGCAGAAGATTACGGAGATTGAGGCCTCCTTCCAGCCGTTTCTCTCGATGCCACTGCCGGATGCCATAAAGAACAAAGCTGTAACGTACATGAATTCCCTTGAAGACAGGGTTAACTCCGCCACGACCCCAGGGGAGGTTAACGCGGTTAACCCAGACCCGTACCTCCTTGAGCTTTGGAGGGATTACAAGTTCTGGCGCATAGATCAGCTCGCGGAGCAGGGCCATGGTAGTGTTATCCTTGAATACAATGGGGTCAGGGAGTTAGTTTCCGCGGCTGACGCCAAGGCAATCCTCGGTGGAATACTCGACTACAAGGAACTTATGAAGTATAGAGTTCTCAAGGTTCAGTGGGTTGAGCTTTCGCTCGTCCTTCCAAGGAAGAATATAGACGGCGCGTTCTTGTCCCCTGGTGACAAGATAGAGATTTACATCCAGGGCAGGAATACTACCTCAATCGATGGCTACTTTGAACTCGTCCTCCTCCCGGTTCAGGAAGGCACGATCTCCGTTAGTGAATCCCAGAGCCAGTCTGGTTCAAGCTCCACCTCCTCATCTACCACCTACGGTGAGACCCAGTCAAGCTCCGTTTCGCCGGGAGGGAACACCATGTCTGACAGCTCCTCTTCACAGAACACCTACTCCAACAGCCAGAGCAGTAGTCAGAGTTCCTCCGCAAGCTACTCCTACAACGTCAACCTCGCCGAGATACTTAAGGCCATAGCCGCTGGAAAGATACAGTCGAGCGACCAAGTGAAAGCCGAACTCAACGCCTACGGTTGGAAGGTTCTCGATCTCGAGAAGAGCACGGCCCTTGAGACCTTTGACTCAAACACCCCAATGCTCGTTATCATCAAGGTTCCCTCAATATTCGTGCCAGATATACTCCAGAACCAGAACTACGTGTACATAGCCAAGGTTTCAACGTGAGGTGGTGGAAGTGAAGCGCCTCTTAGCAACTTTCTTTATCCTTTTGTTAGTCTCTTCTCTGGTTAGTGCAGAGACTTACACCCTCCCAGGCACAACCCCGGATGGGAAGCCATACAACAACATAGGCATTCTCGGGGAGGTCATGGTTGATCTAAACGTCACCGTCGTCAACACCGCCCCCTTCCCCAAGTTCGTCGTCGTTAACCCTAGGTATGACTTTCACGTTATAAGACTCTCCGGCAATGAGGGGATGACCTCCTACCGCTCCAACGGCACTTCCTATCATATCCCCTCCAACTTGGAGATGACTTCCCTGAATTACTACATCGGTTTCTGGCTCATGCCCTATGAGACCGTTGTCGTGAACTTCCGCATCCCCTACAACAACTCCTACCTCCTGCGGATGAGGGACTACAAGTCCGCCTGCGGGGACTCTTCTAGGTTGACCGATATAACATACAACGGGAGTGATAACTACACCGGCCACATTGTGACAGCGGACAAGCTTTCACCCCTCGGGTGCGGCGTCATCTACCCCCAGCTCGTGAACACCCCCCTGATACTCTCGGTCAAGTCGATGTTCCCCCTTGATGACGGATACATCCGGGTTCTTAGCTATCGGGGAACCGTCACATTCCGTCTCACAAACGCTCCCAACAAGGCGGGTGTCTTTAACACGTTCTTCGCGGTGTCCATCCCCATCATATTCCAAGGCGCAAAGATGTATGGCTTTACCCCAAACTACACAATGACCTACAGGGAGTACATGGACGAATTCGTTTGGAAGTACAGGGGACTTAAGCCGCCGGAGAGGCACCAGGTCCAGACTCAGTCCCTTCTGGCCACCTCGAACTTGTTCCAGTTGTCAAACACCCTCCTAACTGGGGTTAAGGTTGGGTCTCCCGTAGTGAAACCCCCGAAAGAGGCCGGCATCAATTTCCCGGTCTGGATAATATTCCTTGGAAACAGCGTTGAAATAAGATATCATGTTGAATGGAATGCGGGGGGCTGAGTTTTGCTCTTCGACGAAGATGAGAGGAAGAAAAAGAAGCCCACCTCATGGATAGATGAAATACTTAGTGGGGAGGATGACCTACTTGAGAACATGCTCAAGGGTGGCTCAAAGTCCAAACCCTCCGACTCGACCATTGGATCTAGCTCCCCTAGTGAGACCTCCTCTGAGAACCCTCTGCTGTCAATCCTTGGTGGTGGAGAAGAATCCAAAAAGCCGGAGAAGAAGTCTGAAAGCAAGTCTCCCAAACAATCTGAATCCTCAGAGCTTCCTTCCCCGAGTGGTGGAGGGGGGCTGGATCTTCAGAATATACTGAGCAAGCCGACGATGCCTGAGGAAGCAACCAAAGATAGACCAACGGGTTCTGACCTGCTCAGTGGAATACTCGGCGGCTCTTCACTCCCTACAAAACCATCCCCCACCCCCCAGCCCAAGCCGAAACCCGTCTCTACCCTTCAGGACATACTGGGCTCCTCGACCCGCCCTGAGGAGATGAACTACGCTGGCAGGGCCGAGGTTCTCGACGCTTACGGCAACGTTCGCATCCTCAAGGTCAAGGGTGAACCAGTTCCTGTCTATGAGATTCGCATGCCCAAGCTCAGCCGCGAGGAGGAAGAGCTTCTCGGGAAGATAAGAGACAGGGCGATAACTGAACTTCAAATCGACCCCACTGCTTTCCCTGACCCTGAAGAGCGCAGAAGGGTCTTCATGAACGCGGTCAGGAAGATGATAAAGGCAGAGGCCCCCCAGTTCTCGGAGGGCAGGGTTGAGGTTCTTGCAGATATGATAGTTCAGGCCATGATAGGCTACGACAAGCTCGACCCGCTGGTTCGCGACGACAACCTTGAGGAGATAATGGTGATCGGAACCAACAAGCCCGTCTACGTGTGGCACAGGCGCTTCAGCATGTGTAAAACAAACATCGTCTTCCGGGAGGACAGGGGAATACTCAACATTATAGAGAGAATAGCGAGGGAAGTCGGCAGGAGGATTGATCAGCAGAGTCCACTCCTCGATGCTCGCCTTCCGGATGGGAGCCGTGTCAACGCCACGATATCCCCGATAAGCCTTGATGGGCCTACGATAACAATCCGTAAGTTCAAGCGTGATCCCCTCACCATAATCGACCTCATAAAGTACGGCACTATGAACACCGAGATAGCGGCCTTTCTATGGATCCTCGTCGACGGTCTTGGTGTTAAGCCCGCCAACATTCTCGTAGCTGGAGGAACCGGTTCCGGAAAAACGACCACCCTAAACTCACTTGGCATGTTTATCCCTCCGAGTGAGCGCGTCATAAGCATAGAGGACACCGCTGAGCTTCAGCTCCCCGTTGAGCACTGGGTACGGCTTGAGACGAGGCCGCCGAACCTTGAGGGCAAGGGTGAGATAACCATGGACGACCTCGTGAGGAACACCCTCCGTATGCGTCCGGATAGAATCATCGTCGGTGAGGTTCGTGGCTCGGAGGCAAGAACGATGTTCACCGCAATGAACACGGGACATGACGGCTGTATGAGCACAATTCACTCCAACAGTGCCCGTGAGACTATAATCAGGCTTGAAAGTCCCCCAATGAACGTTCCAAGGATAATGATCCCTGCATTGGACATAATCCTAATGCAGATCCGTTTCCATAGCAGAAAGAAGGGTACTATAAGGCGCATAACGGAGATAGCGGAGATTTCCGGAATGGAAGGTGAGAGCATCCAGCTCAACAAACTCTACAAGTACGACCCGGCAAAGGACGAGCTTGTCCCGACAGGCGTCCCGAGCAGAACCCTCAACAACCTTGCCCATCATACCGGCATGAGCATCGCTGAGATTGAGCTTGAAAAGGAGAAGAGAAAGATAATCCTTGACTGGATGATAGAGAGGGGCATAAGGAATATAGAGAAGGTCGGTTACTACATAAGTCAGTTCTACATCGATGAAGATGCACTTCTCAGGAAGATAGAGGCGGAGGGCAACACCGAGGCCAGCAAGCAGATAAAGACCGTGATGTGAGGTGGTAGCATGGGAGTGGTCGATGGATTCATGAACTTCCTCGAGAGGCTCGGCGGTAAGACGATAGAGGTAACTGAGAAGCCGATGAGGAGAATTCCTCAGGGAAAGAGCGTTCAGGAGAGGCTTAGAGCACTCAAACAGCTCCAGAAAGAAGTAGAGAAGGAGAGCTTCGAGGACGAGCGGGAGAAGCAGATGGAAGAGATGCTGGAGTGGAGAAAGAGAGAGATGCAGTCCTCGTTCTCAGATAGGCTCGCTGAGGCCCTCCTCCGCTACTTCAAAGGGCCGATAACATCGCTCACCAACTCCCTTAAGGGTCTTGACCAGGACCTCTACCGCGCCAACATAAACACCCCCAAGGAGAAGTACGTGGCTACGATGGTTGTGGTTTCGGTCTTCGCGGCGTTCTTCCTGATGATAACTGGCTACCTCCTTTTTTTGTCCTTTGAAAACATACTGCTACTCGGCTTCCTCGGCTTCGTGGGTGGCTTCATGTACATGCGTCAGTACCCAAAGATGGTGTGGAGGAGGCGTGTTATGGAGGTTGAGAGGGCTCTTCCCTACGCCCTCAGGCATATGGCGTCGCTCCTCAGTGCCGGCGTTGGTGTCGCGGAGTCAATGCTCTCCGTTGCAAAGGCGGACTACGGTCCCATATCTGAGGAGTTTGAACTCGTCCTGATGGACATGAGAACAGGTTCCTCCTTTGAGGATGCGATGACGAGGTTCGAGCAGAAGATGGATTCCGAGAGCGTTAGCAGGGTCGTTAAGCAGATGCTCAGGGCGGTTAAGTTCGGGGGAAACCTCGCGGACATAATGTACAAGATGGCGGAGGACTTCTCCTTTGAGTACAGGATGAAGCTTGTTGAGTACGTCCAGAAGGTCAATGGTGTATCCTTCATCTACATGTTCCTTACAATAGTCACGCCCACGATGTTTGTCGTAGGAATCCTCGCCGGTTCGGTGATGGCGCAGGGCCTCATCATGCCACCATCAACGATAGCCATAATGCTCTTGCTTGCTTTCCCTGCCCTCTCGCTCATAATAATCAACATGATAAAGAAGGGAGAGCCCAGGTGATAAACATGGCGAGCGGATTATCATTGTCTCTCATCTCACTCGTCAACAAGCTCGTTCCGTCCAAATGGATGAAACGTTACGAGCTTTTTATATACTCCTCGGGGATTAACTTCCTCGCCGCAGAGTATCTGGTAGTATCCCTGCTCTTGGGGGTTATATTTGCTGTTATGGTCGCCATGTTCAGCAGCTGGCTCTACACCCTCGGAACTTTCATTGTGGTTTTCCTTGGCATGGTCTTCGGCTATCCCTATTGGCGCGTGATGAAGCGCACCGAGGAGATGGAAAGGAACCTTCCTGATGCCTTCTTTTACCTGGCCAGCTCACTCCGGGCCGGGATTTCCTTCTCAGAGGCCCTTGAGGAGCTTACCACCGCGAAATTCGGTGCCCTGACGGAGGAATTCAAGAAGACCGTCTCGGAGATAAAGAAGGGTCGTCCCACCGTTGAGGCTCTCAGAGCCTTTGCCCTCAGGAACAGGAAGTCCACCGTTCTTTATCGTTCAATGATGATTATCATAGAGGCACTCGAAAGGGGCGCTCCAATGAGCGAGGTCCTAGTTTACGTTGGAAATGATGTCAGGGAGGTACTCAGGATAAAGCAGGAGAGAAAAGCCTCGACTGGTATGCAGATGATGTTCTTCATAATCACCAGCGGTTTTATCGGACCGTTAATCCTTGGCATCGTGGCTCAGGTCATGAAGAACGTCAGTTCGGCTTCAATTACCTTTCCAGTAGACACAATAAACACGATTATCTTGGGGTTTGTTGTGGCTCAGGCCGTAATCTCTGGTCTTGGAATCGGGATAATAAGAGAGGGAAAATACACAGCGGGCATAAAGTACAGCCTGCTGCTCGTCCTTATGGGAGTCGCTATATTCAAGGGTACTTTAACCCTCAACTTCAGCGGAATGGGCATCTGATGCCCCTTCTTTTTTGACTTCCACCACCTCAACCTCAAAGAAGAGGATTTTCCCAGCCAGCGGGTGGTTGAAGTCGAGTTCAACACCGTCCTCTGCCACCTTCACTATCTTGGCTATTCCCGAGTCGGTCATGACGTACATACCTTCAACCGGTTCAAGGCCGACCTGCGTGAACTCGGATACGGGCACCGTGACCACAAGCTCCGGGTTGGGCATTCCATAGGCCTTTTCTGGGGGGACCGTTACGGTCTTCTTCTCGCCGGGTTCCATTCCAATTATAGCCTCGTCGAGTCCGGGGATTATTTCTCCCGCTCCTATGTTCACCCCAAGGGGCCCGTATTCTCTATCCTCAACCAATATGCCGTTCTCCTTTGCGATGTCCTCGTAACTGGTGTCAAAAACCTCACCGTTCTCAAACCTTCCAACGTAGTGGAACTTTACAAAATCTCCAGCTTCAACCTTCATTTTCTTCAACTCCAAAACTTCCTCGGTTGGAGTTGCCCGGCCCTCTTATAAAGTTTTGGCCATCGTGAAACATACGTGGGAAGAGCGGAAAAGTTAATATACTATAAAGTTCAAGTTGATGTGGGTGATAATATGGGATATTTTTCTGAGATGCTCCAAGGGGAGTACGGAAACCTCGATGTTAAGGAAGTCTACCGGTCGAAGCTCGGGGAAACGGACGTTGAGATAGTGGAAGTGTCAGCGGGGAAAAAGAGGTTTATAGCGATGTTCCAGAGTAGCCCGCTGAAGGACGACGTGTACCGGTGGTCGCTTATAATAACGAGCCCCAACAACACTCGAACTCTTAAAGGCATGGATAAGGAAAAGGGGATAAAACTGGCCATACGATCGAGTATAGACGCCATGATGGAGGGGATGGAGTGATCACTCCTCGGGGAGGATGTAATAAACGTAGTGCGGTCTCTGGGTTATCTCGTCTATGAACACCACCGTTCCGCTCTTTGGCGGCTTGAGGTAGTGGACTTCCCCCTTCTTGGTTGTTACTGCCGCGAAGGCATCCCCTTTCCTGACGCGGTTGCCAACGTTCGCTATTATCGTCTTGGTGTAACCTTCTACCGGGAGGAGGAGAAGCCCATCGCCTTTTCTGAGATATATCCTGGTTCTTCCATCCGGGAGGACGAGAACCGCGTCGGCCTTCATTCTGCCCGTTGAACCGTCAACGTACTGGTAAAAGCGGTCGTAGACTTCCTTCACAAGGAACTCCGCAGTCTCAAGGTTTATACACTCGGGAACGTCCCCTCCACTCTCAAGCCATACCTCGACGTTTCCCTGGAGAATGACGCACTCACTTTTGGCCTTCCCGCCTTCAACACACTCCTCCGCGCTTCCCTCAACGTAAAGCCTCGGCATCCTCTCCATTTTTATCACCTCTTTTACTTAGGGGTAAAAGCTTTTAAAGCTGACCTGAGTACATCACTCGGTAGAAATGTCCATCAGGGTTAAGATAGCAACACTGTTCGGACTTGTTATCGCATTCATGACTCTCCTGATGAATTACAGTGCGGAGACTGGGCAGCTTGAGAAGCATCCTCTTGGAACATCTATGTGGACGATCACCAAGGGGCTTTTCGTCCTCGATGTCATAGGCCTCATCGTGGCCGCGCTCGTTCTTATGAGCTGGCGCGACATTCCCCACAAGCGCATCGTAAACACTGATGGGAACTATACCCTTGGCTGGCTCCTGATGCTGGTTGGAGGAATAGTCGCGCTTTACTTCTTTGCCTCCCGTCAGAAAGGGGAGCACATAACCATAATCCTGAACAACACCTCCAACATCACAAACGGAACTGCTCTAGCCAACTATCACCCCCTGAACGCCCACGGTTTCGGGAATGTTACGAACACCACCGCTACGGGTTCTATTCCACCGGACTACCTGCTCTACACAGGTTTCATCATTATAGCGCTGGGTTTCATCTACTTCGGTGTGGTATACTACCGCGATGCACTCAAAAAGCGGAAGAGAAAGGAGATGCGCGAAAAAGCCCTGAAGTTCGACAGGAAAGTCGAAGAACTCGGTTTGGATGCCTTCTCCGACCCGAAGGAGGCTGTGGTTGGGATATACAAGAACGCCGTTCTCTGGCTTGAGGTGCTTGGAATCCCCTATAGTGAGAGCTGGACTCACTGGGAGCACGTTGAGCACGTTAACATCTTCAGAAAGGCTTTCACAACTCTAACGAGGCTCTTCGAGAAGGCGAAGTACGCGCCCGAGAGAGTCACCTGGGAGGACGCGAAGAGAGCACTTGAAGTGTACCGGAGGATGAGGGGTGTTATCGATGAGGACTAACCTGGGCATAGCGGTCATAGTGGCTCTCCTTGTAGCACTTGCGATATTCCCCGCCCCCTACGTTGCCCGCTGGCTTGCTGTACTTTCAATTGGCATCCTGTTTGGCGTTATCCTCTTCAACATGGATATGGCTGGGGTTATCCCTCGGCTGGGCCGCTCGGCTCAGACTGAAGTAAAGACGGACATTGAACGCACCGTGACGCTGATAAAGAAAGCCAAAACCGGGAAGGTGGCCCGCTCCCTCGTTGCGGAGCAGATAGCGGGGATATATGCCACTCTCTCGGACGATTACGGTTCAACTTTTCAATCCCTAATGAACGAGCCTAACGGGGCTTTAAAGGCCCTCCTCTCTGAGGGGGACTTCCTGGACAACCTTGAGAGGGCACTTAAGATTGTGGAGGATGATCTGAATGAAGATTGAGGAGATACACGAGAAGGGAACCGCCGTCTTGAACGAGGTTAGCAAAGTGATAGTCGGAAAGGAGAACGTGCTGAAGCTCATGCTGACGACGATCCTGGCCAACGGCCACATCCTGCTTGAGGACCTGCCTGGGCTGGCCAAGACGCTGATGGCAAAGAGCTTTGCGAGCGCAATGGGAGTGCGGTTCACGCGCGTCCAGTTCACGCCCGACCTCCTGCCAAGCGACATCCTCGGCGTTTCGGTCTTCAACCAGAAATCGCTGGAGTTTGAGTTCAGACGGGGGCCTGTCTTCACCAACTTCCTCCTCGCGGACGAGATAAACCGTGCCCCGCCGAAGACGCAGTCGGCCCTGCTTGAGGCCATGCAGGAGAGGCAGGTAACGGTTGAGGGAAACACCTACGCCCTTCCAACGCCTTTCATCGTCATAGCCACCCAGAACCCCATAGAGCAGGAGGGGACATATCCCCTGCCGGAAGCCCAGCTCGATCGCTTTCTCGTCAGGCTCCGCGTTGGCTACCCCACTAAGGGTGAGGAGGTGGAGATACTCCGCAGGAGAATGGCGAGGAAGAAGGAGGAAGCGGACGTTAAAAGGATGTTGAGCGAGGAAGAGGTCGTTGAGATGCAGCAAACGATAGAGGACGTCTACGTCAGCGACGCCATACTGGAGTACATAACCGATATCGTGACAGCCACGAGGGAGGACAAGAGGGAGGTCGAGATAGGTGCCTCTCCGAGGGGTTCCCTGGCCCTTTTGAAGCTCTCCCGGGCGTACGCGGCACTCGAGGGCAGGGACTACATTATCCCGGACGACGTCAAGGCCGTTGCAGTTCCGGCTTTGAGCCACAGGCTCATCCTAAAGAGGGAGCTCTGGTACACAAAGGTCAGCCCCGAGAGGATAATGGAGAAACTCCTCGAAAAGGTTCCTGTTCCCAAATTCGAGTGAGATCAGGTGAGGTTGAGTGCAGCAGCTTTCCATCACCTTTCCTTACGACCCCAACCGCCGCGAGAAAAAGGTCGAGCTTGAAGGCAGGATGGTTCCCACCGGAAAAGCGTGGGGCCTGCTCGTTACGATATGGGGAATCGTAGTCGTGGATTTCCTCATGGTCCGCTGGTCTCTCGCCTACCTGGTTCTTCCCCTCCTCCTGCCCCTCTTCACGGCGGTCTTCTTCTTCAAGCCGCGGATCAGGGTCGAGGTTGAGAGAATTCTTCCCCACAACCGCTTCCTTGAGGGGAGCGAGGTCGAGGTAATCCTGAGGATAAGCTCTGAAGAGCGCATCGTGGGTCTTAGGGTAAGAGACGACCTTCCGGAAGGCCTTGGCCTCACCTCCGGAAGGAGGGAGTGGCTCATCTCGCTCTCCAAGGGTGAATCCAAGAGCCTTCGCTACACGATCAGGGTGAAGCGCGGGGTTCACGAGTTTAACTGGGTCGAGCTAAGCTACCTCGACCCCTTCGGCCTCTTCCACTTTACGGAACGGATTGACCTTTACACCGAGGTGATCGGCGTTCCCGCTATAGAGGATGTTCCCACTCCCTACTCTACAAGGGGAACCAAGATAACCGTTGGTGCCCTTCCATCACCGAGGGTCGGTGAGGGCGTTGAGTTCCACGCGATAAGGGAGTATCAACCGGGTGATCCGCTCAGGATAATCAACTGGAAGGCGACCGCGAGAACCGGGAGGGTAATGGTCAATGAGTACGAAAGTGAGAGAAAGGTGGACGTCGTCTTCATCGTCGACGCGTCCTACCGTGGGGAGCTTGTGTTCGACCACCTCATAAGGGCCGCGGCATCGTTGATGCTCAACGCCCTGAACGACGGCACGAGCTTCGGCCTTCTCTTGGCTGAAGATGTTCCCCTCTGGGTAAGGCCTGACTACGGCAAGAGACACTTCTTCAAGTGCATAGACTTCCTGAGCACTGCAAAACCCGATAAGAACAACATGATAGCCTACCAGGTTGAGCACCTCATACGCTCCCACTTCCCACCGAGGGCGCAGCTGGTTTACCTCTCACCCCTTCTGACGGAGGAAAGCAGGAAGGCCCTCAAGACAATGGCTTCCTTCGGCTACAACGTCGTCGTGATAAGCCCGAATCCCTACACCGCCGTTGAGCCGAAGAGCCGTGAGGAAGAGATTGCATTAAGGCTCCTCAAACTGGAGCGGAAGGCCCTTCTCAGGAAAATGTCTTCCTATGGGGTGGTGGTTGACTGGGACGTGGGGAAGCCCCTCAAGGTTGCCATGGCGGAGGTGGTTGGCCCATGAAGCTCAAAAGGCGCCTCTACTCGCTTATTCCACTTGCGCTGCTCTTTGCTATACTGGCCGGGCTGAACCTCTGGACCCTCATCCTCCTCCCGATAGGCCTGTTGGCCCTCCGGTGGTACTCGATGGGTCTCGCTCTCTTCCTGTCGGTTTCGCTCTACCTCATCTACCACAGAATAGGGGGCATCTACGGTTTGAGTGTTATCTCACTGGCGCTGTTGACCGCTGAAATGGCATACCTCGACAGGAAGGGTGCCCCCAAGGAGCACTACCTAATCCTCTTGGGTGCGGTACTTCTGGCGTTCCCCATCTACACTCTGATGGTCTTTCTCGCCCGCTTTACCCCCCGCCTGGAGGTCACGGGGGTTGCGGCGCTCTTCCTCGTCGTCCTCTACCTCTTCCTAAGGATGACGACGGATTAGATGCTCCAACTGCCCTCCTTTTTTAGAACCTCCCTCGCCCTTTCGAGACCGAGCCTCACACACTCCTCCAGCGGGTTCCCGCGCGAGTAACCGGCGAGGAAGCCGCCTGCAAAGGCGTCCCCAGCTCCGGTGGGGTCTACGTCGCCCTCTACGGGGAGAGCGGAGAAGTTGTGAAAGTCGCCATCGTAGAGCAGAACCCCCTTCTCACCGCGCGTTATCACGACGAGCTTTGCCCCCCACTCGTGGAGAACCTCCGCGGCTTCCTCAACCGTCTCCGCTCCGGTTATGATCAATGCCTCCCTCTCGTTTGGGAAGAGCACCTCAACGCGGGAAACGATCTCCCTCACGAGGTCCGTCCTGCTCCGGTAGTCGTCTATGTACGTCGGGTTGAAGTCGAGGCTTACCCTCTTCCCCTCGAGCCTCTTAATAACCTTCAGCTGTTCCTCCGGTGGAATCGGAGCTATGTGAAAGATCTTCGCGTTCAGGTATTCCTCCGGAATCGGCGTCTCACCCATCCTCTCGGCAACGCCCATCTCAACGGGCGACTCGACGCTCCCATCTTCTCTATAGATCACCCAGATGTGTATCGTCCTTCCAGACAGGATTTGAAAGCCCCTTATGTCAACGTACTGGGCGAGTTTCTCCAGCCACTCCCTCGGGAAATCCTCGCCCACCTTTGTAACCAATCCCACCTTTGCACCGGCCAGTGAAGCGGAAGTAGCAACGGCCGCAGCGGCACCGCCGGGCATGTCTAGTTTTCTTCCATCAGGAAAAACTATTGTATCTATCGAAACGTGACCGAGGACAACTAGCTCGATCATTTTATCGCCCCTCCATTAATTGCAGCCTTTACGTTCTTTCAAGTTTTAAGTCAAGCGGTTGTTGTTTAGACTATTGTAATTCTTTACTCTCCTTGAATTCGATTGTTTTGGAACTTTTAGTCAGATTTAAACCTATTTGTTTAACCAATAGGTTTTTATACACTAATTAACTATTGAGAATTGATGATTCCTTATGTCGAAGTTTGGTTTGTGGTGGGTTCGGTGGGATGGGTCTCTTGGGGGTATGAATCGAGGATGACCCTTGGGGGAAGGGGGCCAACTTCTTACTACGAGGTAGTTCAGTGGTTCAAGGACAGGGGTTTTGACAGGGTTGTTTTCCTTGGTGGTGAAGGTAAAAGAATCAACTACACCGGGGACGGGTACGAGGATGGTCGCTAAGGTTGTGGACGTGGTGAGGGGGAGATGTCCCGAATGGTGATTCCTCTTTTAATCCTCCTTCTTTTTGCCCCGGTTGCTTCGGCGGTTTACTCTGTAAAGCTCAACGGTTACTTCTACGTTGTCAGCTACAAGGTTTACTCCAACGGGACAGCGGCATTAATCAATGCCGAAATCGACAACACGGGAACCACCTGCGACATGAAAGGAAACTGCTGGATGTCAGTTTATGGCGGTTACGAGTATCTTCTTTATTACAATGGTTCCCGGCTTTTTCTCTTGAACTTCACGTGGTGTCCTCCAACAATGCCAATCCCAGCGTACGTTAACGGCATTTGGTACCTGAACGTAACAGCCTGCGGGATACTCCACTACGTTTACAGGTTAAACCTCACGAGGTTCTGCATTAACGAGGTCACCGTCAACTGGTCCCGGCTTTCAAAAAACAGCACATTCACCAACACAATAAACGGCTGGAAACTCGTAATTCCAAAGGAGTTTTTGCCTTCTCCTGGCTATGGGCCTTTTAGGGCTTACTTCTTTGTTGGGGTGAATTCAAGCGTCACGAAACCCACGAGCGTTCCACCGTTCCTGGCAATACCCCCCCACTCAAAGCTCCCGGTTTACTTCCTCCTTGAAAAGGACGGTCAAGTGAAAAACGTGACGCTCTTCTACATCAACGCGACTGAGAACTTAACCGGCTTCTGGCTTCCAGAGAGTGTTAAAATCGTTAACGTAACCTTCTGCAAACCGATTGTTGCTCCAGAGAACGCCACCTCGAACGGGACTATAGCTCAAACAACCATTTCGGAGAACACCACGCTCAACATCACGAACACCAGCGAGGAAACGAATGAAACGGTCACTTCAATTAGGTTAGTGAACACGACACGACCATCACCCACCGCTGGAGGGAATACTACTTCACTCCACGCGAACACAACCACGACTTCAGTACCCACCAAAAAGAACATCTGCGGACCTGCGTTCGTAATCCTGGCTGCAATAACAGTTCTCCTGTTGAGGAGGCATCGAAATTAACATTGATTTGTTTAATTTTTGAGTTTTCATCTTCTTTTTTACCATAAGTACGGCAAAGCTTTTAAGCCTTCACTGGAACTCTCACCGGTGGTGCTCATGCTGACCTATGCCCAGGCTGGAGTTGACGACGAGAAGACTGCGAGGGCCTTGAAGAGCGTAATCTCCCTCGCAAAGGCGACCTTTGAGTTCAGAGGAGGGAAAACCGGCGAACCTGCGGAAGACCTCGGCCACTACTCGGCCCTGCTCGACTTTGGAAGCTTTTACCTCGCGATGACGACGGATGGAGTTGGGACGAAGGTTCTGGTCGCTGAAGTGGTGAGTAAGTTTGACACAATAGGGATAGACATGATAGCAATGAATGTGAACGATTTGCTCTGCGTCGGGGCCGAGCCTGTTGCGCTCGTTGATTATCTCGCAGTTAAGGATCCGGACGAGAAAGTCTTTGGGGAGATAGCGAAGGGTCTCTACGAGGGTGCAAAGCAGGCTGAAATAGCGATAGTCGGCGGCGAGACCGCGGTTATGCCTGACCTGATCAACGGCTTCGATCTGGCTGGAACCGCCATCGGAGTTGTTGAGAAGGGGAAAGCCATAACCGGAGAAAGGATAAGACCGGGTGATGCCGTGATAGGCATCTCAAGCTCGGGAATCCACTCGAACGGCTTGACTCTTGCGAGGAAGCTCCTGATTCCGAAGTATGGCCTTGATTACGAGTATGAGGGCAAAAAGCTCTGGGAGTGGCTTCTGGAGCCGACGAGGATCTACGTCAGGCCAATTTTAGAGCTCCTTGAGAGTGTCGAGGTTCACGGGCTGGCCCACATAACCGGCGGAGGACTGCTCAACCTAAAGCGCCTAACCGGTTACGGCTTCTCCCTGCAGATGCCCCCCATCGGGGGAATCTTCAGGCTCATCCACGAGAACGGCGTTCCGCTGGAGGAGATGTTCCGTGTTTTCAACATGGGCGTTGGAATGATCGCGATAGTTCCGCATGAGGAAAAGGAGGGGGTTCTTGAGGTCCTTAACAGGTACTACAGGAGCTTTGGGCTTGGAGTGGTTACAGAGGAGCCGGGGATAAAGGTGGAGAACTATAGGGTAATGCTTTAACATCCTCCTCCAATTCTTTTTGGGTGGTCCGATGGAACTCACGGTTAAAGAGAAGGCTTTCCTTGAGAACCTTCCTGAACTCGTAGAGAAGGCCGTAGATACCTACGGAATCCGACTGAGGAAAATAGTGATGGAGGAAGATGAAAAAGGATGCTACACCATTTTGATCACGTACGACTCGGAGTTTCGCCCGTAAGCCTCTGATAGAGTTCCTCGTAGGCGTTTATGAGGTCCCCCCGGTCAAAGCGGAAGACGTCCTTATCGAGGCTCTTCTTTGTCTCCGCATCCCAGAAGCGGCATGTGTCGGGGCTTATCTCGTCTCCCAGGATTATCTCCCCCCTCCCGTTCTTCCCAAACTCCAGCTTGAAGTCAACGAGGATTACCCCTCTCCCGGCGAAGTACTCCGTGAGAACCTCGTTAATCTTCAGGGCTATGCGCTCCATCTCCCTTACCTCTGCCTCGTCAATGCCCAGAACTTTTGCATGGTGGTGGTTTATCATTGGGTCGCCCCTGCTGTCATCCTTGTAGTACAGCTCCACCAATGGCTCGGGCAGTTTCACCCCTTCCTCGAGGGGGAGACGTTTCTTCAGACTCCCGGCAACGATGTTCCTCACAACAACTTCGAGCGGATACATCTCGAGTTTTTCAACTATCAGCCTGTTGCCCCCGGCAACGCCTATGAAATGGGTCTTGATACCGTTCTCCTCGAGGACTTTAAAGAGGTAGGCGCTTATCTGGGCGTTGAGCCAGCCCTTTCCCCTGAATTGGGCCTTCTTTTTTCCGTCAAAGGCTGTGGCATCATCCTTGAACTCCATTATTGCCTTTTCATCATCGAGCGGGATTACCTTCTTTGCCTTACCTTCGTAGACGTCCATAGACTTCACCATGTTTATGTAAAATCTAGAAGTTTTTAAGCATTTTTTAAACATAAAAAAGTTAAATAATGGGCAAGGTTTTTAAACTTAAAACTGTAAACTCCAGCAAAACTCTCGGCCAGAATAAACATCCTGACGGCAATGGAGTGGTGGTGAAGTTGAGAGAAAAGTGCGGAATCTTCGCGGCAGCAACAGAGAACGCGGCTAGGAAGGCCTACTACGCACTTCTTACCCTTCAGCATCGGGGGCAGGAGAGCGCTGGAATAAGCGTCTGGAGGCGTAGAATAAGGACACTATCAGGAAGGGGTCTAGTTTCGGAGGTCTTCAAGAACGGAGAGCTGACAAGGTTGAAATCAAACATGGTCCTAGCCCACGTCCGCTATTCTACCTCTGGCTCGCTCAACGAGACCCAACCGCTCGAAACTGAATGCTGCGGGAGGAGAATAGCGGTGGTCCACAACGGAACCCTAACGAACTTCGGATCCCTCCGGAAGAGGTATGAGAAGCTCGGTGTTAGATTCCGCCATTCCATGGATTCCGAGCTGTTGGGGATTTCATTCCTCTGGCATCTTAATGACACCGGAGACGAGTTTGAGGCTATGAAGAGAGTCTTTGAAGAGGTTAAAGGTGCTTACTCGCTTGCCTTCCTCTTCGACGGAAAAATTCTGGTGGCGAGGGATCCCGTCGGCTTCAGACCGCTGAGCTACGGGAAGGGAGAGGGCCACTACTTCGCGAGCGAGGATTCCGCATTGAGACTGTTCGTCGATGAGCTGGATGGCGGGAGGATAAGGGACGTTGGGCCGGGAGAGGTATTTTTGCTCTCGGAGGAAAGCGTTGAAAGCAGGGTTCTGGCGAAAGAGGCCCACCACCACTGCGTCTTCGAGTACATCTACTTCGCCAGACCCGACAGTACGATCGACGGGGTAAACGTCTACTCCGCGAGGGTGAGGATGGGCGTCGAGCTGGCGAGAGAAAGCCCGGCCGATGGGGACGTCGTCATAGCGGTTCCTGATTCCGGAAGAGCTGCTGCCCTTGGTTTTTCCACGGAGAGCGGTGTTCCCTACGCCGAAGGGCTGATAAAGAACCGCTACATCGGGAGGACTTTTATAACACCGGGCCAGTTCTACCGCGAGTTGAAGGTCAAGCTGAAGCTCTCGCCCGTGAGGGAAGTTGTCAGTGGGAAGCGAGTGATTCTCGTTGACGATTCCATCGTCAGGGGGACTACAATGAAGCGCATAGTGACCATGCTGCGAAATGCTGGCGCGAGAGAGGTTCACGTCAGGATTGCCTCTCCCCCCATAAGGTATCCCTGCTACATGGGGGTGGACATACCGACGAGGCACGAGCTTATAGCGGCTTTTGGTGGTGTTGAGAAAGTTAGGGAGACCATAAACGCCGACAGTTTGGCTTACCTCAGCGTTGAAGGCCTCATGCTGGCAGTGGGTAGGGGAGACCTCTGCACCGCCTGCCTCACCGGCGAATACCCCGGCTGGGCATTCAAGTTCTGAGCCTTTTCACCCGGCACGCTGAGTACTTGAACTCCGGCGTTCCGGCCTTGTTGAGCGCTGGACTCGTTATTCTGTTCGCCTTAAAGTGGAAGGGAATCGCTATCAGGCCCTCAGGGACGCCACCGATTTTTGCGCGCATCCTTATCCTCCCGCGCCTCGTCTCTATCTCTACCCACTCCCCGTCGTCGATTCCAAGTTTCTCAGCGTCATGCTCACTTATTAACGCTTTTGGTTCGCCCATAAACTTGACAAGGGAGGGCCCCCTAAGCGTCATCTCGCCGGTGTTGTAGTGGCCTACCAGTCTGACTGTTGTGAGTACGAATGGATATTCCTCGTCCGGCCGCTCCCACGGGTCTATCTGTTCCACTGCCACCAGTTTGGCTTTTCCATCGGGTGTTGCGAATTCCCATGTGTGGAGCCTTTTCTTCGGCAGGAAGATTCCCTCCGAGCTTTTAAGCTCTTTAACTGTCCTTTCCTCAAGCGACAGAAAGAGCTTAAAGTACTCCGCGGTTATCTCTTCCACCGAGCGGTAGTTGAAGCCGTTCAAACCGAGTGATCTACCCAACATGGTTAGTATCTCCCAGTCTGGCTTTGAGTCACCCGGAGGCTCGCAGACCTTCTCGCTCCACTGGATCCTCCTCTCGCTGTTCATGTAGTTGCCAGCTTTTTCGCAGAAGGCACCCGCTGGGAGGAGGTAGTGAGCGTATCTGGAGGTTCTCGTAGGAAAGATATCCTGGACGACGAGGAGGTCCAGTTTTTTCAGGGCCTTCTTCACGTGGGTGGAGTCCGCCTCGCTCACGGCCGGGTTCTCGCCCATTATGTAGAGTGCCCTGACGTCACCTTCCTCTATTGCATCCCACAACTCAGTTAGATAAAGCCCGCGCTCCGTCGGTAGATCATCGACACCCCATAGCGCGGCGACACGCTTCCTGAAGCGCTCGTCTGTGAGCGGGACGTAGCCGGGTAAGAACTCGCTCAAAGCCCCCATGTAAGCTGCCCCTTGCACGTTGTTCTGCCCGCGCATGGGGTATAGACCACCGTTCTCGCCGGTGTAGCCGAGGAGCAGAGCAAGGTCTATCACGGCCAGAACGTTCTCGACGCCTGAGACATGCTGAGTGAGGCCCATTCCCCACATTATGGCACCACTCCCTGCTAAAGCGAAGGCCCTCGCGACTTCCCTTGTAACTCCTGAGGGGATCCCGGTTACCCTCTCCGCGTACTCGGGGGTGTATTTTGTGACCGCCATCTTGACCTCCGAGAAGCCCCTCGTCCTCGAGCGGACAAAGTCCTCATTGTAAAGCTCCTCGCGGATTATCACGTGCATCATCGCGTTTGCAAGGGTTATGTCGGTTCCGGGCTTTATTATAACCCTGTAATCGGCAAAGGCCATCGTCCTCGTTTCCCTGACGTCAACGACGATGATTTTGGCCCCTCTTCTCTTTGCCCTCAGGAGGTAGTCCATCACAACCGGATGGGTCTCGGCAGGGTTGTAACCCCAGATGAGTATCGCTCCAAAGTTCTCAAGATCCTCGTAGGGGTTCGTCTGCGCCCCGGTTCCAACCGTCATCTTGAGGGCGTGAACGCTAGCTTCATGGCAGAGACGGGCACAGTTGTCAATGTTATTGGTGCCGAAGAGCCTCGCCATCTTCTGGAGGAGGTAGTTTTCCTCGTTGCTAACCTTGGGGGAGGCCAGAAAAGCGACTGCGTCAACCCCGTAGAGCTCGCGAATTTCAAGGAGTTTGCCCGCTATTTCCTCGATTGCCCTGCCCCAGCTCAAGGGCAGCATCCTGTTCCCTTCCCTCTTCAGAGGACGCTTGAGTCTGTTCCTTGAGAGGACGAACTCGGTCGCGTGGAGGCCCTTGGGGCAGAGCTTGCTCCTGTTCGGCTCACCGCGGTATGGCCTTACCCTTAGTGTTTCCGGGTCTATGAGGAGGTTGCAGCCGAAGCCACAGTAAGGACAGACAACCTTCTTCAATTCTTTCACACCACCACCTGATTTACAAAAATAACGCAAAAAATAAAAAGTTTTCTCTGATTTTTAACATGAAATTATAAAAATCAAAGGACCTTCCCCAAAAAGTACTCATGAACCCGTGTGTCATCTGTCAGCTCGGGGTGGAACTCAAGGCCGATTACGTTGCCCTGTTCGACGCCAACGATTCTATCATCGAGCCAGGCTATCGGTTTCACCCTACCGCTCAAAAGCCCCATTATCCTTGGGGCACGAATGAAGACGCCGATGAAGGGTTCATTACTGAAGGCGAGCTTTACCGGTGCCTCGAAGCTGTCCACCTGCCTGCCGTAGGCGTTCCTGTTAACACGAACATCGAGCAGCCCCAGGAACCTCTGCCCCGACGTTGCCCCTATTACTTCCTTTGAGAGCATTATCAATCCCGCGCAGGTGCCCATTATTGGCAGTCCCTCTCTTCCCAGTTTTTTAACGGACTCAAAGAGGTCGTTCTTCACCATTAACCTCGATATCGTCGTGCTCTCGCCGCCCGGGACTATCACTGCCGAGATTCCCTCAAGTTGCTCCTGCTTCCTGAGCCAGATTACCTCCCCTGGGACACCTAGATTTTCGAGGGCCTTCTTTGCAGCATCGATGTGCTCGCTGACATCACCTTGAAGGCCTATAACCCCTACTTTAACCACCTTGACCACCTCAAGTTAAACAAAAAAGGAGGGTCAGACACCCCTCTCCTCAAGGCGAACTTCCAGCTCCTCTATCTCCTGGCCACGCATTGGCTCGCCGATTTCCTTACTTATCTCGGCAAGAACATCGGGCTCGTCCCAGTGGTTGACGGCCTCGACTATCGCCCTCGCCATCTTCTTCGGGTTTGAACTCTTAAAGATTCCAGAACCGACGAAAACACCGTCCATTCCCATCTGCATCATAAGAGCGGCATCTGCTGGCGTTGAAACCCCTCCAGCGGCGAAGTTGACAACTGGAAGGCGACCAAGCTTCTTGATTTCGAGGAGTACCTTGTAGAGACCCTCAACGATCTCGCGGTAGGTGTAGTGGGCATAAACTGGCTCGTTCTCGAGGATCTGCCTCGGTAGGCCGCTTATCTCCCTGACCTCGAGGGCGAGTTTGAGATAAGGTTCCGCGAATTTTTCAGCCACACCGTAAACTTGCTCATCCGTCATCCTCTGGAGGAGGGCTATGTTGTCTTTAAGCAGGCGAACGTGTCTGACCGCCTCGACGATGTTGCCTGTCCCTGCCTCGCCTTTTGTCCTCATCATAGCTGCCCCTTCCCATATTCTCCTGACGGCCTCGCCGAGGTTCCTGTTGCCACAGACGAAGGGAACCTTGAATTCACGCTTGTCTATATGGAAGTAGGGGTCCGAGGGTGTCAGGACCTCACTCTCGTCTATCATGTCAACCCCGAGGGCTTCAAGGATTCTGGCCTCGGCAACGTGGCCTATCCTAACCTTGGCCATCACTGGAACCGTCACCGCGTCCATTATCTCTTGGATCTTCTCTATCGGGGCCATTCTGGCAACGCCACCGGCCTTCCTGATGTCGGCCGGAACACGGTGGAGGGCCATGACGGAGACCGCTCCAGCCTCTTCCGCGATGCGAGCCTGCTCGGCGTTGGTAACGTCCATTATGACGCCGCCCTTCACCATCTTGGCGAAACCGCGTTTCAGTCTCTCCGTGCCCTTGACCTCAATAACGTCAAACTTCCCCATGGCAATCGCCTCCTCAAGTTTTGACCTGCAATTATTTCAAGGAAAAACTTGAATATAAAGCTTGCCGTTGTAAGCCCCGTAAGTTTCAGAAAAAGTCCCAAAAATTAACGGGGGAAGATGAAAGAAGCTCTGGTTAAACCTTTCCAATAACCTCAAGGCTAACGTCGAAGTTCCTGATGGAGTGCGTCAAATAGCCGAGGCTTATGATGTCGACTTCTAGCTTCGCGTACTCAGTAATATTTTCGGGGGTTATGCCGCCGGAGACCTCGATTTTGACCCTATCCCGGAGTCCTTCACGCTTTAAAGTCTCCAAAGTCTCCGCTATCTCATCAGGCGTCATGTTGTCGAGCATCACAACGTCGGCCCCCGCCTTTGCTGCTTTAACCGCGTCCTCTAGGCTCTCGACCTCGACCTCGACGACCTTGTAAACGCTGAAGGCTTTGGCGCGCTTTATTGCCTCCTCCAGTGGAACCAGTGCGAGGTGGTTGTCCTTAATGAGTATCGCGTCACTGAGGGAAAAGCGGTGAGGCTCACCGCCACCGATGAGGAGCGCCCTCTTGTCGAGGGGTTTCAGCAGGGTTTTTCTCGTGCCTGCCACCCTAACGTTGGGGTTGACCGCCCTAACCTTCTCGACGAGCTTCCTTACCTCGGTTGCAATCCCGCTCATTCTGCCCATCACGTTCAAGGCTGTCCTCTCGACAAGGAGGATTGCGCGGGCATTGCCTTCGAGTTCGAGGATAACCTCCCCCTTCCCCACTTCCCCGCCGTCGTGCTTTTTAACCCCAACTTTGATTCCGAAGTGATTGAAGAGGGCTTTGGCCTCCTCAACGCCGGCAATAATCCCTTCCTGCTTCGCTATAATGACGGCCCTTGCCGCAATATTATCTGGAATAACTGCCTCGCTCGTGACGTCGCCGAAGGGGGTATCCTCCCCAAGGAAGCGGAGGAGATACTCAAGGGATACCATCTCAGCTCATCTCCAGCATTCTCTCGATAGCCCTCTTGGCCTTCTCCGCTGTTTCCTCCGGAACTTCGATGGTGTACTTCATGTCACGGAGCGACCGGTAAACGTCCTCGAGCGTTATGGCCTTCATCCCGATGCAGGCTGCATCTTCCCTGGCTGCGTGGAACTTAATGTTAGGATAAAGCCTGCTCAAACGATATACCATCTCCCTCTCTGTGAAGACCACCCACTCGCTCCACTCGGGCGCGTGCCTTATCATCCCACCGGTGGAGACAATAATATCTGCCCTCTCCTGCACCTCGGGCTCGCACTCCGGATGGACCATCAGCTTGGCGTTTGGATACAGTCTTTTCGCACGTTCAACGTCCTCAACGGTGAACTTTTTGTGGACATAGCAGTGACCATACTCCGGAACAGGGATGACCTTCTTCCCGGTCTGCTTCGCAACATAGTGGGCAAGGTTCTTGTCGGGACCGAAGATGACAACGTCCGAATCGAGCTTTCCGACGATTTCTGCAGCGTTTGCAGAGGTGACCGTAACGTCAGCAAGGGCCTTACACTCGGCGGTGCTGTTGACGTAGAGAACCACGGGGGCGGTGGGATATTTCTCTTTGGCCTCGATTATGTGCTCCGGTTTGAGCATGTTGGCCATCGCACAGGTTGCCCCCTTCGCGGGGAGCAGGACGGTCTTCTCTGGGTTGAGTATTTTAGCTGTCTCAGCCATGAAGTCCACACCGGCAAAGACTATCACGTCAGCGTCAACGTTGACGGCTTTCCTCGCGAGTTCAAGGCTGTCCCCTAGGAAGTCGGCTATGTCCTGAACCTCCGGCAACTGGTAATTGTGAGCCATGATTATGGCGTTGCGCTCCTCCTTGAGCCGGTTTATTTCCTCCACGAGCTTCTCACGTTCCATAATCTCACCCCTCTTAGGTGAAAATAAAGGGGGTATGTTAAAAGGGTTTTTGGACACCTTTGGTTAGAGCCTGCACCGTCCGTCAAAGAAGCTCGGTCTCTCGAATCCTTTCCTCATCGTCGGGAAGTCCCCGCGGTAGTGGCTTCCCCTGCTCTCCTCCCTCGCCAGGGCACACTCAAGGATGCCTCTCGCGAGGAGTTTCAACCTCCCATCCGCCTCTATTCCCTTCAGCTTTTTCAGTCCACTCCTAAGGCCTTCCGCACTCCTCACTATTCCCGCGTGCTCCCAGAGGAGTTCCCTGATGGCATCGACGTCTCCAAGGTCGTTGCATCTGCATTCGGGTTCTTTAACCGCCCTGTGCCTGGGTCTGTCCCTCTTTACCGTTCGGGCCACCTCGAGTCCCGAAACGACGCACTCGAGGAGTGAGTTGCTCGCGAGCCTGTTCGCCCCGTGGAAGCCGTTGGAAGCCGCTTCTCCGATTGCATAGAGGTGCCTTATTCCCGTTCTATACCAGATGTCGACGGCTACCCCGCCCATTGTGTAGTGCGCGATGGGGGCAACGGGGATCAAGTCCTTCGAGGGGTCTATACCGTCCCTGCGGAGGAAGGCGTATATCTGGGGGAAGCGCTTTTTGAAGTCCTTTATAGGGCTTGCATCCAGGAATACCCTCTTCCCGGCCTGTACCTGGTGATATATAGCCCTTGAGACGATATCGCGCGTGGAAATCTCGTTCACGAAGCGCTCTCCCTCATCAGTGATCAACCTCGCACCGGCCCCGCGAACTGCCTCGCTTATGAGCTTCACTCCGTTTCTGCCGATGTAGCCCGTCGGGTGGAACTGGACGAACTCCAGATCCCTTGCTGGGGCGCCCTTTTGGACTGCCTCCCCTATGAGCAGGCCGATGTTCGTTCCCGAGCCGGCGGTGTATTTGAAAAGCCCTGAGAAGCCGCCCGAGGCTATAATCACAGCATCGAAGGGCAGGAACTCACCCTCTACGAAGACCCCATAGGCCGTCCCGTGCTTGATTCCGAGTCCGTTAACGAAGCCCCTGACAAAATTCACACCGAGTTCCCGGGCGCGGAGATGAAGGAGCCTCGTGATGTGCTTTCCGGTCTCGTTCTTTATCGTGAAGACCCTTGGGAACGAGTGCCCACCCTCGGTCTCGCTGGCTTCGAACTTCAGGCCGAGAGAGGTTAAGAAGTCATACACCTCGCTCGCCTTTGAGATTACCTCCCAGACGACCTCCTCATCGTTGAGGTACTTTCCCGCCTTGAGCGTGTCGAGGAAGTGCGCCTTTGGGGAGTCTCCCTCGGAGATTGGAAGGGCTACCCCCGCCTGGGCCAGGTAGGAGTTGCTCTTCCTGATGTCCGGACCGATGAGCGAGACCTCGAACCCCCGTTTTGCTAAGGCTATGGCCGCGGTCAGTCCCGCGATTCCGCCGCCTGCGATTCCAACTCTCATCCAACCACCGGGAGAAAAAGGGGAAAAGGGCTTAAACGCTTTTTCATTCCTTCATTTTCCGACCGGGTAGTTGGGGGCTTCGTTCGTTATGGTGATGTCGTGTGGGTGGCTCTCCCTTATTCCGGCGTTGGTGATTATCACGAACTTGCCCTTCTCCTCCAGCTCCCCGATGTCCTTTGCCCCAACGTAGCCCATTCCAGAGCGCAGTCCACCGACGAGCTGATAGAGGACGTCGCTGACCGGCCCCTTGTAAGGAACGACCCCCTCAACGCCCTCCGGTACGAATTTCTTTGTCTTCATGTGACCTTTCTGATAATACCTCTCGGCTCCCCCTTTCATCATGGCGCCGAGGGAGCCCATTCCGCGGTACTGTTTGTACCTCCTCCCGTTTATGACGACCTCTCTACCTGGTGCCTCTCTCGTTCCCGCGAGGAGTGAACCGAGCATGACCGCGTCCGCTCCGGCCGCTATTGCTTTAACGATGTCACCGGAGTACCTTATCCCGCCGTCTGCTATCACATGGAGTCCGTATTCGCTGGCCCTATCCGCTACGAGTGCCACCGCAGTGAGCTGGGGAACACCAACGCCGGCCACAACGCGTGTGGTACAGATGCTCCCGGGTCCGATTCCAACCTTTAAAGCGTCAGCGAAGGTGAGGTCATCAACGGCCTTAGGGTTGGCTATGTTCCCCACTAGGAGGTCGGCATCTACTGCCTTCCTAATCTCCCTCATCGCCTTTACCGCTTTAAGATTGTGTGCGTGGGCAGTGTCAACGACTATGACGTCGGCCCCGGCTTCGTCGAGCGCCTTTGCCCTCTCAAGGTCGAAGGGGCCGACGGCGGCCGCCACTAAGAGGTCTCCGTTTTCATCCCGAACTGCGTTTCTGTACTTTTTCCTCTTGGTCAGGTCACTCATTGTGATTATTCCCACGAGCCTGCCGTTGGAATCAACGACCGGGAGGCGGTCTATTCTATTCTTGAACATGAGTGCAACTGCCTCCTCTACCGAAACGTCCTCTCCGACGGTTATTACCTCATCGGTCATCAATTCGCTAACTTTTGTGCCTTCCTTAGCGGCTATGTCCTTCTTTGTTAGTATCCCAACGAGCCTTTCCTCTTCCACAACAGGGAGGCCGTCTATCCCGTTCTTTTCCATAAGGTAGAGAGCGTAGTCAAGGCTCTCGTCGGGTGATATTGTTATAACGTCCTCGACTATGAAGTGTTCTGCCCTCTTTACTCTTCTTACCTGCTCTACCTGTTCCCCTATGCTCATGTTCCTGTGGATGACCCCGAGACCGCCCTCCCTGGCCATCGCTACTGCCATCTCCCACTCGGTGACGGTGTCCATGGCAGCGCTCAGAATCGGTATGTTCAGCCTCACGTTCGGCGTTATCTGGGTGGAAACGTCCACGTCCTTTGGCTCGACCTCGGTTGCCTGCGGTATCAGGAGAACGTCGTCGAAGGTGTACCCCTTAATCGCATTAACAATTTTATGTTCAAACTTTCCCATTTTCTACGGACCCCCATGTCCTTTTTAACTTGAACTTGTTAAGAGTTTTTAAGAGTTTCCACGATGGAACTCAAGCACCTGCTGAGAGGGTAGGATAACAAACTTAATGGAAAGCCCACACATAATGCTTATCCTCGGCATGCCTGCTTTAGCAGAATGACAATAAGACCTAAAAAATGAGATGATCTTCTAAAATTTTTTCCTTTTTCAGCTTAATTTTGGCACAAATCCAAAGAAACACCCAAAAAACAAAAATACCTCGGGCCATCAGTTACCCCGGTGATACCATGGAGGTAGTTGTTTCGATAAAGGCAAGGGGGGAGGGCCAAACCCTCCGCTGAGGGCGTTGAGAGCTTTGATTTTGAAGAACTTCTGTATGAACTCCTGAAGGAGGGTCTTTTCTGGGCGGCGCTTGGAAGGCCGTCGGAAGTGATGCCGTTTCTGAGGGGCAAACTCCTGGGGAACGGCTTTGTGGCAGGAGAAGGGCGCAGGGACTACGTGGAGTACCTGCTCGACGAACTTGGGCGCTTTTACGAGCGCGTCTCGTGGAGTGGAAAGCTGGGCAAAAGCCACTGGAAGGCGCTGAAGTCCTTTCACAGGGATATACTCCTGTGCCTCTACTAAGGGGCCTACCTTTTTAACCCCTCTTCCGTACTCCACTTGGGATGATGAGGGAAGTTTCGACCGAACGATGAGGAAACTCGCATGGTCTGACCACCCTCAACCTTTTAAGCTTCTTTTCTCTCCGCTCACCGGGAGGAGAAATGGGTGAGAATGAAGTCCTTACAAAGTTCATCAATCATTTAAAAGAACTCGTTGAACTCGAGCGTAAGGCGGAGATAGAGGCCATGCGCCAGGAGATGCGGCGCCTTTCTGGAAGGGAGAGGGAAAAGGTGGGGAGGGCCATTCTCAGTCTCAACGGCAAAATCGTTGGCGAGGAGCTTGGCTACTTCCTGGTCAGATACGGGCGCGAGGGGGAAATAAAGACCGAGATAAGCGTTGGCGACCTGGTCGTAATAAGCAGGCACGATCCTTTGAAGAGCGATCTGGTTGGAACGGTCGTTGAGAAGGGGAAGCGCTTCATCACTGTTGCCCTTGAGACCGTCCCCGAGTGGGCGCTCAAGGGAGTTAGGGTTGATCTCTACGCCAACGACATAACCTTCAAGCGGTGGCTCGAGAACCTGAGCAACCTGCGCGAGAGTGGGAGGAAGGCCCTGGAGTTCTACCTCGGTCTCCGCGAGCCTGAGGAAGGCCAGCCCCTCAATTTCAAACCCTTTGATACAGGTCTCAACGCGAGCCAGAGAGGGGCTATATCTAGGGCCCTGGGCAGTCAGGACTTCTTTCTGATTCACGGTCCCTTTGGAACCGGCAAGACGAGAACCCTGGCAGAGCTGATAATGCAGGAAGTCGAGAGGGGCCATAAGGTTCTGGCTACTGCCGAAAGCAACGTTGCCGTTGACAACCTCGTGGAGAGGCTTTCAAACTCCGGCCTAAAGGTTGTGAGAATTGGGCATCCAAGCAGGGTATCAAAAAAGCTCCACGAGACGACTCTAGCGTACCTCATAACGCAGCACGAACTCTACGGTGAGCTGAGGGAGCTTCGTGTCATCGGCCAGAACCTCAAGGAGAAGAGGGACACATTCATTAAACCGGCACCAAAGTACAGGCGGGGTTTAACGGACTTTGAAATACTGGCTCTCTCGAGGAGAAGGAGGGGGACGAGGGGTGTCCCTGCGAAGCTCATCCGCGAGATGGGTAACTGGATAAAGCTCAACAGACTCGTTCAGAAGGCCTTCGACGATGCTAAGAAGCTTGAAGAGAGGATAGCACGTGAGATAGTAACCAGTGCCGACGTCGTGCTGACCACGAATTCATCAGCCGGGCTTGAGGTTGTTGATTACACCTCCTACGATGTTGCTGTAATAGACGAGGCGACGCAGGCGACGATACCTAGTGTTCTCATATCCATCAACCGCGCTAAACGGTTTATCCTAGCCGGCGACCACAAACAGCTCCCTCCGACGATACTTAGTGAGAAAGCAAAAGAATTGAGTAAGACACTCTTCGAGGGGCTTATCGGGCGTTATCCAGGCAAGAGTGTCATGCTCACCGTTCAATACAGAATGAACGGGCGCCTCATGGAGTTTCCGAGCAGGGAGTTCTACGGGGGGGAAGTTGAGGCGGATGAGGGTGTGAGGAGCATTACCCTTGTGGATTTGGGTGTTAACGCCCCACGCTCTGGAACCCACTGGGAGAGTATTCTAAATCCAGAGAACGTGCTGGTTTTCGTAAGCATCTCAAAGAGAGCCGATCGCTTCGAGAGGCAGAGACGCGGGAGCAAGAGCCGTGAAAATCCCCTTGAGGCGAGGCTGGTTAGTGAAGCCGTTGGGAAGCTCTTGGAGATAGGTGTTAAGCCGGAATGGGTTGGTGTTATTACCCCATACGATGACCAGCGCGACCTGATAAGCTCGCTCCTGCCAGAGGAGGTTGAGGTGAAGACGGTTGACGGCTACCAGGGCAGGGAGAAAGAGGTGATTGTTCTATCCTTTGTCCGCTCGAACGAAAAAGGTGAGCTGGGTTTCCTGAAGGATTTGAGACGCCTGAACGTTTCCCTAACGAGGGCGAAGAGGAAGCTTATCCTAATTGGTGACTCCTCAACGCTGAGCGCCCACCCGACTTATAAACGGCTTGTAGAGTTCGTGCAGGAGAAGGAGACTTTCTTAGAGATGGAAGATGAGGCGGAGTGAAAATGTTCCTCTACACCGAGAACTTTGAAGGGCAGAAGGAAAGGGCAATGGAAGGCCTCAAGCAGGCCTTGGCAGAGGATAAAGTGGATCACGACATAATACCCCTGCTTGAGAGGCTTAACGCCCTTGACGACTACTTCACAACTTCCTCCTGTTCCGGCAGGATTTCGGTTATGGAGATGCCCTACTTCGGCGACAAGGTTAACTCCGTCTGGCTCGGAAAGTGGCACCGTGAGGTCACCGTTGAGGAGGTTTTTGAGGCCATCGGGAAGCATAGATCCGGACAGCTCTGGTTCCTTGTGAGAAGCCCTATCCTCCACGTGGCCGCGAGGACTATGGATGATGCAGTAAAACTGCTCAACTTCGCGATAGGCCTCGGGTTCAAGTACAGCAACATAAAGAGCGTCAGCCACAGGAAGCTCCTCGTCGAGATACGCTCCACCGAGAGGATGGACGTCCCGCTTGGCGAGGATGGGGAGCTCTGGGTGAGCGAGGAGTATATCGGAAGAATCGTAAACCTTGCAAACGCCCAGGTGAGGCGCTTCAAGGGCAAGCTGAAGAGACTGGAAGAGGAAATAGAAAAGCTCTGAAATAAAGTCAAACCTCCAGCGGGAACTTCACGTAGTCCAAAACGCTCCCGTAGCTCCTCTTTATCTCAACGTGCTCGACCAGGTCTCCGAACTCCCCGCCGGCAAGGCCATCTGCTATTATCGCGCTCCCCTGGGCTGCCTCCTTTGCCATGCCCTCGAGGCCCCTCTGTCTAACTACTGGAAGGCCAAAGCGCTCCTCGAAGAGATCCTCAACGTCCTTTCTCAGCTTGTCTATGCGCATGAGCCTTCCTGAGAGGATTATCTCCCTTGCACCCCTAACGACGGCGAGTTCGCTCGCAACGGCCTTTAAGAAGCCTTCCTTCATGGCATCCCAGGCTCTGGTGAAGGGTTCTTCGTCGAGCCTCCCCGCGAACTCCTCCGGCGGGAGAATCTCGTTGGCCGCTATAACCGTCGCACCGCCCCAGAAGAGGTGCCACTTCTTGACGCTTCCGAGGAGGTAGGCAACCTCGCCGTCGAGGGCACCACTATTCACGTAAGCAGGACCAGGGAAGGTTGTTCCTCCTATTCCATCTATTATCTTGCCACTCTCAACTGCCCCTGCATAGTTGTAGCCGAAGCCCACCTCCAGGAGGACGAAGGAGACACCGCTGTAGTCAATTCCGAGCCTTTTGGCCTGGTCGTAGATTCCGAGGACTGTTATGGCCATCTTGTCCGCGGTGCCCATGTCGATCCTGTTGTACTTCCTCCACTTGGGGACGGTGGGGAGGTGGATAACGCCAGGTATGAACCAAACGTTCATCCCTTTCTCCGCCATCTTGGATACCATCTTCTGGAGGCCGATGAGAACGGGTATCTCCTTTAGCTCGTCCTCCCTGACGAGGGTCATTTCGAACTTGTCCCGCTCAGTCAGCTCGCTTATGTGCTTCAGCGGGACGCCGTAGCCGGACGGGCCGATTATAAGTTCGGCGTTGAAGTCCTCTATCACCTTAACTATTCTCTCCGGCTCCTCTGCCACGACCTCACTCGGAAAGGTCAGGTCGAGCTTTATCCTTCCGTCTTTAAGGCCCATTACATCGAAGCTCTTCGTTCCTGGGTCCACTCCTATGACCCTCATCCTGCCCACCGGAGAATAGGGGACTGGGTGGAATATAAAAGTTACTTTTTTCTCTTGAAAGCCTCGCCCTTAGCTGGGAGGAGGCCAGTTGGGTAGAATGGGAACACAGAAACACCAGTTGGAACGCCTCAAATGGCCAATCAAAGCCATGGGGTACTGAGGTTGTAAATAGAATTGGAGAAAAGAATTCAAAGACCTTCAGTCGAGGTCGCTTCCGAAGTTCTCGTTTCCTCCGCTCTCGTTGCCCTTGTCCTTGTCGAGCTTGCTCGCCGCTATGACGTCGTCGATGCGGAGGATCATTATTGCCGCCTCACTCGCGCTCTTGATGGCCTGCTTCGTAACCCTTACCGGAGCGATGACACCGCGCTCCATCATGTCTGCCGGCTCGCCCTCGAAGACGTCAACGCCGATCGTTGATCCTCTCTCCTTGTGCGCCGCTATGACTTTGACAAGGGTCTCGATCGGGTCGAGGCCGGCATTCTCTGCCAGGGTCCTCGGGATGACCTTCAGGGCCTCGGCGAAGTTCTCTATCGCGAGGGCCTCCTTGCCGCCAACCTCCTTGGCGTACTCATCAAGCTTAATGCTAAGCTCAATCTCAGGAGCACCGCCAGCTGCCACGATCCTCCCGTCCTCGACAATGTCCTTGACGACCTTGACGGCGTCCTCAAGGGCGCGCTCGACCTCGTCGACGACGTGCTCGGTGCCGCCACGGATGAGTATGGTGACTGCCTTCGGGTTCCTGCAGCCCTCAACGAAGATCATGTTCTCGCCGGCGACCTTCCTCTGCTCGACAAGCTTGGCCTCACCGAGGTCATCACTGGTGAGGTCGCGGATGTTGGTGACGATCTTTGCTCCAGTGGCCTTGGCGAGCTTCTCCATGTCGCTCTTCTTGACGCGCCTGACGGCGAGGATGCCCTTCTTAGCGAGGTAGTGCTGTGCGAGGTCGTCGATGCCCTTCTGGACGAAGACGACGTTCGCTCCAACCTCCTTGATCTTGTCGACCATCTCGCGGAGCATCTTCTCCTCCTGCTCGAGGAAGGCCTGGAGCTGGTCCGGGCTGGTGATCCTGATCTCGGCGTCGGTCTCAGTCTCTTTGACTTCCAGAGCCTCGTTGATGAGGGCAATCTTGGCGCCCTCGACCCTCTTTGGCATGCCAGGGTGGACGACCTCCTTGTCGATGACAACACCGCGGATGAGCTGGGTGTCGCTGACGGCACCGCCCTCCTTCTTCTCGAACTTGATGTTGTCGAGGTCCACTTTATAGCCATCGCCGATCTTCTCGGCCACCTGCCTAACCGCCTCAACGGCTATTCCAGCAAGGTACTCGCGCTCCTCCTCTGCGGCCTTTCCAGTGATGGCGGTGACAGCGGCCTTCTTGAGGACCTCAACGTCGTCAACGTTAACCTTCTTGGCCATCTGGTCGAGTATTTCTTGGGTTTTTTCGGCGGCCATGGTGTAACCCTTGACGATGATGCTCGGGTGAATGTTCTGGTCGAGTAACTCCTCAGCCTTCCTCAAAAGCTCGCCAGCGATAACAACCGCAGTAGTAGTACCATCACCAGCCTCCTTATCCTGAGTCTTAGCAACCTCAACCATCATCTTAGCAGCAGGGTGCTGGATGTCCATCTCGTCGAGGATGGTGGCGCCGTCGTTTGTGATGACTATGTCTCCAAGGCTGTCGACGAGCATTTTGTCCATTCCCTTTGGTCCGAGGGTGGTCCTCACGGTCTCGGCTATTATCCTGGCTGCGAGAATGTTCAGCCTCTGGGCGTCCTTTCCAACGTACCTCTGAGTCCCCTCAGGCAGAATAACAACAGGCTGGCCTGTAAGCTGAGCCATCTCCTATCACCCCCTTTCGTTTTCTTTTTTAGGGGTGGAATGGTTTTAGTTATAATTGCTTCCGCTTTATCATTCCTTTGGTTTATTTATAAATTTTTCGGTCTTTCAATCCCGGCATATGCGCAGCATATGAGGCTTTATTGTTCATCACCTTAGGGTGGAGTATGGATAGAGACTTGGAGCGGCAAGCAAAAGAAGCTCAAAAATCTTATAACCTTCAATTATATTTTTGGCTGTATACTGGACGGTTTTTCCATCCAAGCGCTCCACAAAGGGCAGTAGTTCTGCAACGTCGGCCATTTCACTACCCAAGAATCTGAGGGTAAATTCCACGGGGCCCTCAATTGTCAATGGTTTTAATTCTCCATCTTTAAATTTTCTGACAGTTCTGGAAACTGCAGACTCCAAGTTTTCTCTTATCTTTTTCATGCTCGGACTTATGGCGGAGAAGCGTGAGAGGGATCGCTTGAACACGACTCTTTCTGCCCAAGGAGTGAACTTCTTAACATCTTCCTCTAGCAGTTTCGCATCTCCAGCTACCAACCCCATGGGAATTCCATAGTACCCAAGGGCGTACGCATTTAGGAGGAACTCACTCACGGGGATGCCGTTTATCCTGAGCTCATCCACAGAGGAACTGCTGTAGGTGTGGTCAAAAGTTGCCCTTCCTGTTCCTGCTTTTGCATGATAACCAATGAATACGGCAATGTTGCACTTTTCTGCCTCGCTTATCATGCTTAGAGGTCTTGGGAATCCTCTAACGAGGCTTGCATACTCTGGAAGTTTGTCTGGAAGTATGTTGACCATCGGGCCGTGGCTGTCGGCTATTATAACCTCCTCAAAGCCTTTGTTGTGCAAAAATTCAGCTACTGAAAATGTTATATCTGTAGCAATCTTCCTTGCCTCTTGGTATAGGGCACCTTTAACAAAAAGATGCTCCCCGCTGACGATAAATGGGAGACCCTCCAAGTCTACAGAGACGAATGCCTTCATTAATATCACCCTTTGCAGATAATTACAATCAGCTATAAATCTCTTTAGGTGAATTTCTGCTAATTTACATGGATAATGCTAATATATCAGATTTTTAATCAGAATGGGAATATACAAGGTATTCTGAAACGGTTTGTCCAGAGCAACCACCTTTTTTATGCGGTGATACTTAATGGGTTTTAGTTGTAGTGTATCATTAAAAAGTCCCAATGATGTAGTTCAGAGACCATCACCTGAGAAGTTGTTAACGTACACTTCAACACCAAGCTCCTCTAGCTTTTTCTTCAGTCTCCCCATCTCTTCTCTTCTTGGCCAGCAGTGTTCTGAGCACCATGTTTCATCGCGAGGATTCGTCAGGGGTTTCCCTACAAGGGGATTAAGGATAATGTAGAAGTCCGTTTTGAGCATTTTCAGCCCTTCTTCGATCCACGGCCACTGGTTAAATCCTCTTGCTACTGGGATTCTGAGCTCAAGAGGAATGGTGTAGTCTGAGACTGTTTTCAGGCCGTCGAGGAACAGTTTCCACAGCCCTTGTGATGTTGTCTCTGGAAGGCCGTAGAGTTCAACCGGAGGAGCCTTGAGGTCGGTAGCAATGTGTTCAACGAGGCCTGCGTTTAGAAGTTTTTTCAGTGGGTCGATGAGAGTTAAGTTAGTGTTCAAGCTCACTGGAACGTCGAGGAGCTTAACTTCTGCCAATAGTGAACTTAGCTCCTGCCACTGTACTAGCGGTTCCCCGCCGGTGACGTGGAGATAGTCAATTAGGAAAGCATTCGATTCAAGCTCTTCAAGCAGGGCATTTCTGTCGAGGGGGAAACAGTCTTTCCCCTCTGCGATGTGCCAGTTGTGACAGAAGGGGCATTTCAGGTTGCACCCGCAGAGCCAGAGGGTGAAGGTGACCTTTCCATGGATGTCAATCATGCTAACTGTCTTCCAGCCGCTCGTGAGCATTGGATCACCCCCCTGAAAAGGGAAATCAGGAGGAGTAGTGTCTCCTCGTCCAGAACTCCTTCTTCCTAAAGGGGTTCCAATTTTTGAGTGGGCGGTAGTAGCCGATTATTCTGCTCCATATCTCGACGTTCTCGCTTCCGCAGCGTGGGCAGTGGGTGTATAATCCTGTCGTTGAGTAGCCGCAGTCGTTGCAGACGGTTATTGCTGGAGTGTAACTCCAGTAGACGAGGTCAGTTTTCATGAGTCTCTTCGTGAGTTTTGCTAGGGCTTCTGGATCCGGTTCTTCTCCAAGGAATATGTGCATCATGACCCCACCGGTGAAGCTTCTCTGAACCTTTTCTTCAACCGTTATCCTGTCACCCAGTTCCAGAGAACCGTAGTATGGGGCTATGCTGGTGGAATAAATTGGGTTCTCTGGGTCTTCGAGATATTTCTCCAGTTCTGGAAAGTCTTTGATGTCTTTGATGGCGAGTTTTGCAGCTGCGCTTTCACCTGGCACTTCCTCAACGTTCCATGGTGTTCCGGTTTCACGCATCCATTCTCTGGCCTTTGCTGTTGCAAATTCTACCATCTTTTTCATGAGTCTCGCGGCTTTAAGCCACTTCTCCCTCGCGCCCTCCTCCCAGAGGTTCGGTTCGTTGAGGTATATGGCAGCCGCTTCGGGAAGACCAAGGATCCCGATGGTGTTAAAGTGGCTTGATGGGAACTCCTTGATGTATAAGTGGATCATCTGATACATCTGGTGGTAGTTCGTTATCAGCCCCACATAGCGCTCGCGGAACCAGTCGGTCGTTGCTTTAACCATGTTGAGAACCCTTCCGTATTCTTCCCAGAACTTATCGTCGTCTCCCTTCGCTTTGAGCGCGAGCCTCGGCAGATTCACTGTGGTCACGTTCACAGAGCCAGTAACGTCGGGCATTGCCCAGAGACCGCCGAAACGCTGGCGTTCAAGTTTTTCTATGGCTTCTTCCTCAACGTTATTCTTGGAGACATCGAATGCGAAGGCCATTTCGTTTTTGTCGATGGCGATTCTGCAGCACATGGCGAAGCTTGCGTCCGGGTCTACAACGTTTGTGTTGAGCCAGTAGAAGCTTCCGCGCTTTGCTGCCGTTGTGAAGACTGTCTCAAATACCTCGGGGTCGTCCCAGAGCATGTCTGCTGTGGTCATGAGGGTTGGAATCGGAAAAGTGAATGGTTGTTCTTTTGCATCTCCCTCGCGGAGGACTTCGGTTAGGGCTATGAAGAACTCCTTGGCTTCCCTCTCATACTCACCGAGAGGTTCGAGCTTTTTGCCATCGTAAATTGCATAATCCCCTTCAAGCATCTTCTTCGGGGCGTCGAGGGTTACGGTGAAGTTGGTAAAAGGCGTCTGCATTCCGACTCTGCTTGGGTAGTTGAGGTTGTAAACGAGCCTTTGGATTTGCTGCCTGATTTTACGCCTGTCCAGACCTTCTTTTCTGATGAACGGCCCGGCGTACCACTCAACGGAGCTTAGCGCCTGGGCGCCGCTGAAGTAGTGCTGCATGGTTATAAGGTAGTTTGCTATGTGGTCAACGTAGGTGTCGAAGTGTCTGGCTGGCCTTGATATTATCGTCGGTGTTTGGAGGCCCTTTTCGAGCAGGCGTGCGGTACTGTGGCCCGTGCAGTAGGGGATGTAAAGGCTGTAAGGGAGTTTGTGGATGTATATATCGGCAGATAAGTGGGAGTTCTTACCCCTCTCTGGAATCAGCGAGAGGTATTTCCTCAGTGCTTCCTCCATTACATAGGCAAAGAAACCCGTCGGGCCGGGGTAGCGGTTCGCGTTTTCGAGTACGTCAAGACTGCTCCAGTTCGCGTACTCCTGGATGATATCTTTCTCTGCTGTCTCCATCTTAACCACCTGGATAATTTATCCAGGTCTTGGAATCGGGACAGGGAATATAAGCCTTCACTTTGAATATCTGGGCAGAATGTCCAATTTATTGGAAAATTAACCCAAAGACACCAAACATTTCTCAAGATTGTGGAGAGTTCGACAATCAAAATGACGATGAAAAGAGAAAGTTTATATAAAGCACGACAATGGACTGTCAAAACGTCAGAACTAAACTGAAAACTCTGATAGGTCTTTGAACCCGCTCCTGTTTTTAAGGCCCGAGTAGGCCATACCTTTTTAACCCGTCACACTGACCGAAGGCCGGTGATTAGAATGACCGACGTGAAGGAGCAGTGGGAGAAGGCTCTAACCGAGAAGGACTGTGAGAAGTTGCTTGAACTGTTTGACGATTACATCGATTCCATTGAGGACGAGGAGGGGCTTAAGAAGGAACTCGACAGGCTCAAAGAAGTTGTGCTGGAGTGTGAGGATCCCTATGGCCTGGCGCACGAGATAGCCCACGTCTATGCCGATCTTGAAGACGTTGAGGGAGGTATAGGCCCATACAAACGCCTCGTCGAGAAGAGCATGGACGACCCCGAGGAGTATGCGACGGCGCTCTACTACCTGGCCGATGCCTATGAGAACTTTGGAAAACCTGAAAAGGCGATTGAGGCCTACGAGAAGCTTCTAAAGCACGAGGAAGAGGTGCTGAAGAACGAGAAGGAAATCGGCCTGACCCTCGCGAACCTCGCGGTGAACTATGATGACCTTGGAGAAACGGAGAAGGCGATAGAGCTGATGGAGCGCGCGAGAGAAATATTCGAGAAGCTCAACGACGAGAAGAACTACATGATAAGTCTCCTTGATCTGGCGCACTTCAAGTACGAGCTTGAGGATTACGACGCCGCCGAAGTCCTAATACGTGAGGTTCTCAAGAACCCAAGGGACGATGAGGTGGAAATAAACGCGAGGCTCATCGAGGCGGAAATCTGGGCTGGCAGGGAGGACTACGATAAAGCGTTCAAGGCACTCCGTGATGCCCTCATGAAGGCCATCGATGTCAACGACGATATATTCGAGCTTGTTTTTGACACGCTCGTTGATTTCATAGAGGGCCTCTTCAACGAAGGCTCCTATGATGTTGTGACCAAAGACATGGAGACCTTTGCGGAGCTTTTTGAGGATGACACCGCCTACTTCTTCAGGGCGATAGGGGAATTGGCGCGCTGGAAGGGGGGCGACGAGGAAGCTAAGAAGCGCTTCGACGAGCTTTACTCAAAGGTCGAGAACGAGGATCTCAGGACAATCTTGGATGAGTGGAAGAGGCCGAAGCTGAGTTTGAGCTTGGGGCTTTAGGCTTTGCACCTTCGTTAGCAGTTTTTACATATTTTTCTATTTCCAAGAGGCTCTTCTGTATCATCCTTTCACCTGCGTTTTAGATTTTAATGCCGACGATGTTTCCCTTGCTGTTGTATTCAAACCACGCGTCCTCATCGACTTCGTCGGTATTCGAGACTGGTCTTTCCCATATTTTTGAGGGCAGAATAGCATTAAGGGAGGGCGAAAGCCCTCAGATCCTTGAAACGGTTCCTACACTTACGCTCTCAACATTCTCGACCTTTTCAAAGGCCTCTACGACCTGATCGAGGTCGTAGCCCTCTTCATCCTTGGCCAGAACATAGAGCTTGAGGGCGACGAGGCCGAAGGCGATTGGCTCGCGCTCGACCTTTGCTAATCCGAACTTCCCTGGGAGGGCCTCCTTGAGCTTCCCCTCAAGTTCATCGAGGTTAACCTCTGGGTCGGTTGGCATGACTTTGATCTCGGCAATCATGTTGAATTCACTCATCCTTTCACCTCCTCACGGTCCTTCCCAGCCGCACTTGGGGCACTTGTATGAGACGCCAAGAACCCTGCAGCTTTCACAGCGCCAGATTATCTCCTCACCGCAGTTGGGGCACACGAAGTGAGTGGCGTGCTCCCTCGGGGTTATCTCCTTTCCGCATGACGTGCATACCGGTATCTCGAACTTCATCTCCAATGCAAACACCTCCGAGAAAGGTGGTTTTAATCACTGGAGGCCTTTGCCGGGGTTGGCTTATAAGCTTTTCCCCGGGCTTCGTGCGAAAACTACTTAAACATTTTTGGGAAACCTAACATGGTGAGGCGATTGACGGTAAGTAAACGGGAAGAAGAATATCTAGAGACGATGTACCTGCTCCACAAGAACAAGGGCGTAATAAGGGTTAAAGACATAGCAAAGGTAATGCACGTTAAACCCCCAAGTGTCGTCGATGCCCTAAAGAAGCTCGCCGAGAAGGGATTGGTTGAGTACGAGAAGTACGATAGGATCCTACTGACGGAAGAGGGAAGGAGAATAGCGGAGGGCATATACTCCAAGCACGTGCTCCTTACCCAGTTCTTCGTGGACATCCTCGGAATTCCGCCTGAGGTGGCCGAGCAGGACGCGTGCCAGTTCGAACATTACGTCCACGAAGTTACAGTGGAGAGGATAAAAGAGTTCGCGGCTTTCATCCAAGAGCAGTGCCCCTATGTTCTTAAACAGTTCATAAAGGAAAGGGTAGAAAAAGCCGATTAAAACGCCCCTCCTAAGTAGGCGAAATAGAGAGCAAAGGTGGCCGCCAGTATCCACATGGTTAGATGCACGTCCCTCCATTCTCCCTTGAACGCTTTTATCACCGTGTAGCTTATGAACCCGAGGCCTATCCCGGCCGATATCGAGTACGTGAAGGGTATCGCCATCACAACAAGGAAGGCGGGGATGGCCTCAGATGGGTCTGAGAAGTCTATGTTCTTTATCATGCTAATCATGTAGTAGCCAACCATGACGAGGGCAGGTGCGGTTGCAAAAAACGGTATAGCCGCAGCGAGGGGTGCTATGAACAGACCTATTCCAAGGAGTAATAGTCCCGTAACAAGTGCTGTCATTCCAGTTCTTCCGCCCTCCTCGATTCCGGTGGAGCTCTCTACGTAAACCGCTACCGTGGAGGTTCCAAGGAGGGCACCAAAGGTGGTTCCTACCGCGTCGGTCATAAGAACCTTCTCGGCATCGATCACTTTTCCGTCCTTGGTTAGATAGCCGGCCTTGGCGCTCAGCCCCGTGGCTGTTCCGAGGGTGTCAAAGAAGTCCACCATAAGGAATGCAAAGACAACTCCCACTACACCAACGTTGAGGAGACCCCTTAGATTGAGCTTTAGGAAGGTGTAATTTATCGTCGGGGTCGAGAGAATCTGGTGCGGCCACGGCGTGGTACCGGTTACCCAGGCAAGGATTGCCGTGGTCAGAATGGATATTAGAAGCGCTCCCTTTACACGGCGGGCTATGAGAACCGCCGCCAGGAATAGCCCAAAAAGGAAGAGCAGACCTCCTTTGCTGATAAGGGCGTGGGCATTGAGTCCTGTGAAGAGGAGAACGCCCTTACTGGTTGAGGCGGTTATGAGTCCGACGTTGTTGAGCCCTATGAACGTTAGGAACAAACCTATCCCCGCTCCAATAGCATACTTCTGACTCAGCGGGATGGCCTGGATCACGGCACTCCTAACCCTCGTAACGGTAAGGACTATGAAGATCAACCCCTCAACGAAAACCGCCGCGAGGGCAACGCTCCAGCTGTAGCCCATCCCAAGAACGACGCTGTACGTGAAGTAACCGTTCAGACCCATACCTGGAGCGAGGGCGAAGGGCTTATTGGCATAGAATGCCATGATGAGTGTTGATATCCCTGCAGCGAGGGCCGTGGCTGTAACCAGAGAGTCAAAGGCCCCCTTACCCATAGCCTGGCTGAGAATGGCTGGGTTGACAAAAAGGATATAGGCCATGGCCATAAAAGTCGTGAAACCAGCCAGTATTTCTGTTTTCATATCGGTTCCGTGCTTATCAAACTCGAAGTACCTCTCGAACCAGTTCATGAGAGCACCTCCGTGAATTGACTGATTTCTGCTAATATATCTGTTTTTTAAATGTTTTTTTAGCATCAAAATGTCAAAACAATGTGACTCGCCCTTTGTAACTCGAGTCCCATGGCGAGAAATGTTTTCTCGGATTATTTCCCAAGAACTGAGAAGTTTCTCACCTTGATGTCAACGTGCTCTGGAATCTCTTCAACGCTGAAGGGCAGCTCGTTTAGGAATCTTTCTGCAATCAGGCTTTTTCCATCGATTTCGAGCTTCAACCTTATCCTCCCCGGAAGGAGTTCGTAGTCAACTACCTCCGCCGTTTTCCCCGACTTAATGTAAACGCTCTCCGGCCTGAAGAATATCCTTATCCTCCCGTCCCGTGGTGTCTTGAAGCATAGCCCGCCCAGGCAGGCCCTTCCTCCTACAGCTCTTAGCTCCAGTATGTTGCTAATTCCTAAGAAGCGCGCCACGAACTCTGTCCTTGGCTTGTAGTAAAGCTCCAGGGGTTTTCCGACCTGCTCCACCTTCCCGACGTTCATGACTGCTATCCTGTCGCTTACCGCCATCGCTTCCTCCTGGTCGTGGGTGACGTAAATAGTCGTTATCCCAAGTTCGCGCTGAATCCTCTTTATCTCGCCCCGTAGCCTTTCCCTTATCTTGGCGTCGAGGTTGCTGAGCGGCTCATCTAAGAGGAGAACCTCCGGTTCCACAACCAAAGCCCTCGCGAGGGCGACCCTCTGCTGCTGGCCGCCGCTGAGTTGCTCTGGATAGCGCTTCTCCAGACCAGCCAGGCCCACTATCTCCAACGCCCACTTGACCTTTCGATCTATCTCCAGCTTTGGAAGCCTCTTCATCTCGAGGCCGAAGGCAACGTTCTTGAAGACCGTCATATGGGGGAAGAGAGCGTAATCCTGGAACACTATCCCTATGTTCCTCTCGTAGGGGGGTAAATCGTTCACGGGTTTTCCATCGAAGATTATCTCCCCCCCATTGGGTGTTTCAAAGCCTGCTATCATCCTCAGCGTCGTTGTCTTCCCACACCCGCTCGGGCCGAGGAGTGTGAGGAACTCTCCGTCCTCAACTACCAGGTCGCTTATCCCCAGCTTGAAACCCTCCCACTTCTTCAGAATGCCTCTCAGCTCGACCCTCACCATACCTCCTCACCTATTCTCTCTATCGCCAAGAAACCCAGCGTTGAAACCACCATCAGGAGAACTGAGAGGGCTGAAGCGCCCCCAAACTGCCTCGCGCCAAGGAATTTGTATATCGCAACCGTCATTGTCGTGTACTCCGGTTTGGCCAGCATGTAAGTGGCTCCAAGTTCGGCTATGCTTATGGCGAAGGCGAACACTGAACCAACGATAAGGCCCCCTAGGGCCAGCGGAAGCTCCACCTTTATGAAGGCCTTCCACTCCCTCGCACCAAGACTTAAAGCGGCCTCGAAGAGGTTCGGCCTTATCTTCTTGAGGCTCGTTGAAACCGCCCTGAGCATAAAGGGATAGGCTATCACTGTGTGTGCCACCGCAACGATCCAGAACGTGTAGTAAAGGGGGGTGGTGTGAAAGACCTTGATGTAGCCGAGACCAAGGGTTATCGGTGAGCTGGCCAGGGGAAGCATTGCCAAAACGTCAAAGAGCCTTTTACCCGTGAACCTCCAGCGGTGGAGTGCATAGGCTATGGGGAGCGTAACGATAAGTGATAGAAAGATTGTAGTGAAGCCGAAGGCTAGGGAGTTCCTTATCGCCCCAAGGGTGGTCACACCGAACATCGGGTTGTACTTGGCCGAGAATATCCTACTGTACCATTCGAGGCTCCAGTGACCGTTGAAGCGGAGAGAATCGTAGAGGACCGCCAGAAGAGGAGAAACTATAAAGATGAAGACTAGGAAGGAGTAAAATGCTATGGCAAGACCCTTGAGGCTCAACCAGTCCCACCGCGTGAAGGGAAGGGGTTTTCTGAAGACCCTCTGCTCCTCCCTCTTGGCGTAGGCATCAAGGGAGCGGAGGTAAAGGTACATGAAGGCAACGCTGAGTGTTATCTGAATTATAGCAAGAGCCGCCCCTGTTCTGAAATCGAGGAGCGTCATTACCGAGGTGAATATGTCCACTTCTATGGTCGCGTACTGATAGCCACCGATTATGAGCGGGATGGAGAAGCTGAGGAAACAGAAGACGAAGGTCAGCATTGCCGAGGCGAATATGGCCGGCGAGAGCATCGGGAGGGTTACACGCCAGAAGAGCCTCCAGCCCTTCGCTCCTAATGCCATTGCGGCCTCTTCATAGTGGGGATTGATGCGCTGCCAGAGGGACGAGACCATCCTGATTACGATGGGGAAGTTGTAGAAGGCGTGAGCCAGGAGTATACCCTTCCAAGAGTAGAGAATTCCAAGATCATGGCCAAGTAAGCCGGTTATTATGCCGTCCTTCCCGAAGAGCAAGATGTAGCCGAGGGCGACCATGACGCTTGGCATCACGAACGGAACCGTCAGGAGTGATTTTATGATACCCTTCCCGGGAAAGTCGTATCTGGCGAAGATGTATGCCCCCGGAAGGCCGAATGCCAGCGTGAGGAGCGTCGATGCTATGGCTTGCTCCACCGTGAAGAGGATTACACGACGGTGATAGTCGTTTTGGAGGACGGAGGAGAGATACTTCAGTGTGAACCCTCCGTTCCACAGACCGGTCTTGATTATGCTGATTAGGGGGACGTAGAAGAAGATTATGAGGAACGTAAGGGGAATCAGGAGCAGCAGACCAACCTTCGACCTCATGGGCAAAACTCGGTTTTGAGGGTTTATAAGTCTTGATTGAGCAAAGTTGTTAAGTCCAAACTCAAACCTTCCACGGTGATGGTATGAAGGCTCCAGAGCTGGGGATAAGAATCGGCTCCTTAGAGCATGGGGAGAGAAACTCCATAGCGGACCTGGGCATCAGAGTTGGCCACAGCACGCTCATCGAGGGCGATAGCGTGAGGACGGGTGTCACCGTTATCCTACCACCGGTGAGAAACCCCTTTAAAGAGAGACTCTTTGCCTCGGCCTTTGTCATGAACGGTTTCTCCAAGCCAATAGGCTTCATCCAGGTTGAAGAACTCGGCTACATCGAGACGCCGATAGCCCTGACGAATACGCTGAGCGTCTACACCGTTGCGAACGCTATGGTCAAACACATGATTGAACTCAACCCGGACTTAAGGAGCGTCTCTCCAGTCGTTATGGAGTGCAACGACTCCTACTTGAACGACATCAGGAAAATGGCCGTTCAGGAGGAGCACTACTTCGGGGCCTTGAAAAACGCATCCTTAGACTTTAAAGAGGGTTCCGTTGGGGCCGGAACCGGGATGAGCGCCTTCGAGTTCAAGGGCGGGATAGGCTCGTCATCAAGGGTAGTTGATGTTGGGGGCGAGGAGTACATTGTAGCGCTATTCGTCTTGGCGAACTTCGGTAAGCGGGAGGATTTGACCATCGCCGGAATTCCAGTGGGGCTTTATCTGAGGGACTACCCGGGTAAGGGTTCCTCAAAAAGGGGCAGTATCTCAATGGTCCTGGCAACGGATGCCCCTCTAACTGCAAGGGGGCTGAAAAGGCTCGCAAAGAGGGCAGTGATAGGCCTCGCGAGAACCGGTGGCTACGCCTACCACGGGAGTGGAGATGTGGTTTTAGCTTTTTCAACGGCCCAGCGGATTCTGACCGGGAAGGAACAGGAGATAGTGAGTTTCCTGCCCGATAATTCGTTGAACAGGCTCTTCAAAGCTACAGCTGAGGCCACGGAAGAAGCGATAATCAACGCCCTCCTGCAGGCTGAGACGGTGGAAGGAAACGGGCACGTGAGATATGCCCTGCCAGTGGATAGAGTTTCCCCGTTGCTGAAGGAGACTTCTCGGAGTCTTAGGTTTTAGTTTAAAACTTTAATCTATACTCTGGTTTTACGTTATTACCACATTGCCTAAAGCTTGTAAGAGATTTAAACTTTGAAAATCAGAATCCTTAAATATGAACATTACCTTTGCATAGTACGGGGGTGGTGCAGATGGTTAGGGTCGTTTTGAGCACTGATGAAACCCTCACAAGTACTTACCACGGTGTTCCCCTACTCGACTTTCTCGGCTGTGCCCCTTACGGCAGATTTCCCACCTGGATATACAACCTTCTCGATACGCAGATACCCGATGAGAACGGAGTTTTGCCCCAGGCACCGTATGGACTCAGGAAAGTTGAGGCGGCCCTTCTTAGGGGCGGATTTGAGAGGGGCGAGGTTGTCGTTGCACACCCAAGGAAAGTTGAGGGGTTCATAGGGAAGGACACAACGGTGGTGGCACTTTACGAAATGGATCCCCTTGGCCTCGGGCCGGTGAGCATGATGTTCACTGATGGGGGAAAGTGGAAGAACTACACCAGGGTGAAGTTTGAGGAATTAGTGGGGAGGATAAACCACCTTAGGGAATCGAGGGGCCTGAACTTCAAGCTCGTTGTAGGCGGTCCCGGGGCCTGGCAGCTCGACTTTAGGCCGGAGGTTAGGGAGAGGCTGAAGGTTGATCACGTGATAATTGGGGAGGTGGATCACGTCGCGGGGAAGCTATTCAGGGACATTGAGAGCGGGACCGCGGATGAAACGATAGTTGTCCGGAACTGGCCGAGGGTCGAGCAGATACCCGCGATAGTGGCACCGTCCTACGATGGCTTGGTTGAGGTTATGCGCGGATGTGGAAGGGGGTGCCGCTTCTGCGAACCCAACCTTAGGGTTGCCAGGTACATGCCATTGGAGAAGATAGAGAGGGAAATAAAGGTGAACATAAGGGCAGGAATAGATCACGCTTGGTTACACAGTGAGGACATATTCCTTTACAAGGTTGAGGACAGGAAAAACTTCTATCCAAACACGGATGCGGTTCTGGAGCTCTTTACAATGGCAAGGAAGTACACAAGAAACGTGAACCCAACCCACGGAACCGTTGCAGGTGCTTTAGCCGCCCCGGGGATGATAGAAGCGATATCCAACCTTGTTGAAGCTGGTCCAAGGCATTGGGTTGGCATCCAGGTCGGCTTTGAGACGGCCTCCTCCGAGCTGATTGGAAAGTATATGAACAACAAGATGAAGCCGTTCTCCCCAGAGGAGTGGCCCTGGGTTCTGCTCAACGGGACCTACGTCTTCAACAAAAACTACTGGTTCCCCGCTTACACGACCATCCTAGGCCTGCCCGGGGATACCGATGACTATGAGATAATGACCGCTAGGCTGATAATCACGATGGAAAAACAGCTCAAGGAGAAGGTCGGCAACAGGGCCCACTTCACTGTTACTCCCCTCTCCTTCGTCCCGATGGGGCTTCTCAAGAATCAGGAGTTCTACCATGTTGACGAGATGATCACTTACGGTCAGTTCCTCCACCTCTACTACGCATGGAGGCACACCGCGAAGGAGGTGGCGGGGGTGTTGCCCTCCGTAATGGGCAGGAACCTCTTCCTCATCCCATTCTACCCCCTGGCAAGGTTTGGTGTAAACGTTATTCTGAAGCAGATTGAGAAGTGGGGCAAGAGCAGGGGCTACGAACTCAAGAAATTAGAACCACTGGAAGACCTTCAGATCGAGGTGGAGGAACACAAATGGTACAACCAGCCCACCCTTGCGGAAGCCTATTAGACCTTTACCTCTTTATATTTTCTCTTCATCAGCAGCGCGTCTTCCTCAATGTTCGGGCTCTCGCTTATCACAACGCCCTTAACCCTGAACTCCTTGAGGACTCTGAGGAGATCCTCCCAGTTCATGTCGCTCTCCCGGAGCGGCAGGTGCCTCTTCTCACCCTTGTTCGTGTATTCGATGCCGCTCATGTGGATGTGCATGTTGTCCAGGGCCTCCCTGCCGAGTCTGTCCTCCATGAAAGAGAGCATCTCACGCCACTCCTCCCTTGAGTTGCACTTTCCAATGTTCCTCGCGTGCGCGTGCGCGAAGTCTATCGTCGGTAGGACCATCTCAAGCTCCTCACTCAGCTTGACTATCTCCTTTAGGTCGCCGAACTGGGTTGGCTTTCCAGTAAGCTCTGGCCGTATCCAGACCTCAACTCCCTTATCCATCAGCCTCTTCTCAACGTCCCTCAGCTCGTTCAGAATTCTCTGGTAGACGCTCTCCTTTGGCTGCTTTAGGTAGTAACCGGCGTGAAAAACCACACTCCATCCCCCTGCCTCGTAAAGCCGCTCAGCGCTCTGGACTATCCTATTTTTGCTAGCCTCTATCTTTGATCTCTCGGTAGCGTTGAGGTTGATGTAGTAGGGGGCATGGGCGGTGAGAAGAACATCGTTCCTCTTTGCAACGTACTTTATCTTCTTCGCTAGTTCTGTCTTCATGTTGACCCCGCGGACGAACTCAAGCTCCATCGCGTCCAGTCCTAGGTTTCTTACATGGGTTATGCCGTCTATGGTCGAGCGCTTGGAGGTCGAGAGCGGAATTCCAGCCGTTCCAAAGCGCAGTCTGTCAACTTTGAGCATTATCACCACCCAAAAGAATTAGGTGGACCTAATTTATAAGCCTACCGCTCGATGTTCGTCCCGACTGCCTTCTCCAGTTTCTTTATCTCATCCTCAAGCTCTCTTTCGAGGTGTTCCAACCGGTTCTTCAGCTTCTTTAGTTCCTTTCCTTTTTCGTCCATCAGGGATTTTATCCTACGTATCTCATCTTCTATGGAGGCGCTCCCCGCTAGTATGTCCTCCCTGTGGTTCTCGATTTCTTCCAGTTTCTTCTTCTCATAGTTTAACTCTTCCACCTTTCTCGGAAGATTCTCAAGGAGCCATCTAGCGGCCTTTCTCTGCTTTGGATCCAGTTTTGGTTCAATCTTCCTAACAAAACGTAGAAATTTCTCTGGTTCCCTGAGAGCGATTGAGCTGTCATGGACGAGTTCCTCCGCTATTTCTTCACCAAGGCGCATCCTCTTAACCGGCTTCTGGAGTTTTGATGCCTTCGAGCGCACTTCCATCTCGGTACCCTTGACTTTTAAGCGGAGGGCTTTTGCTTCCCTCTCGATCTCTTCCAGCCCTGACTCGTGGTAGAACTCCTCAAGGGCAATCTCGGCCTCACTAAGACGCCTTTTCAGCTTCCTAAGTTCTTCCTCTGTTCGTTTGATATCCTCACGCGTTTTCTCTATTTCTCCCATGATTTCCTCCACGTTCACCTCTTCAAGTCCTTTCTCGGCAAGCTCATTGTAGTAGTCCATATACTCCTCGTTCAGCTCCTTCAGAAGGCGGTTTATTGCGTAGACGTCCTTCTCGAAGATTATCAGGAGGTACTTCCCGTGCCCCACGTGGAGTTTTGCGAGGTCAGGAAGGCGCTTTCCAAGGCTCTCCATATCGTTGATGCCGTTCAAAGCATTTCTGAGGGCAGTTACGTAGTTCCTCCGCTCTGCTGTTACTATCTTTCTTATGTTGCCGTCCACATCCTTTGGAATATCCCTGCGCTCAAGAGTATCTATCCTCCTTATGAGTTCTTTAATCAGCTTCTCCATCCTTTTGTTGTGTTTCCTCTCGACCCCTTCCCGCTCTTTAGTGGCTTTTCTCTTTCTCTTCTCGTACTCTTTAAGCGCTTGTTCCAGCCTCAACTTTCTCCCATCCCCTTACTTTTCCCCTCATATAAGCTCCGACTAAAACCGCAACACCCACGTCTAGGAGGGCCATCACCATCTCTGTGAAGACTTGTACGTTGGAGAGCGTCAGCATGGCCATCGCGTACCTCGTGGTCAGATCTATCGTCACCCACATCGCGGGCATCATGATGAGTGCTGAAACCTGATACCAGATGTGATAATCCTTCCTCAAGTATGACTGTATAATCTTGCCGCTTATCATAACGGCGATCCCTACTATTAAGGATGCATTGAGGGCGTTTAGGTAAATTAGTGTCGCTAGGAGTGGTGTTCCCGGGTAGCTGCCTATTAACTCCAATGAATACTGTTCGAGGCGGAAGTAGGAGTTTATAGCCCCTCCCGCGATTATCAGGGAACCGGCTATGATAGATATCACAAAGACGAACTGCCTTGCCATCGTCTCCCTGACTTTGAGGTGGAAGCCCTTCGTGAAGAAGTAGCCGCCGATAATGAAGAGTATCGCACCGGTTATTGTGGCGGAGATGATCTTGATGCTCTCCGGATACCAGACTCCTATAAGTTTTGCTATTCCGTAGAAGAGCAGTATCATCCCTGGGATTCCGAGTAATACCTTCGCTACCTCAGGATCACTTAGAATCTCCCTCATATAACGGTAGAGGATGTAGTAAGTCGTCTCTATGCCCTCATTTTGCTTGACCACGATGCGGTGGGAGCTTATTATCGGCACCTTTGAGGCTATTATGGGAAATATCTGCTCGTCCTCGGCACCATCTGTGACCGTTATGACCCCGTCTGCCGGAAACCCCTCGAGAACCTCCTCCAGCTGTCTCGCCAGCTCCATGTCGCTCTTTACTCCGACCTTTGGGTGTCCGGTTATGAGGGCAACCTCTACTTTATCAAACTCACCGCTTCCCCTGAGTTCGTCGTGGAGCTTAACCGCAGCGTAGACAACGTTCGCATCGCTGTCCTCCGGGTCGGCGAGGCTCAGCTTTAAAGCCGCATCTATGCATGCCTCTCTCCCCACCACCGGGCCGGGAACGTTAGCCTTCTTTCCAAAATCGTCGTCGCGGTCTATGGCTAAAACTAGGGCCTTGATATCAACCACCCCTCACTTTCTCCATGACGGATTTCACCTTATCCTCCATCTTTCGCTCCTTATCGCGTCTGTCGTCGATCCTGACTGTAGTCGAGACCCTCTCCGCGCCGAGTTTGAACATCAGCTCGTGCACTTCCCCTATCAGAGCGAACGCGTCCTTCACGGTCGGGGTCTCTATTATCGTTGACATCGGGGTCAGTTGATACTTAACACCCTTACTCTCTAAAAGCTTTACTACCTCTGCAACGTACCTGCTCAAGCTCTTCTCACCGAGGGGCACAATGATGAACTCGGCGATGACCATTTTCGACACCCGACTTAACCTAGCTCGGCAATCTTTTAAGCGTTGCGGGAAAAGTAAATAACTTTCGGAGGTATCTCTCTATGGGTGGTTCATGTGTACATGGTAAAAGATGAGTGGGGTGAGTTCCTCGTCAGGCTTGCGAGAAGGGCCGTTGAGAAGTACGTGAGGAAAGGTAAGACAATAAAGCCCCCTGACGACACCCCTTCAGAGCTCTGGGAGAAGATGGGGGTCTTCGTCACCCTCAACAACCGTCACGCGCCGCCCCAAATGGCTCTGCGCGGTTGCATAGGCTTTCCCCTTCCGATTTACCCGCTAGTTGAGGCGACGATAAATGCGGCGATATACGCGGCCGTGGATGATCCTCGCTTCCCACCGGTGAGGGAGAGCGAGCTTGATGATATCGTTGTGGAGGTCAGCGTTTTGACGCCGCCCGAGCCAGTGGAAGGGCCACCGGAGGAGAGGCCGAAGAAGATCAAGGTCGGTCGCGACGGCCTGCTCATTGAGAAGGGCATCTATTCTGGCTTGCTCCTTCCGCAGGTTCCCATCGAGTGGCACTGGGACGAGGAGGAGTTTTTAGCGCAAACCTGCTGGAAGGCAGGCCTTCCGCCGGACTGCTGGCTCGACCCTGACACGAAGGTCTACCGTTTCACTGCCGAGATATTTGAGGAAGAAAAGCCCTGGGGGCCGGTGAGAAGGAAGCCTCTGGTTTGAGGTGATAACATGGGCGTCCTCAAATCCTTAGCCGTTATCCTGGCGGCGGGGGCACTCTATTACTGGCTTACTGGGAAGGCGATCGAAAAGTACAAGGAAGCGTGGATAGATGGTCGGGGCTTTGGCGTCTGCATCATGGTCTATATTATGATATACTTGTTGATGGCTATTTATGCTGTTTCCTGACCTGAGATAAAGAGAAACGAAGCTCAGTGGAGAGGATATCTATTGAAGGGCCTATACTTAACTCTTCTGCCAAGTACAATAAACAGTACTAGAAAAACTATCATTAAAGCTATTAAAGCGATGGCACTGGGGATGTCTCCTAGGTTTGTCTCTGGTAACACAATGAGTGAGATAATGAAACCAATAGAAGCTCCCACCAGCCCGTATATAAATGCGGGCATGCTCGGTAGTAACTTCTCACGATAGACCATGCTTAAACTCCCCAATGTAAAGATGATCCAAGTATTAACAGCCAATGGAACGCTGAATGTAGATAGGGCTAATGCAAACAATGTCGAAAGCCCTACCAGTATGACAATTTTCTTCCCTTGGTTTTCTTCCGTTTTTCTGCCCATGAGATAGACCACCATCAAAACAATGAAAGATAACAGTGAGAGACTTAATGCTTCTGGTTTTCTAACTTTCATAATCTTAACAAAGTAAATAAAGAACGCAGTTGCGAGCAATGTAGTGTATATGAGGCCCTTTTTGATATTTTCCATGATGCACCCTCCATTTACTTCTATTTAAATCAAAAATTTAAAGACTATTACTTAAACATTTCAATCACCCAAACGTAAACATGCTGCATAGCATACTGCAAGATCACTTGTGTCCACTAAGGCCATGCATGCAGCGCAAAGTTCTGGAACAACACTACAACATGCTGCTACACCACCGGCTAAAAGTGCCTCGCAAGCGAGTTCACAAGCAATGTGGCGCCAAAAGCCCTGAGGTTGGATTTTTTCTCCGGATGTTGTAACGGACAATATTCTGTGGGTCTTTCTGTCGAATTTGACTTTTGCTCTATTCAAGAAGATTATTTTTCCATTTTTGTAAATGGATTTAACCAGTGTTAGCGTTCCCTCGTTGGTATTATTTTTTATTGTAAGAGTCATGTTGTATAATATGGCAGGATGAGATACATATCCAATCACTATGGCCTTTTTAGTGTAGGGTATCCTGATATAGTGCTTTGGGGTAAACATCTTGAGTACGACCACTGTATTCATTATCAGTGTGCCGTTTACTTTTGTAATATGCGGGTGCAGCTTAGATGCCAGCGGAACAGCTATAACTTTTATCCCTGGTGTAGTCGTGTATATCTTTGTATATTGCTCAATAGGGGAGTACCCCTCCTCCTTTTGTAAGTCAAGCACTATTCCGTTTACGTCGCTATAGTCGCGAATCTGGAGTGGGGATGCTTTCCAAGAACCAACGTCCATAAGAGCCTTTGTAAGAATGCAGCCTCCTGAATTGCTCTGGCAGGCACAAGATGAAGAATTTGTGGCGACAACCGCTGTTGCAAGAACGATGCTTCCGTTTAATGTCACCCCAAGCATTAACAATATAAAAACAAAACCCACTATTGGAATGAGGACTCGTCTTCGCATTGTCCCCCCCCAAGATTTTTCAATGCCTGTTATGTGACTTTAATTATAAAAGGTTTTCGTAAACCATGGGTTACAAAGGACAATTAATTATATCTGCGCTTTTTTTTGAAAAATATCCCACCTTGAGTGGGTTTTACAATGTGAACATGTTCTCTATGTTAGGGTCAACGCTCCCCATGTCCACATAATTAGCACTCGTGGTTTTAACCCTTTCCCAACTTCGCTATGAAAAACCCGTTGCAGTCGTGTCTGTGCGTCCATGCGCGAAAGACCCTATCGCCGATTTCAAGGAAGCCCTCCTCTCCCCAGCCAAAGTCATAGGGGATAAGCTCCAGTCCAACGCGGTTCACCGCGAAGAGAACGTTCTCCTCGTCTTCGTCCGTTCTTATGGAGCAGGTCGAGTAGGTCATCTCGCCGCCGTCGTGGAGGTTCTCGTAGGCGTTGCGAAGCATGTTCCTCTGTACGCTGATTATCTTCCTGATCTTCTCTTCATCGAAGCGCCACTTGACCTCCGGGAACTGCCGGTAGGTTCCTGAGCTTGAACAGGGAGCGTCGAGGATTATTTTGTCAAAACCTGTATTGTCCCTGAAGCTCTGGCCGTCAGCGTGGACGAGTCTGACATTTTTAATTCCTAAAAT
>Ga0256829_1000256_pt1 | contig 61761 bp, 67 predicted proteins | sample 131447metaG_FD_185979 | JGI IMG/M metagenome (GOLD analysis project Ga0256829, IMG submission 185979) | Hydrothermal vent microbial communities from Lau Basin, Pacific Ocean - 131-447 | ecosystem: Environmental > Aquatic > Marine > Hydrothermal vents | place: Pacific Ocean: Lau Basin | collected...
GTGAAGATACCTGAGCGATATTTCAAGAACTAAAACCCTTGTGCATAGGCTCAGATATCGCCTATGCCACCGCCGCACACACCGACAAACCCCTCTGCCACCCCACAAACCTTTTTGCAACATCTGCGCTATACATAAAATGTCTCAAGAAGTTCTCTAAACTCTTTTCACTGAGTCGACCGGTCTCAACGATGCTTTGAAGATAAGCGGCCTCTTGAGAGAAGTCGCGCTCATGAATAAAAACGATGGCATCCCAAATCACGAAAGTGACCGCACCCCCGCGTATTGTAGAACAGGTAAGTGCTTTGTCTGTGTCGATATCCGCTTCTTGTATGCTTTGTAAGACTTTATTGTCCATTATATTCTCCCTTTGAATTCAAATGTTCTGGCATTGAAGAGCCTGTACATCTTTCGCAGCTCCTTAAGAAGATGCTCTGGCTTTTCTGGTTCGCTCAATACAGCAAGCTGCTGCATAACAGTTGGAAGATAGCGCATCTCGTAGTATCTTCTGCTGTGGAGTTTTCCTTGTTCGTCAAACTCCGCCCTTTCAAAATTGTGTCCGTTGATTGTGATTCTTGTGTCCACGCTGCACCTCTAAAGCAATATAAAACATTACAATACATTTTTTGAAAATTCAAAAAATCTTGCAGTTTGTTATAAAAATATACTCCAGTTATAGCAGCTTGCGGGGCTTGTGCTTATTTTTCAATATAAAACACATCCCCGTAAGGGTTTTTTGCGCTCCTAATGAAAATATCCACATCCTTATCACTTCTTGCATGTCTTGGCTCGAACCACAATAGATTCTCAACACTGTTCTTGAGATGCCTGCTGTTGGTATGCTTTTGTGTAGATATGGTAATCTTGGGATAGAGCTTTGCCCTTGGAAAGGATATGATACGTACATCGATCTCATTCATGTGCTGCATAATATAATTATGCTCATCCTCCGCTCTTTTTAGATTGGCATCCAAGTCCAGTTTCATGCGATTAACTATGTGCGCTTCAGGCCTGTGTACGCGAACATACTCCTCAAATGCCATCTTCTGTTTATTTACCCATGAGAAGTAGTGTTTTTCATGGTAACGCCCGACGGATGCGCTATTGTTTATCTGTTTGAACTTGTGTACATAGTCTATTTTATAATCAAAGCATACGGAATCCTCGTTGAGAATATTAATAATCTGTTTTAGTGAAAGATAGCGCCTCTCGTAATCATCTCTTAACCCCTTTTCATACTCATTGCGTAGTGATTTAATACTATCGAGCGCCTCTTTGTTGCAAAAAAGCAGCTCTGCATCGAGGAATCTTCTGCGTTTTAGCGGAATCAATATGGTTCTGAGCCTCTCGGCGGCCTCTAGAAAGTTCAGTGAACTTTGTGTGTCGAGCGAATGCACAAGGGAATTTAAAAACTCCTCTATCTGCTCTTCCATGATGAGTCTGTTTGTAAAATAGAAGGAGTTGACATCAACAATTAAAACAACGGCTCTGTTGTGGGTGATGCCCTTGGTGCTTCTGTGGTGGACATCCACCTCATCAACGAACTTTTTAAGTATGCTCGATGGCTGGGTGTTGTGTTCATTGAAGTGCCGTTTTAATATCCCGGTGATCTCCCTTAGTTTCTCAATGCCAAAAGGTATAATATCATTACGCATTTTATTTTGCCTTTTTATTATCAATCATTCTCTGTGTCTTGAACAGCGCATCGCTTGTCGCATCGCATAAAGCGGCAATCTCCTTTGAAAAACCGAAAATATCGACAAGTTTAACGCTCACGCGCACTGTATTACCCTCCCTAAGAAGCAAAAACTCCCCATAGGTTTCGCCTCCTTTGATGCGGAGTGTGCAGAGTGGGCCTTTGCCTCCACTGCGTCTCTCAAACTCCCCTCCTGTACTGTATATACGTAACAGTTCATGTGAAAGCGAACGCAACTCATAGTTGCTCATCTTCATACTGATACCCTCAGAACCATAAGGAGTGATACTGATAAAGACCACCGGATCACAGTAGCTCTTCTGTTTCTCTATATGTGAAGAGACCTCTAATACCCCTTTGTTGTCTGTCGCAGATATTTTCCCAACCAGATACATTCTGCTCATGATAATTCTCCTTGGAATATTACTATATAGTAAATTATATAGTTATCCTATCTTTGCACTATTATCACATATAATTCAAGCATTGTCAAATAAGATATAAGTAATCCATATTTTATCCATCCTCGCCTAAGCAATAGCAGCCTTAATGAAATAAAAACCAAACCCTCTCCCGCAACTCTTTCCACGCTCGAGAGACAAAATTGAAACATTAAAGCCATACTAAAAGATAAAAATCCTATTTGAGGGAATGAGAGAGAATGTTTTCATGGAGCCCAGAGAGGAGAGGGAGGGAGAGAGAGGAGAGGGAGGAGTATTTTTTGACGCTTTTGTGCTTCTTTATTGGCGGTAGAGGGAATTAGTCTGTATATAGAGGTATGTTTTATGGATTACTTATATCTTATTTTTGCTTGTTTAAATGTTCTAAAAAAAGTAAATGTTGCAAGTGTGGAGTTATAGCCGTTTTTTATCGCAAGATATATTTGCTGATCCTATAGTTCATTTTTGTTTCAAGCTGTGCTATATTTTATGTATAATCTGTCTCTATTTTTCATGGAGGGTTATATGCGGGGAAAGTTCTCGAGAAGAACAAGGATGTTGGCGAAACTTGAAAGGATAATCTTAGAGTCAGCGAAATTAGCAAAACTGATGGAAGATCTCGCTACGGATGACTGCATGAAGAGGCAGATGCAGATTGACAACAAAAACGCCGCTAAAGAGTTGATTGAAGAGTATAAGGATATATTTTTCTTTAGACAAAAAAAGAAACTCCTTGTGGCAAAAAAAGAGTACAGCTGTTTTGAGTGTGACAAGAGTATACCCATTGGGGAACATTACTATCTAGTGCAGCGCAACTGTTGTTCAACCGAGGAGTATAGTAAACTTAAAAAGAAACATGACTCTTTGAGTAAAGTCAAAGCGAAATGGCTTTTTCATGTTTGCCCAGACTGTAAAAACCGCGCCACTCATGTGGATGTAAAACTGAACCCCTTGAGCTATCAGGGGCGAGTGAAAATCGAAGGCTCTGCATTTGGTATCAGGTGGAGCAATGTAGAGGACGAACTGCTTGGATTCTATCATGAGAACCTGCAGGAGTGCCAATATTATGATGAGAAAAAAGAAGAGTTTAAAAAGCGTGGATTAGACACGCCGCAATCTCAAAAAACAACTTACATAGGAGAAAAATGATGTTAGGAAGCACCAAGAGCATGATTAAGGGACCGATAGTTATGCTGTTTATGTTTGGTATTACACCTTTTACGGGAAAATACTTCCCTTATATGATGCTGGGAACGATCGTGTTGATGGTAATATTGATCGTTTCATATCTTGCAGAGAAGAAAGACGAATCCATAGTATTGGATATTATATCTATGCTTGCCAAAAAGAGCAAAGTGATAAACATCAATGACATAATTGAGGAGATGTACCGAGATGGTCGTGGTTCAACCGTAGATAGTCCGGAAAATGTTTACAGGCACTATAAGAAAAAAGGGGTGATTCCTTTTGATGTTGAAGTTCTGAGCCCTGCTGATTATGAACTTCGTATGGCTTCTGATTAACTTTATATGAAATCGGGGCTATTTGTGGCCCCTCTTACATTTTTTACCTTAACCACACTATAAATATCACTGCAACAAACAAAACCACCTATATTTTTTTTATTCCTTTTTATTGCTATAACTTCCTGTTCAAAATAATTTAACAGGAAGTGATTCGCACGCCTTTGAACAAAGGTGCTTCCAAAAAGGAGAGAGTATGCGAGAAAAATTCAAAGCAGGAGATAAGGTAGATTTCGTAAATGATGCCGGTATTCTCTTTAGAGGTTTTAGAGTTAAGGCCAGAGATAAGGAACATGAGAATCAGAAACGATACTTTCTTGAAGGCAGTGATACGCCATGGTATTCATTTAAGGAAGAGAACCTTTATCCGGCTGGAACATATGTTCCAAAGAATATGGATATTACGTTAAAAAATGGAAAGATCGCCAAGTTTTTATACTATGATGAGAACTACAATAAGATTTTTTCTGCCATCGACACAGATGGCTTTCCATTTAATATGGTTTATGTTGATGGAATTATGCATTCATACTCTTTGTATGGAGAACCATCATTCCCTCTCAAAGAGAGTTGTCAGCCGGTAGTTAAGTAGCCAGGAACGGCCAATCCCTATGAAGGGGTAGAGACACATGTCATTTACCTCTTTATAGGGGTAGCTGTGTCTCTTTTTAAAGGAGACTAAAAAGATGAAAACAAAACAAAAGGCACTTGGCGTATCGGTATTAAGACTTGGTTGCCATAAACAAAACAGAAGAGTATGGATTGTAAACAAGACGCTTGAAAAGATCTTTCCAGCGGGTCAAAATGTTCGTGTTGATTACCACAAGCAAGAGAAGATGATCGTTGTTAATCGTGTAGATTTTGGTGCAAACCACACTATCTCATCGAGAAAGAACGGCACTCCGATATTAGATATTAAAAACATGAAAGTCGCGGAAACCTTGGGTAATATCGAGAGAATCGAGGTAGTTTATCTGCATGATCAGCTTGTAATTCGTGTGGCAAAGGTTGAAAAGCAGCGACAAGACAGAGAAAAGAAGAGATGTGTCAATACCTTTGAGCTATTCTCTGGTGCAGGGACCCTTTCTCATTTTTTTAAGCGTGCCGGTTTTCAAGTGCGCGGAGGCCTTGAGTTGGTAGATGATTACAGAGCACTATTTCACAAAAATAACGATACGGATGAGATTTACAGTATTGGCGGACGCATTGAAGACATTCACACGTCCTATTTCCCAAAAGATATAGATGTGGTGCTCTCCGGTATTCCATGTACCAACTACTCTAGTAGCAATGTGAAGCTAAAAGCTGCGCAAAAAGCAAAAAGAGAAGGCAGAGAGTATGACAAAGAGGCTGTAAATAAAGAGTATGAAGCTGAAGCGCTCACATTCTATGTTTTGACAGCCATTAGAGCAATGAACCCACGTACGGTTGTTGTCGAGGAGGTTGTTGAATATTCAGAATCACCCGCATCTATGATGCTCAGAACTGTTTTGGAGCAGATGGGCTATAAAACATCTGAAATCGTCTCTCAAGGTACTCACACTAAGCGTGAGCGCTGGGTGCTTGTTGCCAATATGGGTAAACAAATAGCCCTTAATGGACTTATCGAAGATGATGGGAAAAAAATCGAGGACTTTCTTGAACTTTCCGTAAACGAGAGGGATTGGAAGCCTAAAGAGGCATTTGCTCCTTCACGATTGAACGAAAAAATCGGAATTAGAAGCTGTACTCCAAATGACACAAAGACAAACACTTTCACGACGCACAGCACAAGAGGCACCGAACCGATATTAAAGCATCCCACACAAGAGCTCTATAGCGAGTTCACAAACAGAGAGATAGCGAATATCCATGGTATCGACTCTAGTTTTGTGCTTGATGAGAGAAAATCTATATCGCGCCAGATCTTAGGACAGGGCGTTACGGATATGTTCTTAAAAGTGGCTCAAAGAATTATTGAAGGTTATATCGATGAGCATGTGTGGTACAAATTGCATTTTAGCAACGGAAGCTCACTTATCTGTAGAGAGGATGAAGTTATAAAACATATAACATCCTGGTCAAGCATTAAAAACAGAAGTATCCTCTCAAAAAACATCAATGAAGCAATCAGAGAATTTGAGAGTCTGGATAAGAGAAACTATTGCATTAGATACAAAGGTATCGATGAGTTGCCTCAGCAGTATAGGGCTTATGCTGCGTAGGCTTTACCCCCTCTCTACGGAGGGAGATTTTCTATTTTTGCTATAAGTCTACGCTTTAGAAGAAACAGCACCTACAATATATCAATTCTCTAAAAACTCTCTATTTTATCTTCCTGCTATAACCACCTGTTCCAAAATTATTATTAGGTAGCAAAGATGTGTATTTTATGGAACAAGATACACAATGCAAAATAGGATCCTTATTTAGATTCTATCAAACACAAGGAGAACAATGTAAATACTACAGATCGATTTAGCTAAATAGCTTAGATGCAACCTAGAATATCCCGTATTGTATGGGGATAAAAATTCAATTCCCCATACAATCCTGGCATCAGCCATGGGGGAATTCTAAGGAAAAACAAATGATTACTTACATCATATACACAACGGTAATTGTTATGTTTGTTGCTTTATACCACTACGAAAAGATAAAATCACTAACCATTAACATCGCAATTTTATTTTTGAAAGCTTTCAATGACAAAGGAGTTATCAGAGACGTATCAATTGGACTCTTCACCAGTGGCGTTTTAACGACCATTGGAAGCAGTTCACTGTACGGTTTTATAGGATACGGTGTTTTGACCTTAGTGGCTCTTTTCGGTATAATCAACTCAAATAACAGATAAAGGATAGGCTATGGATACATTTGAACTTATTAAGTTTTTGCTGTTTGCGATGGCTGTCTCAGCTGTTGCATACAAGGCTTATAAACTCAAACATAATTCAAAATAATCTCTTCACTCGTCCCTCTATGGAGGGAGCAATCACATCAGCATATTATTAATTCACACATACAATTCATACACAAAACACGCTCCTCATCTTAATTCTCCACGCAATTGCTCGCCGCTATAACTCTTTGTTCAAAATAATTTAACAGGAGACAAGTCATACATCTGGAACAGATGTGTCTTCGCAGGAGAAATACAATGACAAAAAAAACAACTTATGCTAAAAAAGGAGGTTGCCATGAGTGACTTCTTTTTCAACATATCTACGGTTCCTTTATTTATAAAGGCTCACAAACTTGCGCTAACTATTGCGCTCATCGAACTCTTTCCGGCTATCTTTATGCTTATTACTGCAAGTAGATTGCTTTATCGCAGATTTCTTTTGCAAATGGATAAAGTGCTAGAAAGGTGTTCATATGACAAAAAGTATCAAAACAATGTCGCTTCAATCATATTCTTTTTTGCAGATATGGGTCCAAATGTTTCCTCTTTTTCCATTATCGCTATCTTTATTACCTCATCGGAAAATGTATTTGTTTTGACAATAATATTTTTTGTAGGTATAATCATAAAAGAAGGAAGTAGATATATTAAAAATCAGTTCTACTCAGAAATTGCGAGAAGGAGTCAGTGATGAATATCCTGGTTGGAAGCTTAATATTGGGAACAATTCTTGGCTTAATGGCCTTGGTTATAAAAGGGTTTTCCTCCATTGAGAAAAATAGAAAACATTCGCATCATTTGTATTAGCATACAGATCTATTCCACCGTCCCTTTACGAAGGGACATACCTCACTTATAAAATAACGTCAAAACCTTAATTTCTAAACCATCTGCTATAACTCCCTGTTCAAAATTAACATAACAGGAGATTCAAATGAGTCATTACATACAAGACAATCAGTGTGTGATCAAAACAGAGGATGGAGCATTAATGCTCTTTTTAAAAGGCGGCGACAACAATGTGAGCAGCGCATCTACGAATAGAAGATGTACGTCTTGGTTTTTCAATAAAACCTTCAAGAATGAACAGTCGTTTATGAATTATATCCTTGATGCATTATTAAGTGATATACGCGGGGGTTCTTGGCAATTTAAGTCCTTGCAAAACAAATCTTTCAATGGTGTTACTGGATACGAATCAGCAGTCATTCGCAGATTCAAAAAAGCCATAAAACAGGCATTGAGCCTCGATATGTCCATAATGGATATCACAATGGAGAATATACCTTTATATGAACACAAAATTGAGAGCTTGATGTTGTCAAAAGGTTTCTCGTTGAATAATGAAGATGGCATTCAAGAAAACATCTCACTCTACTCTCGCACCTACGAAAAAGACAAAGAGGCAATTATTAAAAAATGCCTACCGGTTGAATACAAAGCTAAAAGTGAGAACGAGGGATATTTTGAGTTTTGCGAGCAGTACAAAAACACACCCAAAGAAGACGCACTTATGGATATCGACTATTGTCGCTCCCTCTCAAAATACAGTGACAGGTGGAGCCTTTATGGGCTTATTCCTCATAAGTATCTGGATATCCCGAATGAGAACTTTTCTGCACTATTTAAAGACAATGCACCAATATTGTTAAATTCATGGGGGACCGAGCTTTTAGAATTGTTTATCTATTATCCAGAGCAAATGAAATACATATTGGAAAATACTTCATTAATGGATTCTATGCACTCTATATATGAAAAAACAATCAGCAACGAGGATGAAAATTGGCGCTCAAAATCAATGAAGGAAAACATTGAAATCTTTGAGAAATTTCTTTCCAAAAATTATCCGACTTACATTGCAACGAAGACAAAGGCTATTCAAGATGCTCGCGATTCAGCCCCTAAAGAGTTTGTTGAGCTATGGAACGGCTTATGCAAAGATGCATATTACAAGACAACTAGCACAAGACTGCCGAGTCGTATAAAAAAAGCCAAAGAATTACTACAGGTAGGTTCTTTCACATTAAAAGATGTGCAGCAAAAATGTAACAGTGATTTCAGAAAGCTTACATACTACTACGAGAACCAGTACAAAAAAAATCAAAAAGCCATTGCAAATGCCGCTAAAGATTTGCTAGATGAGTTTTCATTGCTTCTGGATAAAGAGACAAAAAACATACTCACTGAGTATTTTAAGCTCCAACCGTCTTTAATATAGCTCCCCTTGGGGAGTTTCAATCAACTACTTATTTATGTATGTTCAGAGATAGAATATTCCAAAAAGCATCACAGCGAATTGCCGCCCGCATTTAAACTATCCACACTTCTTTGATTTTATGATATATTTCTGTATATTCTTTAAAGAAACAGGAATTAGATATGTGCAACAACAAAGAGGATAAACAGCAAGCAGAATATATTGATAAGGCCAACTCTAGCAATGTTCTTGTTTTTATAAAAATTATCACTGGTGCACTTATGTTAACGGCGGTCTCCATAATAACAGACATAGTAACAAAAAATTAACAAGATAGATTGAAGGTTTTTTTTGTTTCCCCGTAGGGAAACAGCTTATGCAGCGGTCGCTTCGTGAATCTCGGTTTCGATCATCAGAGGCATACATACCTCTTTGTGACCTTCCCCCGCTTTTAATACCAGCGGAAGATTGTGGTCATTGAATAAAATTTCCACCTCTTCCCCGTCTGAAGCATCGGCAAACTCTAGAATAGTTTTTGAATGCAGCGAAAACAGAATCGGCTCACCTTCATACACTATGCTATTATCGACATAAGTATTATCAGCGATATCTTTCATTAGCAGTAGATTATCCTTAATAGATACCACTATTGCGTCTTCAAAAACAGAAGCTTCTTTGGTCATCTCAACAAGCATCTCCTTGTTTATTTACGCTTGATGTAAATTCATTTGGCATAATATTTTTCCAATTTGGAAATAATCCGGAGATTAGTTTTGTTGTATATCTTATCTCATTCGACGCAGCCATGATAACTGTCTCGTCTTCATCATAATTCAATATAATTTCGCTATTTCCAAAGAGTTTTATAAGTGAGCTAACAGCATTTTTTGGCAAAATCATCTGGGCCTCTTTGCCTATGTTTTTGTCCATTGATATTGCGCTTAATCTTTTTGTATCGGTTGATACGACACTAAGCGCCTCTTTAGCCAAATCAAGCAGCACACCATTAAATTCAAATTTTGGATTATTTGTATCTGTGGTGTGGACTGCTTTTGCAAGAGCACTCAAAAGATCGCCATCAACGTTGATTGCGCCACTAAAAAGCACCGTGTCTTTCATCGATTGTGTTTTGGCAAAGGTCTCGATTTTAGCGCGACTTCTACCACTACTCACGACGATATAATCCTCTTTTTTCTCTATTGATATATCTGATTTAGCTGCTTTAATCACTGCTAAAAACTTTTTGCCATCTATTGATATTAACTCAAAATTGTCTTTTGTCATATCACTATTGACAAAAGGTATGTGTTGGACAACAATGTGCTCAATACCGTTGTGAGCCTCAATGGTCAGAAGGTTCTCTCTTCCAGAGATATTCACCGCACCGGCGAAATCTCCGTCTTTTGGAAGATAATTGCTTACCGTTGTCATCGCAGACAGAACGGCCATTTTATTTAGTGTAATTTTTGCCATAATATTCTCCTTTAGGAAACACCTGTTCAAGGTATATGACTCGTCTCCTGCTAAATTATTTTGAACAGGGAGTTATAGCAGGGATTGAAAAGTGGGTGTTTTTCGCGTAGTAGATGAAATTCTCCCGAAGGAGAATGGTTGCTCTAGATTAGCTTTGCCCATTTTGCGCTAGCCAACAAAAAGAGCAAATAAGCGGCAATTACGTTTATTGCTTCTGGTGTTAGAATCTCTTCCATTATTTTTCCTTAATTCGGAGAACATCTGTTCTGATGCTATTTTCTCCTGTTTTTTATTATAATCTATCTTTTGTCGTAGTTTGTGTGCTTTTTACACCAAATAGTTTCTCTATTGAGATATCATCTTTTGCTTCTTCTGCTGCAACTGTCTTCTGACACGCAACACAAAACAATCGTTCGTTTTCCATGGTCTCTTCAAGCTCATCTTCACAATCAGGACAATATAACTGTCCGCTTTCTGCGCTTGGCATAAATAAATCAAAACACTGCTGCATTTTTATGTATTTCCTTCTTTTTTCTATGAATTATATCAAATTTATTTTATTGGTAAGAAGCTCCTACTCACATTAAAAACTTTTAATCAATATGTCAAATTTTGACATATAATCTATATATTCTTATATTTATGCTATCATTCTCGTAATAAATTGACAAAAAGGTACAAAATGTTATTAGAGTACGGAGGATACAACTTCAACTCCTTTAAGGAGGGTTTTGATGTAAATTTGCGTCTAGATGCCAATTGTCCAAAAAAAATATCACGAGGAAAAGAGTACACAAATCTTCTCGCAGTTAAAGGTGCTAATGCTTCAGGAAAAACAAATATATTAAGAGCTCTGTCATTCATGATGCATTTTGCAACCAGTTCTTTTTCATACAGTCCCAAGCAGTCTATTCCAATAGACTCCTATTTTGGCAATAAGGAAAAAACTGAATTATATATAGTATTCTCTATAGAAAATAAAGAATACACGTATGAGCTAGTACTTACTTCTGACAAGGTGCATGAAGAGAAAATTTCAGTGAACAATAAACCTCTTGTTCACAGAAAAGAAAATATTTTGAAGATTCCAGCAAAAGAGTATTCTGAACTAAGAGCGATTAAACTAAGAGACAATGCTTCATTTATCAGCACTGCCTATCAGTATGAACTTGACTCGATTAATAAATTTTATCATTTTTTTGAAAACTCATTCTCTAATGTTTTTTATAATGGGCTCAACGACAAGAATGTGACAGTAGAAAAAGCATCCAGACTCTACTATAATAATCCAGAAGTTCTAAATGCTGTTATTGAACTGTTAAAAGAGGCTGATACCGGTATAGACTCCATAACGATAAAAGAAGACACAAAGGAAAACGGAACAACAAAAGAGTATCAAATACTGTTTGAATATCATGTAGATAATGAAAAAAAATATTTATCCTACGAGATGCAGTCGAGTGGAGTAAAGTTGCTATACCGATATCTATACGTCTATATAATCCATTTCGTACATGGAGGGGTTCTCATTATGGATGAAATTGATATTAATCTCCACCCGGATCTTCTTAACGTTCTGATAGACATGTTTGATAACAAAGACATAAACAAAGCGGACGCACAGCTCATTTTCACCACCCACAACGAAGACATTATGGATAAACTTAAAAAATATAGATTAGTGTTTGCCAACAAAGAAAACAACGAGAGTTATCTTTACCGTCTTGATGAAACCGGCAATCTTATAAGAAACGACAGAAGCATGCGTCCCCTGTATGATAGTGGAAAATTAGGAGGAAGACCTAAAATAAAACGGAAATCGACTGAGAATAAACATGGCGAAATATAAAAATAAGAATGCAAAAAAGACGTCAAAACTTGATCTAATATCAAGAATAGTATCTCTTGCCGACAAAGAAGAGAAACTTTCGCAGCGATGTAAGTTTAACTTTCACTATTTTACAAAGCAGGCAGCGGGACAAGATTTTTCTGGTTGGACCCACTTGGAACTGATAGATTTATTGGAAAAAATTAAAAACTTTTCAGAAAAATCACTTAAAGACTGGGAGAAAACACCAACTGGCAGCAATGGGGCACTACATATACTTGAGATATATACACGCTTTCCAGATAACACGGATTTTTCAGAGCCTTCACATATTCCAGTTGAGGCAAAATGGGCAAGATTTCGTATTAAACAAAAGGTGAGACTGATTGGGTTTGTTATACCTGAAGGTGTAAAGCCGCACGAAGAAAGTGAAGTAGTTTTTGATAGCAATACTTTTTATGTGGTTTTTCTCGATAGAGATCATAAATTTTGGAAAACTGAAGATGATTAAAATCTTCTATTCATTTTCTATTCTGGCATACTTAAAGTAGTGCTTATCCACTATGTCCACAGTATTTCCGAGTATCTTTGCAACTGTCGATATATCCATTCCATCTTCTAGTATCTTTTTGGTTGCAAAGCCCCTTCTTACGCTATGAAGGCCACTTTTTTTTATTCCGAGGTACTGAAAAATAAAGTTGGCAAAACGTCTGATTCTGTTTGGATCCAATGATGTCTCTTTAAAGGTTTTTGTTTTTCTGTCATATGGAGCAGAGAAGTAGTAATCTTTATCGTTAATTGCATTCACTAGATAATCATGGTGCTTTTTAATATATTTTTTAGGTACCTCAACTATTCTTCTTTTCCCGCCTTTTCCATTCATTATTCTGACCACATACTTTGTTTTGAGTTCATCTATGTCGCTCAGTTTTACTAACACTATCTCTTCTGTTCTGGCACCTGTTAGGCAATAGAGCAGCATCAAAAAAGAGTCCCTGTGTGCAACAGCTTCAGAGCTTTTTGGCTTTCTTCCATAAGATTTATAGGTGTTTGGCCACTCCATCATCTCAATTATAACCTTTGACAGTTCATTTGGAGAGAGATATTTAGTCATCTTTTCCTTTATCGTTATCTTTGATAATTGTGGAAATAGTTTAGTGTAATCATGGAGCTCTCGATTGCTTTGAGTAATATATTTCATAAACATTTTAAGCACGTTTTGTCGATGCGATAGCGTATTCTCATACTTCTCCAAAATTGTAAAGTTGCTATCATTTAGTCCAAGATTCCTGTTGTTCCACTCCTCCTTTAATAATTCATAATCTCTCTTTTTTAATTTTCTTTTTGCATGATCATTCTCGGCTATCTTCAATTGATACCACATTATGTATCTGTTTAAAAAACGTGCAGTTAATTCCTGCATTGAGACTTTCTTGTCATATTTTCTACAAAACTCAACAAATGTATCTATTGCAAATTCATAGGTCTTGATGCTTTTCAAGCTTCTTTTTTCTGACTCTACTTTTTTTATGTATCTCTCTTTCCAAAGCTCAACATTCTCACTAAGCAGATTTTTGTCACAAAGGTGAAATTCAGCTACATCATCTCCAAAATCTATTTCTCTCATTAATTCCATCAAAATTCACTTTTTTCGTATTTTTGTCAATATTATATGTAATTTTTCATTTTATAGCAAATTTAAAAAAATTAAAAAATGGGAAAATCCCAAAAATACGTAGTTATATCTATCCGATAATATAGTATTATCGGATAGTGTAATAAATATGTTTTCAAAAAAACTCTAAAAAGCATTTTTAATGTGTATTTGGTCTATCTAAAACAAAAAAGCATTTCTCATCGATGTACATTATCGGCTATTCTAAATTTAAGATACTGAACCCTTAATATACTTGTGATATAATTATTGACGGCTTTCTGGTTCGCCTGTCCGTTCTCTACCGTTTTGGTATGGCAAAGTTAACTTTTATTCTATGGAAAATCATTTGTCTTAAATATAAGTCGTGATTAACATAACGAGAACACTGTTTGACCTACATGGTTTCACTCACGATTAAATTTAAAGGCTATTCAATGCAATTAACAACACATGGGGACACGCACTTCAAAGGCGTTACTAAAAATCTGACAAAAGAATTAAAAAGACAAGGTTTTGATATATCACATGCAAATGCTTTGAACATCACTGCTATTGCGCTAGGCTACAAAAACTACAACACATACAAAGCGCTTACTGAGAAAAAACACAACAAAAAACCGAGCACAATAAAACAAGCAATCGAAGATGCAAAACAAAAACTAAAACAAGCATATCCTTCCATAAAAAGCAGGTTTGTCTCATTTCCTCGAATTAAAAATGAACAACTTAATGCATATATTTACCGAGAGATGGATGACGAAACTTATCGATACTATATGGTATTTGAAAGAAAAAACAATATAACCGGCAGAGTGTTCTATGCCCCAAGATATGACTCAATTCTTCTCTTTGTCTACCCTGACATTAAAACCGGAGTAAATGACTACAATTTACCTCTTCATGAAATAGACTCCAGCGAACTACATAAAAGTTACTTTAAGGACATTTTACATCTATTGCAAACGAAAGATTGGGCAAGCCCTGATTTGCTGAGTGACACAATGGAATTGATGGAGGCTCTTGTGTTATCAAGAGACAGATTAAATGAAATAAACAAGCTTATCATCGAAAACGAGGACCTTGAACGGCTCTTTAATGAGGGGCTAGACGAAGATTAATATTTATGCTACAGTTTACTCTATACAAGAACAAAAAGGTTGAATATGCAAAAAAGTGAAATACACAGTGAGTATTATTGCGAATCTATTACTATAAGAGACACAAAACTTGCAATAGTGATTGGCAAAGATAACAAGGGCTCTAAAAGCATAACGAACGATATAGAGAATGTTGCGCGAGCCAATAATGTTGACACTGTTGTCTACAAAGACTCATTGGAAACATGGAGCTACTGGGACGCAAAGAATGGTTTTTTAAGTCTTACAATTAATGGTACAACTCCTACTAATGCGGCTCAAGCGATTGATTTTGCGATAGAGAAAGAAATATTATGAACACCTCCGAGGAGGTGTAATTTATGCGCTTTTTGAGATTTTCTCATCAAGTTGGGAGTCCAGGACATCTTTATCATCCTGAGCTTTTACTATCAAATACCCAATGACACTTTTTGCTTTTTTCAAAGTGTCTCTAAGAGAATCTTCCTTGACGGTTCTTAACTTAGGAGTATATCTCTCGATTAGGTCAATGTTTTTGTTGTAGTATATTTGACCATAACTAAACCATAGGGTAACTCGCACGCTTTGCGTGTTCTCTATATGAAGTCTGACTTCGCCAATAAAACACTCCTTGCTTGATTCTGGAAGCAGCGTTCTTATCATCATTGATACATCATATTTACCGTATCCACCCAAAGTTACACTAGGAAACTGTTTGGCCGTACTCACTGGAAGCTTCACTTCATTAAATATGTCTTTGATCATCTCTTGGAGTCTCACTGCATCGCGCTGTGAAATTACTCTACCATCATGTGAGAGGAATAGAGGAGTCCATTTATCTGATATTCCATAATATGAAAGCTCATTCTGAGGGACTTTATCCATCACCTTGGCACTCTGTTCAGATACAAGCTCATAAAAGAATCTGTTCTCCTCAATAATTACCTCATTGACTCTAAACACACCATTCCCATACTTAACAAGCTCATTTTTTGAAAACTTTGGTATCAGTTCTTCTAGTACCATTTCTTCATAGGCTTTTTTATTATACTTCATACTGCAAACAATTGACCATATTGCAAAACTCACACTCTTACTGTCGTATCGTCTTGTTCCCGTCATACCGTATTTTTCGCCTCTTTTTTCAACTATTTTTGTAATTCCAAACTTAGTGAAAATTTGATTTGCTCTTTCTAACATGTTGTATCCTTTTGTGGAGAGACTTGTTCTAGTCGCAGTTCTCCTGTTTTAATATTTTGAACAGGGAGTTTTAGCAAAAGATTACAATGGTTACAGTATAGAAAATTGGTAGCCGGTACTATATGGCTAATTGCGTTTCTTTGTCAACAAAAAGCTCGCTTATGTATGCTCTGAGCGCCTCTTTGTACACAAACTCAAACAAAGATAGACTAGGCAACCCCTTTGCTTTTTGTTTGTTGATATAGTCTCTGTATGACAAAACATAACTTGATCTTATTATTTCATTTGTCGAAATACATCTCTTGTCGTTTTTACAACCTCTTTTGCAGCATTGTGTGCTGATATTACATTCCTGCACGTCAACCTGTTCCATGCACCAATGCCTACCGTGTCTATTATTAAATTTCTCAATGACAAAACTTGCTCCTTCGTACTAAGTATCCATATCAAGGGCTTCAAAAAGCGATCATCAAAAATGCCCGCACATCTGTGCAGACAAAGTGCTGTCTAATTGCATGGATCACGCTCCGTCATATTCGTCAAGAATTTTAAGTTGAAAAAATATATCAGGGATTTTAATTTTATATTCAAAACGCAACATAGTACACCTCCATAGTATGTGTTATTGACATTCTCATGTAGTGTTATAGCAGATTGCAAAAGTGATGAAAATCCAAAAGGAAAGAAGATTTATACATACTGTTAGTGTTGGTTCAACTTGTAAATACAGAGTGTTTAATAATATCGTCCAAGGTTTGCACTTATTTCCTTTAATTCTGCTTCCTGTTCCCTTTAATGGGAAGGAATTTGTTTTGAGAGTATTTGAAGCTACTATTGTCTAATCTCAAGAAGTCTTTTTACATTAGGGAAAAGTTTTTCTGCTTCAGTGTGAGCTTTATCGATGGCATCACCCCTGCTCTCTCCATAAATTTTTATCTCTTTGAGAAATTTTTTATTTCTTATGTCTTCTATGTCGTATATATCTACAAAAAATTCTATCACTAAGTCCTCTTTTTACACATAATTATACCAAACCTGCAGCCATTTAATCTGCTACTGGTTTTTTATCATCCACCTGCTGTTTTGGGTTTGACCCATATTCGTTGTCCTCTTTGCTATCAATCATAAACATTATAAAAAGTGCAATTATTCCAATAATAGGAATCAGCGCAATAAGCTGCCACCATCCACTTCTGCCTATATCGTGCAGTCTTCTTGCTCCTACGGCCAACCCTGGAATTATCACAGCAATTGTATATAGACCACTGATTGCTCCTGTACCAGATTCTACGTCATAGTACCCTATCATTACATCTACTACTCTTAGCAAAAAAGTCACCAATAAATTTATGAGGGCAAAACTCCAATATTCAGCTCTTGTAGCCCTGCCATCGAAATCTGCAAACTTTCTCCATACCTGAAAATACCAATTCATCTGTTTTCCTTATTATGTGTTTAGATATATTATTTATTAAATTACAAAATTTAAGAAGTTTTTTTGCTATATCCTAATTTCTCTACAACCTCATTAAGCTCATTGCTCATATTAAAACTGCCCAGTGCCATAGAGGGTGAAGCAATCAAGAACGACAAAACAACTACTCCTTGAGGGTTGTTAATTTCGCGCACATTATATCAAATTTAATTAGGGGGAGGTATAGGTTATCTTCCCCAAAGGGAAGTCAGTCTGAATTCTTATCTAAGAACTCGCCTATTTCTTGCGAGCCGTATCGCTTTATCAATGATTTAAACGGCTCTACTTTGCTTTGCTCTTGCGTACAAACCACAAGTGTGCCATCTTTGCACTTGATGAGCACGCTGTCTCTTCCGTGGTTTTCGAAGAGTTTTTTTACTTTTTCCATTTTTCTTTCCTTTTGGAGAACCCTGTTCCAAGGTTTATTACTTCTCCAATTGATTTATTTTGAACGCTATAGTTATAGCGCTAAGGAAGATTTGAACAAATCCTCGATAGTGTCATAACAAAGCTCTCGAAAGAGCTTGTTAAAAAAGGGTTGGCTGTTGCGCCTCTTTGTGTCCCTTTTTAAACACCATTTTTCTCCATCCGCTATGCTCTTCAAGCTCAAGCGTAACAGTAACATCAGGAAACGTCTCTGATACTCTTTGAGCCCAGCCGGATAGATTTCCATCAGCTTCCCCACCTATCATAACCGTAGGCTCTACCGTCGGTGAGCCCTTGTGAAAATTGATATAGACGTCTTCTAATTTCGAAGCGCCCCAATTAATTTTCTTCCAAAGACCGGGACTTTTTACATCCTCTGGAACGGGGGCAAACTTCTCGAGAGAAAAACCATCCGCAATCTTCTTGGACACAAGGTCAACTTTTTGTTGTGGGCCCTCGATTTCAATTGAGTTGTACATATAAAACCTCCTATTGAATTATTTTGAACAGGGAGTTATAGCAATGTAAATTTATAGTGGAGTTTTATTTGTAGAAGATCTGTTTTTAAACCGTTTTGAGGATTTTTGCAATTTGTGAACAATCAAATGGTGCCATGTGGTTTTTATGAATCTCTTGCTTGTATTTTGAGTTGAGGTATTCCGCCAGTTCTCTTAGGCGATATCCTTGTTTTTGCAACTTCTGAAGTACCTTTTTTTCTTTTTCTATTGTCCACTTCTTACGAAACGGCTTCTCTTGCATATTTTTGTTCTCAAGCACAATCAACTCTTTTTGAGTCTTCATTGCATCGAAGAACTTTTTTTTCTTGTTGCTACTAAGCTGTATCTTCTTTTCTATACTTTTTTTTAGTTTTTCAAGTTCAAAAACAACGTCATCACTTATGGCTGCCTCCATTAATTTCTGTGCAACTGCTGCAAGCTCTCTGTTGGCTTTTGTTTTTACTGTGTTTGCTTCATACAGCACTGAAATTCTTCTAAGCATCTCTGCAGTCTCTTTTATATCTGCTTGTTGTGAAGTATCGCTAAGTTCTATAAAAAACTCGTCGTCACCTACCATTCCGGGTACTCCACAAAACCTTTTATGACGCCGCGTTTTGTCACCGATTTTACATCGTGTGAAGCTGCGTACTTTTTTGGGTTCACAAATATTAGCTCAAATGAAATATGTTCTATGTTTTCAAGCTCATCCGTCGGTATGTCGTCTATCAGTATTCTTCTCTGCATTATTCCGTTTTGAGTGTTTAAGATATGATATAACAGATGACCATCATATTGCCATCTTTTTCCAGCGAACGCAATCGGTTCACTTAGATACTCATGCTTACCGATAATAATTTTTATATAACCTACCCTCTCTTTGTCGAGCCACTCTTTTACCATATCTTTATATGGATTAGGCGAATAAAGCAAATCAGAATATCTATCAGTAAACGGTCTATGTGGTGTTTCTCTATCAGAATCTATAAACCCCTGAAAGTGTTTGTCGTACTTATATGAGGTTGTAATGTCTTGACTAATATTGATTGTGAATCCAATAAGAGCCTTACCATCTTTCTCTCCTATATTCAAATTTTTTTCATATATCTCTGTTCGCAAAATATACTTAGGGAAAAAATATAGATCAAACTGGCGCTTCCAAAAAGCAAAAGCTTCTCTGTTTTTTTTGAGTAATTCTGAGAAATCCTTTACTTTATATATATGCCGTAGTGCGGCAACATTCTTTTTAAAAGCCTTATTGTAAGTATCTCTCTTTTCTGTTAAATGTATCAATTTGTCATACAGTGCTTTATCCATAAGATAAGCACTATCTCCCTCACTAATCATCAGAGAGCGTATTTTGTCAATATCTCGATCCAAACTTCTTGCGTTCTTTGCATTGTCTCTTATCTGTTTTTCCAGGCGCATTAGTTTAGCATCCCGTGTCTTGTTGATCTCTATTATGTCTTTGATATCTTCTAGCTCAACGGTAGCCTTTATTTTTACATGATATGTATTATTATTGTCCCACCACGTTTTGACGGTTTTACTTCTAAGGTAGGCGGCACTCGTTGCTCTGGATGCAAATTCACTATAGTTTTTCCCTTTGCTGTTTGAGTATTGATTTATAGAGGAATAGATAATTGTACCTGCCTCTTCTACTGCTTTTTCTTTGGCGTCGCTGATTGCATGATTTTTAACAGTGTAAAAATCTGTCTCGTTCATTTTTTCTTTTGGTACAAGTGAATGAAATTCTCCGACTGCAACAACCTCTATCTGCTTCGCATATACACTGGCACCTATTACTAAAAGAACGAGATATAGAATGTTCATCTATTTTCCTATTTGTTTTGCTGGATTGAGTATATCACCTTTGCTTTTTGCATATACTCTACAAATTCAAGTGTATCTGCCGGCAATCCTTCAATCTGTGGAACGATTTCCTCTCTCTTACTGTTGATAAAAATCACAGTAGGAGTTTTTTTTATAATAGCCCCATAGTTCTTTTGAGCATCCTTTACATCTATAGAAACTAGATAAAAATCACCCGCTACCGAATTAACCAACTGATTGCTCTCCATAATATCATGAAGGCGCTCACAATAAGGGCAACCTTCTTTGTATACCACAACCATTACAGGTTTTGTTTTTGCTTCAGTTGAATGTTCCATCTCTTTTATAGAGTGCCAATTCAGTGCATTTGCACAAACTGACAAAAACACTAGCACAAACACCACAGTTATCTTTTTATTCATTGCTATCTCCTATTTTTTACTGAAAAGTTTTGGCTTCTCTCCATAAATATATTTATATATTTTACTGTAATAATTTATATTACGCCATTTGTTGCTTGCATCAAAATGGTTATACCGTCCAATTGTTCTCCATGAGTACCCATATTTCAAAATCAATTCTCCAAGTATCTCCCTGGTTCTTTGTTCGGCGGTATCATATTTAAAAAAATCCTGAAAATTCCCGTTGTCTTTCCATCGATATCCGTGATACAGATAGTTAATTTGATATGGGCCCAGATCAAAATTTTTAATATTGAGCCCAAGCAGTTTGTTTGTGTATTCTGAACATTTTGATGGGTTGTTGCACTTTACTATATGTCTTTTGACCGGAATTCCATTTTTTTTCGCCGTTTCCACATCTTTTTTCAAGCTGATGCGGATAAAATTAGCCTCAAGCATACCGTTAACCCGCAAACATTCTGTATTTAGTATTGCATCGAGTACAATTTGTGGAATTTCTTCTCCAATGCGTGTTTTGCATTGTGCGCTACTAAACAACACAGCTATCAGTAACACAAAACGTGTCATGCTCTTAATGCCTCCATCTCGTTTGCCCTATGGAGCATCTTCTTAATCTCCAATCCATGTTGAGGGTTTACATAGTTCAAAGTTCGTATGAAGTCCATTGTGTCGATATATCTAGAACCCCTATTAAATCTATCTATGAGCACTTTTTCAACAAGTGCCTCCATATTTGCACCCGTGTATCCTGCTGCGTCCTTGTCTCCATATTTTGCTACCATTTGGGACATCTTTTTAGCAATTGCCTTATAGTCAAGAGGTCTAACCACCTCTTCCATTTCATCTTTAAGTCTGATTCGAAGATGTATTTCAATAATCTGTGCAATCTGCTCAATATCTTCACCTAAAAAACCAAGCATAAACTTCTCATCTATACGCCCATCGCGATAAAGTTCCGGTCTGATCATCGATATATCGTTCGCTGTTGCTATAATAAAAACCGGTTTAGTGCGCTCTTGCATCCATGTAAGAAGCAAGCCGAGAATTTTAATTGCAACATCATTATTCCCTCCACTTTCCGCTCCAGAGAGAGCTTTCTCGATTTCATCTATCCATAAAACACAAGGAGATATAGCGTCCGCCAGCGATATCATTCGCCCAATAGCCTCCTCCGGCGATTTCTGTCCGTATACCAGCCCCATATCAACACGAAGCAACGGTAAGTTGAAATATTTTGCGGTTACTTTTGAAACTAGAGATTTGCCTGAACCAGGCATTCCAAACAGAAGTATCCCCTTTGGTGGCTTTACACCGCTTAATTTCGCCCTCTCCATATCATCAAACATCTCTTTTCGCTGCTTAAGCCAAAGTTTGAGATTTGCTAAACCTCCTACCTCATCAATTCCAACACTGTGTTCTACGAATTCCAATATTCCGGATTTTTTAATTATTTGCTTCTTCTGCTCTTGCGCTATCCATAGAATATTTTCATCAATTAGCCTATCCTGTGTAAAGCAGGTAACAATTATTTTATTTAAAAGCGGTGGCACCTCGTCCTCGATAAGCCCCATCAAAGTTTCCGACAACTTATACAGCATTGGCCTACCTACATATATTCCGTATTGCTCAAAATGCTCTTTTGCCTGCTTGAATATCTCGTCTTTGTTTGGAAGATTTATCTCTTCTATCTGGGCGAACCGTTCTATCTCTGTAGGCAAGCTACCCTTCGGACTCACTCCAATAATATTTGCCGGCAATTCTCCTTTTGATATGGATAACAAAAGCTTTTGAAGATATAACAGCAGTGTTGGCTCTTCATAAACTCTGTGTATGTCTTGAAAAAAAAGAAGGGTTTTTCTATTGAACTCGAAAGTTCCTTCGGCGCACTCTTTAAGAGTGCTAACCTTTTCATTCGTTTTAGTGTCAATAAAGCCTTCTCCTCTTCTCCAAATGAATATATTGCGATATCCATATTTTTTACCTTCTGAGATGGATATTCTCATAATTTTTTCATATTCAAATGTTTTCAGGTGTGTCATCGCTATATCCGACATTAGGTTCATTGAGACCACTTTGTTTATTCTTGATGACATAGGTTATACTCCTCAATCTCTTTAAGGTCAATAATTTTACTTCCAGGCTTCATAAATATATCGCGCATGTTGTTCCCAGATATATTACTTGCATAATGTTCTAGTATTGCTCCATCCCCATGCAGTTCTACTCCAAAATTATTTTTAGTAATCGTGCTTTCTCTGGCAACCAGCAAGCCGCTGATTATATCCACACCTCTATCATATTCTGTCACTTTTACATCTTCAACTGTTAGTTTTCCACCATCCACCACGAGAGCCTTTTCTCCACCCGAGAAGTCCGAATGCTTCATCTCAGCAATAGAGTTCTTTAAGAGAACAAATATGTCATTATTTTTGGCATCACATCTCTCAAAGAGCACGTTCGGCGTATTATATATGTCAAACACCTGTCTTGAGTTGACAATTTCACATCTCTTCACGCCGATTGACTCAAAATTGTTTGCACCCACGATAAACGACTGAGTTACCAAACATCCTTCCATGAGCAATGCATTTTTTCTCTCTTTGTATTCTAGCAACAATGAGTCTTCATCTTTCTTCTTCTCAAACGGAGAGAACAACTCTGCAACACCATGAACTTGCGCATTCCTGTAAATAATATGAGAAGAGCTGATTTTGATTGTTTGTCTAGCATTGTTAATATTACACCCATCAAACACAACACTGCTTGAAGATATCACAATCGGGCTATCCAACAAAACATTCCTGTTTTGTATGTGAGTTGATTCGACCGTAAGCCTTTCGCTGTCCTCTATATGCAGTACTCCTGTCATTTTTTCTAGGCGGACATTTAGTCCAATAGTGCCCCTGACAACAGCATTGACTTCAGTTGTGTAATTACCAACAAAACGCACATTCGAAGCAATAATTAATTTCTTTATTCTTATTGTTTGTTCCTCGTTGGAAAGATTAAGAAAATTGATATCTTGCTTTAACTCAACCTCTCTCTCTCCAAAATCAAGACCACAAAATGTTTCAATATTATCGACATATGAGGATTCAAGAAAATCCAATATAGCTATCGGATCAAGCAGGTCAACCACTTTCCCTGTTTTTTCCTGCTCAAGTGTCTCGATATAGAACCTTTTGTAGACATCGAAAAATCTCACGTTGTCATACAGTCTAACTATCGCCCCGTTGTATAGCCGTATGCATTCTCTATTGTTTCCGCTGAACTCCACATCCTGAACCCCGACAGAACCTCCTTCTTCTACCGCAATAGACACACTATCCAACATTGCTGATTCAAGCCTCAAGTAGCCTCCGTCAATCACCTTGAAATTCATATCTTCTACTGAAACCTCTTTGATGTGCAGCGTTCCCGCAACAACGATCTCATTTTTTTCTGACATCTCAGATCTGATTAATGTTTTATGTCTGTGCGGACCGAATATTTTGATCTTCTTATCAATATGTCTTGTTTTAGTCGTATAGCATCCTGAATAGAGATTGGATGCGCTATTAACCGCCAATGGATCTTCATCGATACCAATGAAATTTTCAAACGTGTAGTCTCTTGATTTGTTATTTACGCACGGAAGCTGTTTTGAAAAAGAAAATGACATTCTTTGGGCATCCCCAGACGCATACAGTACATTATAAATGGATGGCTTCTCTTTATAAAGCTTAAAAAGCTCATCTTGATTTAAAATCGTAAGACCTATGTTCTTATAATGAATAGGGACTATGGCTTTTCTGCTCACGTGTAACCTCTTTATAAAATATGTAAATTATTATAGTGAAATTTTACGTAGACCTGTGCATGCACAAGGGAATATGGTTATTCACAGCAAATAATGAAATATCAAATATTATTTTATGTTATTTGTTAAATTGTAATAAAGATATAAATTATTATAATTCTATATTACAAACTGCCATGCGCAAAAAAAGGGGACTAGCGTGCAAAATCTGTTAAAAGATTATGTGATAGCAAATGAATTTCTAGATGCTGCCGGATTACCAAAATCCTATATCAAAAAAAATCGTGAAAACATTGAGAGTGTTTCTTATGGAAACTCAATCTATATTAAAAAAGATTCGCTTCCTACGATAATAGACAGATATATAGCTCACCAGTGCACAAATCTTGTTGGATATTACCCAATTGCAAAATTTGCATTTGAGAACAATCTGAAAAGATCTCAGATCAAACACCTCAGAGAATCCGAATTAGCTTTTACACACTATGGCGCCTATCTTTTCAAAATACCTGATGAACTTTTTTCCAACGGGAAGAATATTATGATACAGTTATTAGCACAAGGAGAGACAGAAGAAGGGTATGAAACCGTGATTCGACTCAACTCAAAATTAAAACTCGCATCATATTTCTAACAATCAAAAAAGCACATTTTCCATGCACTCCCTTTGGTACTCCGCGCCACAAAATCGATATTATCATTTTTGGTAAAAGCACATCCCCTACTAATAAACTGTTATAATATTGCCAAAAACTCCAAACACAAGGTTTAATCATGCAAAATAGTGTTTTTGACAACTTAGCTGGTCCTTCAGCAGGTACGGACAACGGCGTTTACGACAATGGCTATAGTAACAATAGTCCAATGAACACAATGGTGGCAAACTCCATGGGCAGGAGTACGGGAGACACTGCTTTTCGAGATATGATCGGTGATACTACGGGGGGAGCGATGGGAACGCACATCGGGAACCATCAAGGACTTGCTTCAAACGTACAGTCAGAATATAACAGAGCCAGCATGACGCAAGCACAGCTGAACATGAGCATGGTGGATGCCACAAGAGGTTATGGACAAGGAAGCGGCCACGCTTCTGCAGAAAGTATGTTTGAGACAGCGAATACATCGATGCATCACATGGATCAAACATTTGACAGTGCTTCTTCTGCACTTTATCAGCAGCCAATGCACCACCAAGAAGCTAATGCATACGATACTTCAAGTCTTTACGCCAACAGTGCCACAGAAAATGTAAAAACACAACAGATACAATCAGTGCAGGTAGTAACGACAAGAACAAACCCGGACCTCATCAAAGACATACAAGAAAAAAAGAGTGTCTCTTTGTCAAACAGTCAAAAATCCATCACCAATAATGATAATAACAAAGCTACACTCGAGACTGCAGCAGTAAAAAGTGAGAAGCCAAAAGAGAAAGAGGACGCAGAGGATATTGTTGCACTCTCTCCAGGACAAGAACATTCAAGCTCAAATAATTCAAACAAAGAAGAGGATGAAGAATTAGACGAACAAGGCACTCCAAAACCAATTGAGCATTCTTCTGGTGCTGTTGCTCTAAGACCGATGGAGTTACCTAAAACCCTTGATACGCAACAAAAAATAAAAACCAAATCGCCAAAAGAGGCACTAAAGCTCAAGTTGCTGAAAATGGATACAGATGAGCTTGCGTCCACAATTGAACTCACTCAAAAAGAGATGGATGCAGCAGAAAGCTTCGAGAGAAAAGCCATTGCATTAAGTAAACTAGAAATCCTAAAGGATGAGGTCAAAAGGAGATTGGGCTAACGCCTCAACTCCCATATTACAACTTCCTATTCCGTAAAGCAACTTCAAACTCACACTTTTTTCCCTTGATGCTATAACCACATAACAATTCAATTCATTATAAAGGCTAAAATTATGAATGATCTTATTATTGTGGAATCTCCCACGAAAGCAAAGACGATTAAGTCGTTTTTGCCTCGCGCTGTAACCATTGCCACAAAAGGCTACTTAAAAGACCTCCCCAAAAGTTCTTTAGGGCTATCTATAGAGAATGAGCATTTTGAAGCAAAATACGAGTTTATAAAAGGACAAAAAAAATTATCTGCGCAGATTACCGAATATGCAAACAAAGCAAACAATATCTATCTTGCCGTTGATGACGACAGAGAAGGCGAAACAATAGCCATGCAGGTTGCAACTGAAGCGCTTAAAGGATATCGCTATACCCGTATTGTTTTTCATGAAATCACAAAAAGTGCAATAATGGATGCGATAAAAACAGGAGGAAGAGAGATAATCAACAGCAGAGTGGCAGCCGGCAAAACAAGACGAATCACAGATAGGCTTATTGGCTACCCGATGAGCGATATCATCAGTTTTGATTTTGCTAAAAACAAATATCCGTATACCCCTAAAGGCATCGGCAGAATCATATCTCCATCCTTGCAAATACTACTTGACAATCAAATCAGGATTGAAGAGTTTGTTCCCTCTATGTATTATCAGATAGGGGTAGATTATTGTGTTGACAATACAACGTTTAGAGCCATGCTCAACACAAGGTTTGAAGAAAATGAGAAAAACAAAACGGATGAACTGATGGTGTATATCAGAAACTCTGACCATATTGTTTCAAAATACAATGAGAATACAAGGGATGTCGCGCCTTTCCCTCCTCTGGTTACATCAAGACTGGTGAGAAGCGGTTTCTATCTTTTTGGCTTCAAACCAAAAAAAGTGATGAAATTAGCACAAGAACTATACGAGAATGGATTAATCACATATATGCGAACGGATTCGATGCTCTTGAGCGACGAAGCCGTTTACGCAATTATCACTCTCCTTAAAAGCATATACCCCCCTGAGTATTATGTAGATAAAAAGAGGGAGTATAAAAATGCCGACAATGCACAGGGAGCTCACGAGGCGATACGTCCGACAAATTTTGATGAGCAACACTTTCCAAAACATCTATTGCAGAATTATCCGCAGTTAAATGATGAACACAGGCAATTATATGAGTTCATCTTTTACAGGACCGTCGCGACACAAATGAGCGATGCCATATATGACTCTTCTACTATAGAGATACAGATTGGCGAAAACCTTGTGGTTAATGCAAAAGCTAACAATATGATTTTTGATGGTTGGCAAAAACTTCACGGTCAAATGCTTCGAGAAGCTGAACGTGTGGAGGGTGAGGAGTGGAAGCAAAGAACTGTTATTCTCCCAAGATGCACTCCGTCACAAGAGATTGATTATGTGGATACGCAGACAATTGAATCGACAACGAAAACCCCAGGCAGGTATGGTGTTGGCAGGTTCATCACTGAGATAGAGTCGTTCACAAGGCCTTCCACACTGGACTCTATTGTGGATAAACTTGAGGAGAGCGGTTATATCCACATCAGAAAAGGAATGATCTATTTAACGGCTTTGGGACAAGCGGTAGCAGAATGGACATTTGATAATGCAAAATGGCTCACTGACCCCGACAATACAAGGTTAATGGAAACTGCCCTGGATATGATAGAGGAAAATACTACCGACAATCCAGATGAGTTGCTTCATCAATATTTCGAACTTATTGAAGACCTGAAGAAAAAAGTTGGCTTTATCGAGAGGGACTTCTGGAAACCAAGTGAAGGAGAAGCGCTTCTTGCTCGCTCAATTGCAAAAAAACTCAATCTCTCTGAAGCGCAAATCGATGAAATACTGAAATACAAAAAGAGCTGTCGAGAATTTATTGAAAGAAATAAAACAGAGAGAAAGAGAATAGGTTCGTGCCCAGCTTGTTCCAAAAAGAACATGAAAGGCATTGTGTACGAATACGAGAAAAGTTTTTCATGTTCAAACTTTAAGGATGGATGCAAATTCACACTTTGGAAAAAATCGATCCGCGCATTCTTAGACAGAATCAATATTGATTTTAACGAAGAGTATATCACGGAGGCGGTATCCAAAGGACTAACAGAAAAGCCAATACTGCTCGAAAACCTAGAAGGAAAAAACGGGAAATACAACGCATATCTTGTTGTTGAGCATGATATTAATTATGGATGGAAATTGGGATTCAAATTTCCTAGAAACAGAAAAAAGGTAGCATAGATGAAAGATTTTATATTTGGAAATGGCATTACAAAACCACAATACATGTCGAGTTGGAACCCTGACTCAATCGAATGCACTAACCCACATATGGTCATCAGCGGAGAAAGCGGAAGCGGTAAATCTACACTTCTTAGAAATATAATTAAGCATCTCGCAGAGAACAACAAGCATATTTATGTAATGGATCTACATGGTGACTTAAGTATTCAAAATGAAACTCTTGAGAACACGATTGAGTTCAAAGCAAGAAAATCGAGTCATGGGATAAATCCTTTCGAATTTGACACAACCAACACAGATAACGGCGGTGTTATGGTGAATATATCATCAATGGTGGCAATGATTAAAAAAGCCTTTTTGCCATCTATGGGTGTTAAGCAGGAAACAGTGCTGAGACAGCTTATTATGGATTCATATAAGATCAAGGGCATTACAGATGAAGATGAGTCAAGCTGGAATAGACAGCTGCCGTCAATGGAAACAATGGTTGAACTAATAGATAATCTGTTGGCATACCATTCCAGTACTGGTGCAAGCATATCGGAACAGGTGCAAAAATTAGATGCACAAAGAAGAAAACTAAAAGAACTTGATTATGCAGGATATTTTAAAGAGATTGCATCTTCCTCAATGCTAAACACAGACGCAATAGAATCGATGGTTTCACAAAAAATCAAAGAAGAAAAAAAAGAGAATCTTTACGGTCTTTTCGACAGAGACGAGCTTGAAAAGAATATGGAGATAGAAACATTTAGCGAGAATATTGAATCTCTCTACGAAGGATATGGAGAAGAGCATGCAAAGCGCATAGTATCAACTTTCAAGGCAATTCTCAAAGCTTCTGAGCAACTGCAGTTTCTGGCAACAAGATATAGAAAATATTGTTTATATGGAAGCTATTCGGACATGTTTGGGAGTTCACTTCCAGAGGAGATAAACCCATCGGACTATGAGTCAAAAGATGTTATTAAGACGCTGGAAACCTTAAAATCCTATATTGGCAGTATATCTATTTCTGGTATATTTACCGACACAAAACCGCCAATAAAGCCTGGACTAAATAGACTTGATATTTCAGGACTCCCAGGCGAATTGAAATCCTTCTTTGTTGATACATTTATTACTAAAATTTTTCGAGCTGTTAGCCTTAGAGGTGACTATAAAAGAAGAGGGAATTTTTCTCGGGGCGAAAATGTGGATACTTACATTGTCGTTGATGAAGGAAGAACCATTCTCCCCTCCGGGAAAGATAAAGAGGACCACGAACAAATAATTAACAAAGTGATGAACGAAGCGAGAAAATTTGGACTTGGATTAATTTTTGTGAGTCAAACACCAACTCACTATTCAGCGGCGCTGCTCTCTGCGTATACAAAGGTTGTTCTAAAAACGCAAGAGAACGAGATACAAAAGTCAATGAAGCTTCTAGGCGTTAAAGACAGAAATTTATACAGAATCATTGAGGCAAGAATGGCTGCACTCATTGGAGTCGGAAGCAGATTTGAAGCAGTTGGACTTCTGGGTTATAAACGCCCAACACAAAAAACACCATTGCACGAAAGCACAAATACCGTAAATAGCACCCCGCTGGCAAAAGGCAATGGGCGCCCGGTCATGAAGCTGGCCGTATAGAAATGCAGGGGTCTCTGTTTTTTTTGGTATGATTTGGAAAATTCAGAAAAGAGGTTTTTATGGAAACGCCATATGATGAACTTTATGATGTAAAACATCAATCGCCGAGGGATGAAAAACGCTCATCCTTAATGGCGATGATTCATAAAGTCCCAAAACAGGTAGCTGACACTGCGCAGACGCAAGGCGTATCTGAAAAATTTATGGAAAACGGCTTGCCTTCTGGGGTAATAAGCCCATCTATGCTGGCTCACGACAGATACCTTTCCATAATAGATGCTGTGCAAGACATAATATTACTATCGATATTGTTTATAATGCTTCCTTTTTTTAGTCTTAATATAATTACAGGAACAATCTTTTTTATGATTCTCGCTTATTGGTTCTTTCATATTTCATGGTGGGAAAAAACAAGAGTGTGGGGCATAAAAGGCTCTTCAAAAATATACATAAATCACACTTATATGGTTTACTGGGCTGTCTTTTTGCTCGCCATGCTTCCATTTACGGCATTCGCATGGTACAGTGTTTTTCGCCTAGGAATAGATTCTGCGATATATAGTTTTATCTCAATTTTTGGCGACCTTGCTGCTGGTGCAGAAAAAGCGATTCATGATGTTTTTGGAAATTTTGAATTTGTGCAAAATCACTTTTCAGCTAATCCTCACTACGAGAAAAACTTTTCAAGTTCTGAGTACCGAATGAGTTTTTTGATTGTCTTTTTTTCTTTCTTTTCAGTAACAATACTATCGAAAATCTTATTTGGAAGAATGTATGCAAAAGAGAAAGCATTCAACATAGAGACATCAAATGCTGAAATGCAGTATGCCGGTGAACAAGCACTGGACAAAATTTTAAAGGCGCGAAACAATGGTTAGATTACTATTTATTACGTTACTATTTTTTGCAAACTCCCATGCCAAAGAACAGTATAACTCAGAAACAGGCACGCAAGTCAACAAAGTAGGGTTCTACTTCTATGACGATCCCGATACAAACACAACAAAAAAAATCAGAGTCACGCCAACGCAAAAAATGCAGGCAGATCTTACGCAAGAGCTTATAAAGCAGATGAAAAGAAACAACGAGCTTCAAGAGAAGATACTCAAGAAGCTTGAATATGCCTTTCCTAGAACTATCCCCGAATACACAACCAATAAGAAAACGGGTGAAAAATGCAGAACTAATTCCAGTGCCGACTGTTTTGTGATGCCTGTCACAAAAGAGGCGCAAAATAATGTGCCGGTTATGGCTGAAATGCTGAGAAATCCTACTGAAAAAAATATTCAAAAATATATAGAGTGGCAATCTGTCTATTTCAATAGAAACTTCAAGATAGGACAAGGTTTCTCACTGGTCTCGAAACAGTACGAGAGGGAAGTGAATAAAATGGATGGTATGAGTTTTACACAAATGCCCACACATAGTTCTAAACAAAATGATATTGCCTTCATAAAAAAAAGTGCTATCGTAAAAAAACTTGGCAAGAAGCTTGGACTTATGCTTTTTGTTGGAAAAACACGAGGAATTGAACGAGAATTTGTAGGCAATGAGTATCTACAAATAATGAATACTCAATTAGGCAAAATGAAGAACCTTACCTATGTCTATGCATCCAACAAAGACAAAGAGTTTGTTGAAGCAAAAATAAAAAAGTTTGCCTCTCAAAGTGAAAAGCAAAAATATTCAAAAACAAAAGTCGCAATCAATGCGCAACTATTTAAGAAATTTAAAATAAGTGCTACGCCGCAAGTCGTGCTTCTATATAAACAAGATAACGGCAATCTTGTCTGGCAAAAAATCGGACACTCTATTGCTCCGCAAGCAATACTTAGAAATATATACAGATTTCTGCAGTTCAATGATGTTGTAAAGCCTGGCACAATTAACGAAAAAGACAATTGGGAAATGACAAATTCCCTGCTCTACAACAGAGACTTTACAAAAAAAGAGTTAGAGTCCATAGATATAAATGAATCAAAAATGAAAATCAATAGCGACCAAATCATTAAAGGAAATTAATAGTGAGAAATTTACCAAGAACAATCTTATCTCTATCTTTGTCAGCTTCTCTCCTATCAGCTGCACCGTCCGCTTTTCAAACATCGTTTTGGAATGTTGGTCAAGTTCATAACGGCCTTGGTTTTCAAGAGCTAACAGGGGCAAATGGAGAGAGTGTCTACTCTCTGGGGGGCACTCTCTCCATAAAGCGAAAGACACAATCCTACCCGTTGTGGTTTAATGTTCAGCCACCTTCAATTTCCGCATCATGTTCCGGCGTTGATTTCAAAGGGATGTTTGGAACAATGGTGGATCTAGATGAAATACAAAAACAGTTTGAGGAGGCTGGGCAATCTTTTGCGTGGGGAATTCTTGTTGGTGTTATCTACTCTCTGCCGGGAATTGGTGAAATTTTTGCAAAACTTGATGAGTGGGCAAAGAAAATCCAAAAAATGCTATCGGACTCCTGCAATGCTGGTGTTTCCATTGGAAAGATGGGTTCTAGCTGGGTAGGAACAAAAGCATCGAAGGCCTTCAAGGGCTCTTTCGCTGAAGAGAAATGGACAAAAGCCACCAATGTAGTAACAGACAGTATGCAGCTCATTAGCGATGGACTTAACTGTGCCAGCAAAGTATGGGAAAACGTTGGCAGTTCGGCAAACTGTGATGACACCAAAAAAGATATGAGATCATCACTTGGGGCAGAACTATTATCTAACAGATCTCTCACCGCATCTGTGCTTAATACCATCTATAAGAATAAACAACATTGGCCTGGGAGTCTAACTGCGGGTAACATTAATACAATCGATTGGAAAACACTCGGGAGCCATATGGATGCGGACGATAAAAAAGATATAGCATTTGTATCACTTGTGGTATCTGCCTTTGGTGACAGTGTACTTGCAAAAACTGATGCGGAGAACATCCTTAAAGGAATTAAAGCAGCAGAAGATGGGAATGGAAGCGCTTCAAACACAACATCATCAAAAGAAATTGCCGATGCTCTTGAAGCAGCGCAGAAATCTGCGAGTTATTACAATAAAGAAACACTCTTTTCGAACAGCAATATCAGTAGTGCCGATCTAATTCAATTTCTTATAGAAGGAAATAGCGTAAACCTCACGAGCCCATCAGATTCAAATGAAACAAATACAAGCAGTACCAATGCTACTTCGATAGCAAACAATATCGCAAAAGGACTCTATCTTCCATATGTTATCTATTACGCGCCGAAAAGCAAAAGCGGAACTGACCAGAAGTTTTACGCTGTTGCAATTGACCAACTCAACAGCAATGATGACTCAAGCCAAGGAATAGATTCAACAGTCACAAATTACATAAGTTCGTATGCAGGGGTTTCTTCTATTGCACAAAGTACAAAAGAGTGTTATCTCTTAAACAATCAAAGCTCGTGTGCTGCTGCTACCGGAGCTCTTGTGGATAGAGAGATTGTCAAATTTTTTGCCAAGGTCTACCGCAACACACCAAGCAGCGAGAGGCATAATCTGGAAAAAAACTATGAAACTTTCGTAAAATTTGAACTGGCATCAGCCATTGTAGACAAATTCGGAGAATATATTGGCATCCTTTCAAAGCAACTCTCTATAGATGCACAAAAAATAGGCACAAGCAGTTCATCAGGAAAAGCAACGAAGACACAAGCAGAACAGAGATTACGCTCAATCAAGAACACGAGAAAGAGGTTGGAAGATTTTATGCAAAAGTTAAGAAACAGAGTGGATAAGTTATATCAGAAAAAGGGTGTAAATGTAAATCAAATCATCCGAGATTTCAAGAGACAAGATATCGAAAACATAAAAAGGGCCTACGAGAACAATGGTTAAAATATTTTTATTTATAGCACTCATTTCGGCAAGCATATCTGCGGACGGATTACAAAACGGCTCATTTTCTACAGAGCCATCCGTCGCACAAAGCAGTTTGGCAATCAAATCACTGCTTTTAAAATCGCCGAAAGAGCTTGATGCCAAGACGGCAATCATGGTTGGAAATATATACCAAAACGGTATGGCAGATCTTAGAATACATGCCAATCCGGAAAAAGCAAAACGCTACTATGAAAGCGGAGCAAAACGCGGGCAGGCTATGGGAAATCTTCTTTTGGCGAATATGGCCATCAAAGAGAAGAATATACAAGAGTATGAAAAACAAATGCATAGAGTAATGAAATCCGGGGATGAGCAGCTTTCGATTCCAGCCGGCTTACAATTAGCTGCGTTTTATACTTCTTTCAACAAAAACGACAAAGCTGTCTCCGTATTGCTTTATCTTGCAAATGTTTATGATGAACCTAGTGCACAGTTTATGGTCGGATGGTCTATTGTTTCGGGTGCATACACTCCCCCCGGCATGAACATCGAGGACGGAAAAGGGTATTTAAACACAGCGTGTTCTAATCCAAAACGTACTGAAAAAATTACACAAAAATGTAATCAAATTCTAAAATAAGGTTTGACGAAATGCTAAATAAGGTTTTATTTTTACTATTGATTTCCGCTGCAGCAGCAAACGCTACCGTATGGAATATTGTTGTAACAAAAGATGAGCACGTTGATATTCTCTACACTATCATAGAAGGAATAAACTATTTTTTTGGTATCGACAACGCCAATGCCGCAGGTGCATTAGAATACCTCTCCATAGTTAAATTTGTTTTAGTGCTAGGGACACTGTGGGCACTAATACAGCTTGCAATGGCGGCAATGAGTGGAAACGCGACGATGGGCTTTAAACACTATTTCATGTATCTGTTTATGGTTTTTACCGTTGCTGTACTGATTTATGGACCTCGCTCGCAGGTACTTATCCAAACCAGGGACGGGAGCAATTATCAAACCGCAAAGGACGTTCCGATGGTTTTTGCATTTACGCTCTCAATGTTCACAAAGCTTCGATATGAACTCACGGAAATAACACATGACGCATTCAATATTCCAGATCCTACTGATAATTTTGTGACAGGGGATGCCTCTTTGGGATACTATGGAGGGCAAATTAACATAGCTAGTTCACCAATGAATTTAAAATTCAGTAAGAAAAACACTGAACTGGCAACAATGTTTGAAAGATTTGGACGTGATTGTGTAATCTTGCCGCTTAATGCCGGTGTCGGAGGCTCCACCAAGATGTCCACACTGCTAAACTCAAAAAACACATTCAATGCTATTGCCCCTACAATAACAGGTTTTCCATCTGAATTGATTACATACAACGGAATTACAGGGACGTGTCAGCAGTTTTGGGACAGCAATGATACCTTCGGAACAGGTTTTGTTGGACTTAAAAGCAAAATCGAAGAGTTTCAAGAGTCTAACTTTGATACCAACTCAACCACAAAATCACGCTATGAAAAAATAGGGAACTCTTTGGCTTATTTTGGGGCGCTCATCAACAACGATACCGCCCTTGCAAATGCAAGTGCCGTTAAGGCATCTATAACGCAGGCTGTGCTGTCAAACGAGTTCCGTTCCGTTTTTGCAAAAATGGGTGTTGCTGGACAAGTTGCATCAGATGGGGCTGCACAAACAATGGCCAATATGCAATTAAATGGAATATCAACAGGAATGTTTGTAGCACAGCAGCTTCCAAGAGCAGGCTTTCTACTCTTTGCGCTCATGGTTGCATCCACACCTTTCTTGTTAGCCTTCGCCATGTTTCCTGGTTCTGCTTCCATACTTCTAAATTTTCTTAAAACACTTTTATGGATATCTCTGTGGGAGCCAATGGGAAATATTCTTGGGATTTTTCAAGATTATCACTTTGCAAATGTTTTAAAAGAGAATGGCATCACAACAGTAGGCAGTGTAGTCGCAATGACACCAAACAATATAATAGACATCTCTTCAGAAGCAGCTTCTCTTGCCGGTATTGCAGGTGGACTATATGTTGCGATTCAGGGACTATCATGGATGCTTATTACCGGCTCCGGTCAAATGATTGGCAATTTAATGGGTTCGATTGGTCAAAGCTTCCAGTCTCACGCAAACGCAGATGCACAATTGCAAACCAGGGGAGAAATGCAGCAAAGTGCCCTCTTGAGCAAAAACCTTGGACGAGATGTCTCTTTAAGAGAGATGTATCATTACAATGCCAGTACACAGGCGGCCCAGATGTCTGGACAAACCATGGGAACCATGACCGTTCATGGCACAAACGCACTTGGTGCAGCCAGTTCTGTAGCGGGAACGACGGGAATCAACTCTTCATTTGGCATGGCACTTGACAAATCGATGGCGCGCTCGATGAGTGGTTTTGACAATGCTGCAAATACTGGAGGCAACAAGGGTACTCAAGATGGGCACGCGCTTAGTGCTCAGTATGGAAAGCCTGGCGCGGACTATGGGCATATGGGGGATATTCAAGGAAGCAAAAATCTTGGTTTGAACGAAGGAGTATCAGGGGAGTACAAGAACCCTTCACAAGCCAGAGCAGCTACCAAGGAGGTGTCAAGACAAAGCGAAAATATTTTACACGCAGAGGGAGATGTTCTCTCTGGGCAAACACAAGATACAAAAGACAATCTTGCAACTCATATGGCAGAAGTTAAAAGAAATATTCCGGTAGAAGCAATGAGAAAATTCAAAGATGAATATAACGCTGACAAAGGGACTAACATATCTGATCAAGAAGCGTACTCAATAATGGCAAAAAATATGTCAACAAATGACGCAGCAAACACAAATGCAATAAGAAAAGACATAGAAGCGCACCGCGGTGCTTCTGGTACTATTCATGACAAAGGTACGAATGCATACAGTCAAGGCGCAATAAATAGAGAGACAGCAGACATTAATGATTCTCATGGAGAAAAAGGAATGGATAAGCTCGCTAAGTTTACTGCTAAAACCGATACGGGTGCAAAATATGTAAAAATGGGCGATTTGAAAACGATTCAATCTGATGCACAAAAGCACCTCAAAATGTATAAAGATAAAAAACAAAAAATCAATAAAGAGATTAAAGCTGCACAAAGCACGGCACAAAAGCTAGATGCGCGCAAAGATGAAATTGTTGAAAAAATTCGCAAAAACGACAATGAGCTAAAATCATTAAAGAACAACAACTCTCCTAAAGCAGAAACAAGAAAAGAAGAAATTCAAGAGGAACAGTATAGTTTAGCTAAAGAACTATCAAGCATTGGTTATGATAGGGCAGAAGTAGGCAAATCAATATCAATGACTGGGGAAGAAATTGACAAACTTAATCAGGACATTAAAACAACTGAAACATTTATTGAAAGCTTAAAAGAAGAAAAAATAGGGCACAGTCAATCCCAAACAATGCTTAAACAGCTTGGAGAAGCTGCCCAAATGACAAAAGAAGGTATTGTTAATACACTCAAGAACGGCTTTGATGTTGGAAGCATGGATGTTGCCGAGAGAAATTCCTATGTTAACTCAATGAACGATGCTGGAATTTCTAATACCGATGTGGCCGCAGCAAACGGAGCGATTAAATCCGTCAATCAAATGGGGAAATTCAAGTCGGCTCAAAAAATGGCAGATTTCATGCTTAAAGATTATGAAAAACGTGGTGGCGATATGAGCTACATCAAGAATCTGGTTGGAGATAACGCTACTCCTGTAGAAATCATGGCAGCTATTCAAGCAACAAATGATTTTGAAACTTCATACATTACAAAGGACGGAACTTCAGTCACCACTGAGTCTGGACGTGAGGGAGTAGAAAGAGTGCAAGTAAACAGATCGAACTCATTCGATCAAGGTGTACATATAAAAACCGACATGATAAATGAGGTCCTGGCTGATTCATTCGGTGGAGATAAAAGATATGTTTCTGAAACAAAAGCAAATCTAATCAACGGAACAAAAGAAACAGCGTCATTCTTCTCTAAACTCTTATTAAGAAAAATTGGAAGATCTTCTACTAAAACCCCTACGCCAAGTGTTGAAAAAGCAAAAAGAGCGCTTATTGAGCAAAAAACAGATCCTTCAGGTGCCGCGAGCTCCGTTAATCAGCCTTCATATCAGTTGTTGCCTAGCTCTAAAAGGACAACAACTAAAATGAATCACTAAAACTCATGAAGTGCTTTGTATATGCTTATAAATTCTTGAGGAGTAATGCGATTTCTATAAGTCATCATATCTAATGTATCAAGCGCATTATACACTTCTGGGTGATGTTTTTGAAACTCACCTGTGCCTCTGCGTGTCTCAGGATGTCGTTTAAACCAGTCATCTGTTATCTTGTTAATTTCTTTATTAAACTCCTCACTCTTCCAATCATACTGAGGAAGCAGTACACCCTCATTCTCCAACTGCTGAATCAACTGTTTTTGTGCATCTGCACGCTCTTTTTCTATCGCACCTGCGAGTTCTCTCTCTTTTAGGTCGTTGCCTCTTTCAATCTGCCCCTCTATGGCACCTGCAAAAAATGCTTCTGCTAAACCCATAACCTACTCCTTTGTTTATTCTTGTCTGTATTATACTAAGTTTAAAAGAGTTTGTACATCGCATCATTTTGCAAAAAAACACCCTGTCCCCCTGCTGCTATAACTCATTGTTAAAATAACCACAAGGAAAATAAAATGGAAATGACTATAGATAACTGCACCGAGCTATGCTTTGGAGAGAATGCGCTCGAAATGACAATAGATCGCTTTCAAAAGATCTATTTCACTACAACAGAGGATGAGCTGGAAAAAACCGCAAACGACATATTTGCGGCACTCGGCAAAACAAACCTCATCAAAGAGATCACACAAAGAATTACAGCTAGACACAACGCAGGTACTCTGTGTCGTGTTGGAGTGATCGAGGGTGAAATAAGAGTCAAGCTAATATACAAGGATGAGATAGAAAAGGAGTTATCGCTTGGTGCACTCTTTTCAACTCCTCAAAACATCCTTAAAAATGTTGATAAAGCCTACCATTCATCTGTAGGCTTGTTGACTTCACACAAAGGCTTTTTTGATGTTTTTAAAACATCAGAAATAAACTCCTACAAAAAACTACTTTTACGTTTTGATTATATCGCCAAAATCGATAAGGAGTTAAGTAAGGCAGAAAAGCTTGAGATAATGAAGATTGCAAGAAGATTCAAGTTTGTCTCTGCTAAAGAGTTGGCACTATTTAAAATTAAAAATGCCTTCTCTGGGTAAACAGGCTCTTGCCTGTCAACAAAGCGTTATGACGCTTTTATCCTCAACATTGGAGCACCAAGTTTTACACTTTTTGCTTTTTTCATATGCTCGTCATCAAATATTTTCATTGTTTCTTCTGTATATCTTTCCGTATCTTCAGTAGGTGCAACCAACTTGTAAAAGTCTCTTATAGTCTCTTTTGTTATCTTGGCAGTAATAACACTATCTTCGAAGAACTGGTAATTAACACCCTCTTTAAGTTCTTTTAGTTTAAATGGCTTCACTGTAATAAGCGTTTCATAGAAATTGTTAATTGCGAGAAATCTCACCACTCGAGATAGTAAATCCATATCCAAAATGCCTTTTTTCACAATGTTTGTGGCAGTCAGGTACTTCAAATTGTTCTCCTGGTCCACAGTTGCGACACCTATCTCCCGTTTGTCTTCATTTATTAAAAACAGTGAAATCCTTTTGAATTTTTTTGGCGTTGCAGTTAGCGAACCAACAAGTTCTTCGGCAGTAGTTGAATCATCTATATATTTATTTTTTAAAAACATTTTTCTTCTCCTAAATATTAAATTCTGTCTTTCGTATCTATAACGCTAGACAAAAATTTCTCGATAGACTCTGCGATCATCATCGCTTCATCATGCAGTTCTAAAACCTCTTTGATATTGGAAGTGTCGTGTGCCACTCTTTGCTGCTCTACTATTGTTTGAATTTCTTGCAAACGACGCATATTGATATCAACCGTTTCGCTTGTGGTAACTATAGTTTGCATACAGACTCCTCACAAATGGATTTTCTTATTATCGTACGAAACTATATGATATTTTTGAAAAGTTGTCAAAATGCATAATTTTAAAATATGCGGGCTAGCTGAATTACAATGAGGTGTGCCGGATAAAATACATAGTATAACCACTTGTTCAGCCTAGGGACACGCACATCTATCGACATAACGATCATTAGTATTCCAAAAAAAGATAATCCCGCAACAATAACCTCGTAGCCTGAAGGTAACAGCATCAACACTGTGGCTGCTATTGCTCCATAGAGTGTGTTTGCCTGTGGAAATCGGAGCCATACCCAATATGCAATAATTAGAATAAGGCCAAGGTGTATATAGTCCACAAAGATTCCTGCAAACAAAAAGAACCCTCCTATTGCATACCCTATTGAATATTGCTTAATCTTTGATTCGCTATTGGCCACCAGATCCATCATATAGATTAAAAATAATCCCGCTCCTAGTGTAAACATAATATTGAGCAGGCTACTGCCTTCTCCGACAGTATCGGCATATATAGGCTGGGCAACTATCCCCATTAATACAATTCTTGAAATATAGTTTATAGGGGATTTTGTGTGATGGATATAATTATATACCATCAAAAAAGCAAAAATCGGAAATGACACTCTTCCTATATAGTAATATATATACTCTTCTGGGGAGAAGACTACACCAAAATGGCAAATTGCCATTGTGACAATTGCAATGTACTTTAACAGCTCTTGCTGTGAAGAGCTGAGTGTTGGAGAGATTATTTCATAGCTGCTGTCAATTAAGCGAGCAATCATTTGTGGGTCCTTTTATCGATAAAGTGTTCTACTTGATGAGTAAAAATCTTGTAGTCCTCGAATATCTTCATCAATTTGCATTAAGTCATTCAGGCTAAATATCTTCTGGCCTGTTTCTTCTTGAATGTTACCATCTTTTTTGAGTTCACTTGTTGAAACAGAACGCTCTTCTCCTTTGCTTATAATTGTCAACTCGTTTGGTATCTCATACGGACACACCTTTGCAACGAACGTGCGATGCAAATCAGTTTGATACACACCTAGCTGCATCATATGTTTTACTCTTACTGTTTTATTGATATCTTTATAGTTGTAATAATCTATCTCTATTTGATGCTCATTAAAAGCCGACACTGGGTTTATATCTATATAGATGTTACTGTTTCTTCCTTTCTCTTTGTAGGGTTCATATTTTGAATTGTTTGCGACAAAGCGCTTGACTTCTTTTAGGATTTCTTCTCTGTTACCTAGCCACTCGTCATCCGTAACAACAATCTCGTGATTGTAACACCACAGACTCTCATTCGGTATACCGCTACTCTTCCCTGAGCACCCAGAAATGACCGTTCCGGCCATCATTATCAAAATTGCTGTTTTTGCCATATTTAAAGTTTTCAACGCATCAATCCTTTTTTTATACTCTGAAAAGAGCAGTAATCAAGACGATTTTTTTGCAACATCCCCATAAGAGTATCCCATGGTTCACCTCTCTCTTGCATGAGATCTACTTTTGTTAAAGAAAAGTTACAAAGCGCATCTTTATCTGTCTTTGAGTTTTGAATATAGTCACTTATTCCTATCTGAATATCTTCTAACTCGAGATAACACTCAAGTAAAAAACAAATCGCATAAAAATCAACAAGGAATACGCCTCGAGAACTTCGAAAAGTATTGTAAAACTTTTCATTCAGTTCATCGTCTAATTTTTCTAAAAAATCCAAACCGCCAAATATAAAAGTATTTCCCTCTAAGTGCCTAATGATAAAATTCTCTCTCTGCTGATTAAAAAAAATCGGATAGCTTTTACCATCTTCTGCTAAAGTGGCATATGTCATAGATATTATTGCTAGTTTAATTGTGTTGCCTGGCTCAATCACAGCAAAACCTGAAGCACCTACTCTCAATCCAAAATGCTCACAAAGCTCCGCATAAAGTTTTTGGTCATTTGGCTCTGTTGTATTGATTAAATTTTCAATCTCGCTAAAGCACTCTTTTTTTGAGGCCTCTTGCAGTTCACCATATACATCTACATATATCTGTTCATAATTCATCTATGCTTCCATCAACTCTTCAATTGCTACATCTTCATATCCCAACAACTTTATCACTTCTGATTCAAGACTTGTTTCATTCATCTCAGAAAAGCCAATTGCTGTTCTTGCTTGAATATCTGAGATATTAAAAGCCTTTGCGACTTCGGCTGCCACGTTGCAGTCTCTCTCATCTTGCGTGCTTATCCAGTATTCCACTCTTGTCGCAAGGGTTCTTCCTATCATTAAATCCCCAGGTTCCGTGACGACCATCACCTCTGAGTATTCCCCTATTTTCGTCTCAACAGTTTTCAAGAGCTCAAACGCATAAGGATCTAGCACAAGCTTGTTTTCATCAACAGCTGTTTTCATGGCGCTATTGTCTTGCTCAAGAAAGAATCTCCAGTAGGCATTTTCATATATTCCTCTAATATTTTCGTTTTTATAAAAATCATTGATCGATTGTGTTATTGTTAAAATGGAACCACGCATCTTTCTTGCTCTTCTATATAAACCAAGAATGGTTGAACCAGCTTTTCCATCAAGTAAAGTCCATGCCTCGTCTATAAAAAAGAGCTTTCTTTGGGTATTTTCCCTCTCTCTGTAAAATTCCCTTTCGATCGCGCTTGTCATCGTAGAGAGAACAAAATCTCTAAACTTTTTTTGTTTACCGCTCAGATCATCAAGGTCAAGAATAATAAGATTACTGTTAAAGTGTATGTTTGCCGGTCCATTTACGTATTTATAGTACATTCCGTTGGGGTTAGTGAACTCTTGCAGTGATGTTATAAGACCTGTAAGTCTTCTATCGACATCGCCATCACGAATTTCGCCCTCTACTCTAGCTGATTCTTTTTGATTTTTTAAAATCTGACGAAGAGCATCTCCAACCTCCTTCATACCCGCTTCTGTGCCAGCAACATCAAAAGCGATAGTCACTGCCGATGAAATGTATGACGAAAGAATATTCACAATCTCAGCACTGGTATTTGTTTGTGTTTCTGAAAGATCAAAACCGGCCATTATTCCAATACTATTGGTGAGGTTTGCCACCTCATCTTCATGCATATTTCCTTCCATATCAAGCCTGACTTCCGTAAATGGATTGATACATATATCGCTATTTTCAGGAAAAGTAATATACTGCCCGCCGAAAGAAGTGCATAGCGGCCTGTAAGAGTGTCCAGAATCTATAATTCTAATTTTTGACCCTTTTCTCAAATAACTCCAAACAAGTCTTTGTGTGAAAAACGATTTTCCTTTCCCAGAAGGTGCAACCACTACTCCATTTTTGTTTGTGGCTTTGCGGTCATAAAGGTCGAGTATCTGTGGCAATCCATTTCTTCCAAAAAGCTGAATTACCGCATCTTGCCCAAAGCCTCGAGAATCTGTTCCCAAAGGAACTATAGATGCGACATTGGATTGAAATATCGTTTGAAATCTTTTTGAGAATTCTCTGTATATCTCATCATACTTCATTGGAAGACTATACATAAACACAGGAAGCGTAATCAAATCCTCCTCTTGAAGCACAAAACCTTTCTCTTTATGTTCTGCCTTTACGATTGATACGTTATACTCCAAATCTTGCTTATCGGTGCTATAAAAAATTGCAGTATAGCTTGCCTTCATTGGAATGTCTCCGTTGGCAATTGTATGGAGCACATCATCCGCTTCAACCGCTCTGTGCTGGAGCTCTGGAAAGAAACTCGCAAGCTTTCCTGCGTTATCTAATTGCCACTTGTTCCACCTTGCACTCTCTTTTACCGATTCAGAGGCCTTCTCGGTATCCTCTATTTTAACGGTAAGACATATTACATACGGAAGTGGTATCTGCTGCTGGGTATTGTTATTGAAGTAATCCATAGAGAGATTAACGATTGAGTGCAAATCTGCATACTTCGGAAAAAGTTTTCTTGAGAGAACTTTTGCATACCACACTTCACTGTTTGCCTCAGTCCTGGCAGTCTCTTCTTTGTGCTGCATGTTGTCAGCAGCAAATCTTCTTTTGAGTCTTTTAAACAAACCTGCTTTTTTTGTTTTTTTCTCCTCCACTTGACTTTTAAAATTGATGTTTTTTGAGGATGCAAACTTAAGAATACCACCCTCTTCAATTGATAAAGTGCTGTCAATATCGCAGAAATGGTCCCGTATGTCAAGATTAGGATCCCTAAAAGTCTCGGGCATGGGATTATATGGAGTAATAAGCTCACGCATTATTCGTATGTATTGATGCTCATTTATGTCTTGAGGAAAAAGAGAATATAGTGAACCTTTTAACTTGCTGATGTATGGAATCAGGTCCTCTGCTTCCCTAAGCACTTCGTTTTCATCTCGCATTGGTATTAAAAACGTTACTGTGTTTATAAAATCTCTTATATAAAAAGCAAGCTTTGTTTTTTCAAATACTGTTTTGTCCACGTGTTTATCTAAAAACTTCAAATGTGCATCATGTAGACTTTTTAGCATTGATGGGTGTTCTACATTTAGCCCCTCTACGTCATCAACTATAGAGTTCTCATAGTTTTTTTTATGTTCAGTTACATTTCTTGAGCATATCTGATGAAATTGCACCACTGAATCCACAGGCAATCCACATGACATTGCGCCAACTATCTTTTTTTCAGTGTTTTCTCCAACATAGGGGGCAGGAAAGATTCGAAACATCACTGCGTAGTAATCGGTTTCAAGCTCATAAAGTGTACACTCAGTCTCCTCCAGATAACTTGAATCAATCACATTGAAATATTCTGCAATCCCTTCTCTTTCCACAAGGATCTGAAGTTCTTCTTTGTTGAGCATTTGTCTATCCTTTTTAGTGGTTTTACTTGACTGAAGGAATATTCAGTTCTTTTCTGCTTTCAATATAGTTTTGAAGTCTCTTTTTTTGTTCTTCAAGTTTATTTTTGATGCGGCTGTCATCGATACTGTTTTTCTGAGATACAGGCGCATTGATTATCTGAGTTGGCACGCCAGTTTTAATCTTATTCTCGATTGTCTCTATTGTTTTTGAATTAGAGCCCACCTTCTCCTGTAACGCTGTTTGGTTTTTTTTGTAACGGGCAATATCTGCTCTCATTGTCTTGATCTCTGGACAGTTACACCCGTTTTTTGATTTTTTTAATAGCTCTTTGTTGCTCTCTTGCAGTATTGCTATCTTTTTTTCCATAGAGTCAATTTTTATACTCTGCTCTTTTGTTTGCTTGATTAAATACTCTACAGCATCCGCTAACAATGAAAAGTCATCAGCGGACGCACTTGCTGTGGTGAGTGTAATGCCAACAATAATGCTCGATACTATTTTTTTCATTCTATTTTTCCCCTCTCTTTTTTTGTTCCATTATATATTTTTTAATGCTTTGCAGCTGTTGCACATCTTTGCTGCTTACGTATCCCCTGATTGTTTCATTGGTTGTTCTGTTGATTGCCTCGTGATTGTCTCTAAGAACCTCCTTTGCAATCAAGGAGGGAACCACTACGGCACGATTTACATTTGATGGTCTTTTTTCACCGATTACCCAGCTTGGCTTTTTAACAACAACGTGGATTCTATGTGCCTCTATCAGATCATCTGCTTTGTTGACATATGGCGCTATCCAGATCTCCTGTTGCCATCCAAGGTCACGCAAAGAGGATGTTCTTTGAGCTGTTGCGAGCGAGACGGAACGCCCTTTGAATTTTATGAGATGTTTTCTGCTCCAATCTTCTCCCGAACCACTCTCTTCGTCGCAGTTCATACAGATTGATTTTCCACATCCATCAGGCTTTTTGCCGGGAATCACCTCTTCGTCAGTATCTACATTATAGACTTTTCCGTTTTTCTTAACGTAATACGCTTCGCCCTCTTCGTAATATATCTTTCCAATTTTGTCTTTGTTTTGATATACGGTTTTTGGAGTTGCACACACGCCTAAATTAGATGCTCTATCTTCGCAGTCACTTTTTATTTGACCAGGAACAAGAATTGATTCTCTGTTTGCACATCCGCCCATAAGTACAGCAGCAATTATCGGTGCCGTTAAATATATGATTCTCATTTCTACTCTTCTCCTATAAATTCATCGATATACGCGTTGGTATCATTCACGTTGAGTAGATTCACATCTTTTAGCTCAAACTTATTGCCACCAGTCACAACCATCGAAACAAAACGTCCCGGCTTAACCTCAAGAATTGGCATTGTTGCCTCCGCTAGTTGCAAGTAAAAATCTGCCAACTTACTAAAAGCATTGTTTACACCATTGCTGGCTCCATTCATTGCTCCTCCATACACTTGTGTCGTGCCACCTAAAGTTGCACTGTTTCCATAGCTTGCTGCATAATTAGTAAGCGCTGTTGAGAGACCCTCTAGAATACCGGCTCCGATCATTCTTGAGATGAAATCACCGGCTTTATAGATTAATGTTGCCGGCAAACCAGGGGTTCCTGTCTCTGAAACCACATATCCACTTATCTTTCCTTGTAGCACTCTTTTTCCATCATCCACTACACATGTCATTTTGTCAAGTCTGATTTCGACCGATCTTGCCCCTGCATTTCCGCTCGATACGCCAAGAACAAAGCATTTATCGATTGAACCGTTTGAATGGTTGGGCATAAGAAGATCACCGCTTGTTTCAAACAAAACTGGAACAGGCTTTGGAGCGCCGCCTGCTGCTCCAGCAGAACCCCCTCCTCCATTACCAAATAGCGGCACATAGGCTCCTGTAAGCATATATGCATCGGTAAATCCGGTAAGCACTTCGAATGTTCTTTTTGCTTTTTTCTCTTCTTCTGTTAGCTTATCCTCGTTTGTAGCGTTTTCGTCTTTTAGTTCATTGGCATAGCTTAACACCTCAAAGGATTGCTTATGCTGTTTTTTATGTGTTTGTGCTGCTTGTTTTTGCTTATGCCCATCTATGTTAATTTTACTGAACATATCGCTAGATGGTACTTTTTGAGATGGTACTTTTTGATTATTTAGTGCTGGGGGAGGAAGCATAACTCCATCTTCTATGGCAAGTTTTGTCTCTGTAATTTTTTTGTTTAGGTTTGAAATTCGGCTATCGGTTGCGTTCTTCATGAGATTGATCTCTTTTTTGAGTCGAAGATTCTCATCATAGACTTCTCTGATTTTTCCCTGCAGTACTTTATTGCTGGTTTTTATCTCATTTAATAGTTCGGCGTTAGCCTTGATTATATCCTCTCGGGTTTTTTTTGCCATTGCCTCAGTTGTCTTTACTTGAAACTCTTTGAGCCCATCAACGGTGTTCTCCATATTGATAGCCCATGTTACCTTAGTGTCTCCCGATTCATTGATATCCTTAAGGTCTGGGTTTTCAAGCTGTCTGTTTTTAAGTGCATTGGCTTTAATTGCTGCATCCATGTCGATGCCGTTATACATAGCCAGAATGAACGCAAACAGGATTCCAACAATACCTATCCATACGATGATATTCTTTTTCTTTCTTCCTATGATCTTTAACGATTTGTCCGATAGTTCTAGTTTTTTCTTGGACATCTTATCTCGCTTTTTCTGCGTTATATACAGAATTTTTATTTAGCAGCATATAGAGATAGATACTCTCTCCTTTTAACACTCTGTGTCTTTGCAATGCTATTGCCAAAATCCCTTCTGTATAAAAATCCGCCTCTCGAAAGTAGAGAGTATCAGGGGTGATGTTTGTGATTTTCCATCCATCAACAACATATTTTGAGCCTGTATATCTCTCATATCTTGTAAGCGTAAACTGCTCTGACTTGATAGTCTGATGCGCCATTGTTTTTTTAAAGCCGTGCAGGTTTTTTCCCAACAAAATTGCTTTTATTATGTTTCTGGCATCATAATCAATTTTCTCCGATTCTAGCTCAATCTTTTTATTGCTAGGCTTTAAAGTTTGAAGAGGATCTTCTAACTGCAACACACTCTTCTCACCACCGCTTTGTATGTTTATTGTGTATATTTTTCCATCTTTGGCGCTGAGCACAACAGTTCCTTTGTATCGTTGCACCAAGGGAATGAACACAAACCCTTTTTTAAGGAGTTTCAATTTTGCCATTTTTTTATTGACAAGTATTAAGTCTGCATTTTGTATTTCAAAATTCGCACTTACAGTGATAGGGGTATTGCTGGCCGCCTTTAAGCTTATAGCACTGTCTTCGCTGATCAATACAGGGGAGGCGCTTAATGCCAATGCAAACAGGTTGCTAAAAATTAATGAAACGATTGTCTTTTTCATACTGATCTACCTTAAGTTTTTCACCGGCTTCTGCTGGTTTTTTATTTATTGATGAGCTCATACCAACGATGGTTGCATTTCCTCTATAGGATTTAAACCAAAAAGTGAGCAGGTACGGCATATCTTCGAACTGCACAGCCTTGCCAATTTTTCTCGTTGCATATCCATAACACTTAGCAAGCGTACCTCTGTTATCTCGCGCAAGCTCAATTCTTTGCAGTTTAAATGTTTGTGTCACGAAATTATCTTTTACCTCTTTCGCTTTAGCAGCAAGTATTGAATGCATTTGGTGTCGCACCGAACCATCGCTATATTGCAAAAGGTTTGAAAATACTTTGTCAACATTTTCATAGTTAAAGTTCCCGAATCCTCTCGCAAGATAATCAGAATAGACTTCAAATACAGGTCTGTTTACTCTGGTTGGTCCAAATACCAACGACATGTCCTGGTGTGTTCCAGGCGGGATGAGTACCGTCACATCCCTGTTATTTAAAACAGACGCAAAAGATATTGCAAAAAACACCAAGATAACAAACAAGCCGGCATTCACAGATAATGAAAAAAGTAATAATCTCGAAAGATTACGTTTTTCGCTTGTATATTTTCCATTTTTTGCAGCCTTGTCAATTGCTTGCTCTATAACACTTTTTTCGTTTTCTGGTCCTGATGTGCCATTTTGTTCTTTTTCTTTATTTTCCATTCTTACTCCACTAATGTTGTAACATAGCCGCTAGGCATGATTTTTATTTTTTTCTTGTAATAGTTTGGATACTTAATCTTTGCTTTTGGATTGTCATCCATCGGATGTTTTAATCCCTTCACATAAGCCATGTGAAACAGATACCCTTCCGCAAAATTTTTCTTGATTGATTTTATTATCAAAGCAATCACCACCCCACCAACCATTCCAGATACCATAGCAATCGCAACATTTATTGCCAAAGCAAATCCAAGGACAAGGCTTAGTCCGATTCCGCCAACAATAAATGCAGCCTCGTCCAGCTCAAACGGCCCAAACATTCTAGTCTTGTCTATATATTCCGGAAACGGCGCTCTATTTTTATTCATTAGTGTAGCTCTCCTTTTTTACTTCTATATGAGCTTTTTAGTGCCTCTCTATATCCCAGTGGATCCGGCTCCGTAGCAACCGTATTGCACATGAAAGCAGTTGAGAACAGAGGCGAAAGCTCTACTATCTTTTCACTGTTTGCTTTTGCGGAAATCTCTCTTTTTATACTATTAACAACGCTAACAACGCTTTCGCTTGGCTGCACTGTAAGCTCAAAGGATACACCTTCTTTAGTTACCTCTATATTTTGTAAGGGCTGTTCTCTGTCTGCCAATACCTGATAGACAACAGGCCTAAGCTTCTCTTTGTTTTCAATAATTGTTTTAAACTTATATGAAACCGCTATCCTGTAGATGCAGTCATATAAACTTGTCCGATCACTGGATATTTTCAAAAACCTCTTCCTTGTTGCACTTTGGTTAATATCTTGGTTACAATTTTACCTATATTTTTTTACACCCTTGCATTTTTCAATCGCATATGCTAATTGTCATCTTCTTCATCTGCAAAAATCCCATCGCATCACTGCACTCGCTCCTGCTTGGTTTTTCTCCTAGAAGATACTTAGCAACAATTTTGTAGTACATGCACTGCGGCTCTTCTCTTCCACACAGTTCTGTTTTAGACTCTAAAACTTCTTTGTAGCGCTGAGTTCTTATAAGAAAATCAAAATATTGTGTTGGGACTCTATAGCCATAAGCTTCAGACAGCGAATAAAATGCCATTTTGTAATATTCATACACCCTGTTGGAACCATCGGAATATACATAATCATTAGATAGTGCATACAAAAACATGTTTAATGGACTTTTGTCTGGGTTTTTATAGGCATCCTCCAAAACCGTGTTGTAGAGGTAATTCTCTTTTGCTTTTCTTATAAAAACTTTTTTGTTTGGCTTGTAAAAAGAGTAGAGGTAGTTATGATTGCTTAATGTTTGTTTGTTTGTCTCATTTGCAGATAGAAGTGTTGCCGACATAAAAATTGCCGACAACATAACAAAGAATCTCTTCACACTAAAATGTACCTGTTGAAGAGAACACTGTTTTACCTTGTGTAAAGAACAGTCTTGTGATACCAGTACCACCACCGACAAGAATAGCAATAATTACACCGATAATAATTACACCACCTTTATGCGTGAAAGCATAAATAAGAAGACTTCCGAAGAAACTGAAAATCGCAATAACGTAACCTAAGTTTCCCGTTAACCACGAAATGATTTCATTCGCAAATGCACCAAATGCAGCATTCCCCCCTGAAGTTGATGCAGACGCGATTGAAGGCAATAAGAATATTGCAACTAATGCTAGTATTTTCATAAAACTATTTTTTTTCATAGTAACCCTTTAGTAAGTTTTTTTTGTTAATTTTTACAACTGCCGCCTTTTCAGACTGCACATATCTACTTTTTGTTTCTCCAATCTCCACTCTTTTTGCAAAATATCTACTGCTATCGGGTTCATGTAATACCTCGTTAGCTGTAGCATTGCCAAAAATGATTGGTATTAAGAATGATGTCATTTCTCTTTATCCTTTTTTCACTCCTCCTTATTATTTACTAAGCGCCACTCTTAATGGCCTTGAGTTTTTATATTTTGCTATATAGCGCGAACTACTCTTGTTTGATACAAAAACCCAGCCCGAGACAGTCTTAACCCATATGTAGTCTTTGGGCTTTTTAGAAACTTCCGTAAACTCAACAAGCTCTCCTCTTTTTAGCACATTCGATATATTGTATTTTCTCGATGCCCCATAACGAACATTTAGCATATAAGTAGGTACTCTATAAATATGCTTATTGAGCAACTCTTTATCGCTCAAGTTCCCGTACCTCTCCTTAAGCTCTCTTGAACGTTTGTGTATCACCTCTCTGTTTTTAGTTTCACACACAAGATGAGAAGACTTTTCTTTTGCGATTGGCACATGTGCGCCAAGAGCACTGCTTTTTGTTTTTATATGCATCTGCTCCTCGCTATGTAGTTTTAGCAAGTGTTGCACAGAGGCATATTTTTTCTTGCTTTCTCTTAGTTTGACGAGCAATTTAGTGTTCGCCTCTTGAAGCTCTCTATTTTCGATTTTGAGATTATCGTTCATCTCCAAAACTGCTGCAATTTTTTCATTAGAGTATAACGAAGCAGTTTTTAGTTTATTTTGATTGACTGCAAGTTCAGCTAAACACCCATCCGCAATCTTCATCGACTGCTCCAACAAAGAAGAACACTCCTGTGCTTGTAGTTCAGCCAGAGTGATAGCTACTGTCAAAATAAACTTTTTCATTTTTTTCTCCATTTAATCTGTTAAATGTAATTATAAAATACTAGCAAATAAAACTGCAGTCTTGTCATTGCTCATTGCTATGACATATAAATAATCACTGTTTATCATGGTTATTTATATGTCATAAAGAACCCCGAAAGGTTCTTAGTTGATTTTAAAAAGTTATTTACATATTTAGTTTGGTAGATGTTAGAACGGAATTTCATCTTCATCTATGTCAATCTCAGGAATCGCTGCTGCGCTTGGCATTTCACGACTTTGAGCCTGTGTTTGATTGTTATTGTGGCTAGGTTGTTGATAGCTTTGCTGTGGTTGCTGCTGCGTTTGAGGCTGTTGCTGCCGCATCGGTTGTTGATAGCTTTGCGCTTGACCTTGTTGCGGAGCATTGTATCCACCATTTTGAGCAGGAGCGTTGTAGCCGCCTTGTTGGTTATCACCTTTTGAGTCTAGCATCTGCATAGTCTCTACAATAACAGAGTGTTTCGATCTTTTTTGTCCATTTTGGTCAACCCATTGTTCGAAATTCAATCTCCCCTCGACAAGAATTTTACTTCCCTTTCTCAAGTATTGGTTCGCAACTTCAGCACTACGTGAAAAAAAAGTAATATCCACGAAGCACACCTCTTCTTTCTTTTCACCATTGCTTGTGAATTTACGGCTAGTAGCGATCGCACTCTTTGCGATGCCCATTCCCGCTTGAGAGTATCTAAGCTCGATATCGCGCGTTAGGTTTCCCACTAAAATTATTTTATTAAACATTTTGTCCTCCTTGGACGGGAGCAAGCTGTTCATGCTTGTTTATCTCCTAATATTATTTTTGAACACACTGTTATAGCGCCATACTGATTTATTGAGATTTTTCGCAACAGTAATTTTTCTTTAAGCTAATTTTAATTATAAAAGTTTGCTTAAAATTGAAAAATATTTCTCCTAAAAAATCGCTACAATCCCCATAACTACGGTATTTCATACTTTAGCTATTCATTTTCGGGGCAATGCCCCGAAAATGCTATAACTACTTGTTCAAAACAAAAAAACAGGAGAAACACATGAAATTATCTGTCAACTCACACATTCAAAAAGCATTCGGAGACAATGCGAAATGGATTGACTTAAGAGAGCGAGGGCTCAAAGGCATTGTATTTAGAAGTATGGATTCGAAACTCAAGAGATATGATGAGATTCATTTAGGAAAATTCATTTCAAGTGGCATATATAAAGAAGTTCTAAAAGAGCTATATGAATATTTTCATCCCGAAAAGAAAATTCTACTAGAGGTGGAGTATGGAGTCTTGAAGTTGAATTTAGTAACGAGCACGGATCACATCAGCGTACATAAAACTTTTACTATAGGGCTTTTTTATGGTCGTTCTTTGGAGGACATACTCGCAAGTGCTATTGAAAACATCTCTATTCAGGCATTAAATGACATAAACTCAAAAGTCAAAACGATCCAACACTTCTTTGAGAACTATAAAGCGGACGAGCTCGATACTAAGGAGAAGGTTGAAAAAGCGGTTGAGTCGTTTGCCCATATTAGTGGTATTGATATTACCGCCAAAGATGCGAACCTGATTAGAAAATATTCATCAAAGTTCGCACGATAAATAAGATGCTTCGGCATCTTACATTGCTTTGTTTAACTCTATAATCTCCGACTCGCGTGCTGCATAATCGGCAGCTTTTACATATTTTGTCAACCTATCCACATCCTTCAGCACAAATTTATCTGTATTGTGATGGTTTTCGACAACATTTATGATTCTCCCTATGATTTTCATGCTGTTCTCGTTTTTCATCAGGTATCCATCCATAAAATTCTCAGCATGCTTTTGAATCATGATTGCACTATACTCTTCGTGTTTGTATTTTCCCAGTTTTGCGCTCTCGTAGTCTAGCCCATATTTTCTTAGTGCCTCAATTGACTTTCCGTAATCATGAAACAGACATCCAAATAAAATTATTATCTTTTCGGTATCATGAAAAGCCTCTGAAGCATTCTCCATAACCTCTACCCATTTCTCTACAACGTTCGCCGTGTGATCAAGTAAATTTACCATTGCATATTTTTCGTAGTTTTGCATCACCCCGAAAGATAAAATACCCCTGCCGTCATTTTTTGTTTGTAAATTTACGCTTGGTTGACGACTGAAACTTAACTGCTCCATCTCCGCAACGACATATATCATAAGCTGTTCATAGTCTGGATTTTTTAAAGTGTTAAGAAAAACGTTCCTTATCCTGTTGCTGGGCTTCTCTTTAAAATAGACGATATCGTCATAACTCCCCAACTTCTTCCTCTTGCTTCGATATGCTGTGTCTTGAGATATTCTATTGATAAAGTTAATAGTGGCCATTGAGCGTCCAAGCTCTCCGTTTACTATTTTTTTCTTAACGGAGTTCTCGTAGTATTTGGCAAGCAGAGCCTCATCTTCTTTATTGATGCTCTGTGTCGTTTTTTGACTCTTCTTTATGAATCTGGCAAACCAACTCAAGATCAGCTCCTATGAATTTTAAAAGATCGTAGCCCACGTGAGCCAACTGTTGCGCATATGTAGTTATCTTTTCGTTTTTTTTATAAACAGAAGACCTTCCGTTAACAAACAGAGGACTGGAGTTGAATGGTGGATTCTCAGCAACTTGAAGATTTAGTATATCTTCAATAGTCCGAAACTCTCTATCTGCATCATTCAAAATGTTGTACATATATTGTTTGTCTTTTTCGTTGAGCTTTTTACTGAAATCTATCAAGTCAATAAAATTTTTTCGTTCTTGAACCGCTTCATCGAAACATCTTTGAATCTCTTTGAAATTCACATCCAGCTCATCTTTTTTATTCTTTTCGTCGTATGTGACCATATCTCTGGCTGACATCAAAACAAAGATATATTTTCGTGATTGTGCTTTTGTATCATTTTTATCATCAATGTTATCCGGTTTTTTATTGCCTTTTGCGACACCATTTGTTAAGTATGTAATAAACATTTTTTTTGCAGAAGAAGTAAGCCGAATAGAATTCATTGCCTCAATTATTATTGCGCGAAGCGTTCTTTTTATAGCTTCCTTTCTTTTAAAATTCAAAAAATAGGTGTATAGTGACAACCGCTCATTTTCTGGAAGAAGAGGAACCACGGGAGCTGAAGCATGCAGGACCGTATCAAGCTCTTGATCCGTAAATTCCTCCAACTTTGACAAAGCATTTAGTTTATCGTAATTTTTTTTCTTTGCAGCAATGCCGATTCCCCTATTTATTCTTACTCTAAAAATCTTTAGCGCTTTTTTTCTTTCTCTTGACAGTTCCATTTTAAATTCCTTTATTGTTTTTGTTTCTTGCAGTTGCGAATACCATAGCCAATGCTGCCAATGCACCTTTGGCGCCTGCAGTGTCCTCTATATCAAACTCTATCTTGTATTCATTGAATCTATCCGTTAACCACCCATCAAAAGATATGGCTATTTGCTCACCGCTAAATTGCAACCATCTTCCATACATGAGTCTGTTATATGCGCTAAAAAATAGTGTGTCTCTATCACTGTCTGTAAGATACACCTGTTCTAGTCCTTTGCCGACAACACCAAATGAAACAACCTCTTCCCCATCTTTAACCACTCTCTTAATACCAAGGGAAAGTTTTTTATCCGTTAATTCAAATAGCTCAGAATAGATTGGAAAACTTCTAACCCAGAAATATTCATCAAACTCTCTCGAAAGAGAAATGAGTCCTTTAATCAAAGTGCGAACATGCTCTCTAAACAAAGGGATTCTGAGTCTTGCACCTCCTCTCATTGGAAGCTCCGCATCTTCATTTTCAACTTCCGCATAATCCACTGCTAATACCACAGCTGCTTTGTTGGAATTGTCTGCCAACACGCTAACTCCATACTTTTCAGCCCCAAAAAGACTTTTTTTTGCGTACACCCATGTGTTCTTATACATACCGTATTCATTATTTATTAATTCTTCTTTTGCATATAGACTTTGGGCACATACTGCAAATATATAGAGCCAATCGATCTTTAAGTCCACATCGCACTTGGGGAGTTTCTCCACTATTTCATATTTACCGGTGTCTCCATTTGTGCGCCCAACTGTATAGTTCTCATCTTCAAGCACAAAATCTCTATACCTTAATGACATTTGGAGTTTTCCTTGTCGTTTTTTGGCGCTAAACTTCTGGTTCTTTAAAACTTTTAGTGCGAGCTGACTCTCTATCATATTAAGGATAAAGTCTCCATGTTCAATTGTGCTTTTTTTTCTTTTATCGACCTGTTTTGTGGTTTTTTCTGTCTCGTTTCCAATTGAAAGAAGCTCTTCAAGAGAATCCTCTGTTGTCAAAGCCTCCACATTAGCTTCCTCATCACTACTCTCTAAATTTTCTACTGGCAATTCTGTATCTTTTGCATTAAACTCTATCGCCGTAGGCAACAATAAATAAAAATATGCTGCACATTCAGAAGTGACAAGAAATTCGTGTTCAATTATGTCACCATTCTCATTTTTATGTATTGTATGATCGCTGTTGTATTTGACGAGTTTTATTTTTGCCACATTCTCAATTGCAGAAAAAACGGCACTCACTTGTCTATACTTAAACAACTCACTACCTTGCCCTACACCATATTTAAAATCAAAGATTATTCTTTCGATATAGTCTTGAAATTTCTGGACCTCTCTCCCGTGTATCCATACATCGCCTATTGCAACTTGATCTGATATTCTCAATAAAGACAATCTTCTTCCCTCTATATCCTCATAGGCAAGTGAAATTTTTCGAATATACTCTTCAAATAAAGATTTTACAATCTGGAGCAGTATTACAATCTTAGTTACTTTTATTCTAACGGTTAGCTTTTCTTCGTTTGTATCTTTATCAAAAATACTCAACAATAGTCTTGCAGTATTGATGCTTCTCCCGCTTTTTTGATGCTTCTCTTTTATTGCATGAAATAAAACTGTATAATTGGAGTCTTTTGGAATAAACTCATATCTTAATATACTAGACCTATACATTTTCTCTCTAATCTTATACATATACCTTGATGATGCCTCAACAAAAAGCCCCATCATTTTTATTGTTTCTTGCAAATCAAGTCGAAAAGTTATACTTTCTGGAGGAAAGAGCACATTCTGTCTTTTTGCGTCATGATAGATCTCATGACTCATTGTCTGAATCGTAAAACAAGTGACCGGCTTACTGCTACTTATGTTTTCTAAGTTTATATTGTAGACTACCTTAGCTCCATCGCCATTGTCTTCGTGCCTGTAAACTCTTGTCTTTTCCATAATAGGCCTTTTTTATCTTTTTTTTGTTTTTTTGTCGGCGAATGGCTTTAGCTTATCAATGCACTCTTTTGCCAAATTATCCGCCTCGGCGTATTCCAAAATGTTCTTCTGCGAGTTTGGGTTAACTGTAAAGCGTCTTTGTGCACCGATTAAAGCTTCAAGCATCGATGTTAATCGAGTAATGTTGTCCGGGCGATTAACCTTGAATGCAATAATGCCTTTTTTGCTCATTTCGAGCATCTCTTTGAACTCATCTTCATTTAATCTGTATTTAAACCCACTGTATCCAATTTTAATCATAATTTTTCCCTATATTAATATCTTGCTCACGCTGCTGTTGAATATAGCGTGAGAACTTGTCTGCTCTTTTTTTATGGTTTTTACCACCCATAAATATTTCCAAAAAAGGATCTTTTTGAAAAGGTGCTTGCATCATATAGACCTCACTGCCTGTCTTCATCACAAAGGTCATAGGTTGCAACTGCATGATCAGGTGTGGAGGAATGAGTTGCTCATCAACCGCCCTACCTTGTCCCCTGGAAGTTGCACCCTCGTTGTGTCCATATGTTACATCTCCTCTTTTTTTTCCTCCGATGATTGCACTGATTGTTTCCGCTGATTTGTCATCATTTACAAGAAAAAATGTTTTTGTATTTGAGTTGTCCGCAAGAATCGTCGCTCCATCTTCCCCTAAGACGTCTTTATAGTCCGCAAAGGATTGCGAATAGAGATATAAGCTAATAGCCAAACCTCCACCTTTATTTGCAAGGGATAGTAGTTGTCCGTTGGCCACACTTCCTGATTCATCAGAACACACATGGATTCTTCTTTCAAGTGACACACCAGTAGTTCCTACACTTGCCACTGTGCTATTTAACATTGACATCAACATCATCGTTATCATGTTTGCCGTCTTTCCATAAACCATAGGAAATGGCTGTGCAATCAATATTACTCTCGATCCACTTTCGAAGAATCTATCTTTCAGAATGTTCACTCTGGACCCGCAAAGCAATTTTCCTACATTTCCTGTTGACAATTTTGACATGGTAACTGCATAAGAAGTGGAAACCTTTGAAAAATAACCGGCATCTCGATTTTTGAGCTTCTCTAAATTTCGAGATGCTTTTTCTCCTCTACGGATTATTTCCGGATTAGTACCATTGCTTTTTGCTTCAGCCAGTGTGTTTTCAAGATAGTCATACAATGTTGATATTTTTTCTTGTGATGTATATTGTGCCAAATCTTCAAATGTAACAAAGCTTCTCAGTGGAATCTCTCCTTTTCCATCCTGGTATGCTTTTGCTTTTTTATAGGCTCTTTCTAGCTCTTCCTTGCTGTAGCCATTTCCATTTTCTCCGTCAAGAAAGTTTCCTATTATGTCCACATGAATTGAATCCCAGTCTTCATCATAGAAATCATTCAATATCTTTTTATTAATTTCATTAATCGGGGACTCAATAAGAGCTTTAGCATATTCCATCTTCTCGAACATTTCGATAACTAATTTATCCTCAAGCTCTTCAATGAATGATAAAGACGGCAATACGCACATTAATATCTCCTCTGCGATATCAGCATAGAACTCATCTTCAACTTTCATTGAACTCGAAACCGTTGCCGTTGCTTCTTCATCGTTTTGTCCATACAAAAGATTTATTTTGATTGATTTATCTACATATTCTGGACTCCAATAGAGAATGCTTTTTTCACTATTGTGCTCAACCGCATATTGAGCTACCCACGACATCACCTCTTGTCCTTCAGAACCCTTTGGTTCAATTACAACAAGATGGTCCCCCTTTTCTATGATTTGTCTCATCATAAAGGCCATTAAACGGGTTTTTCCTTGTCTTGTTGTCCCAAAGCACATAAAGTGGGAGTTAAGTGATTTCCATGGTAAAAACACATCCTCTATCTCTGCATTTGGTTTTCGAAGATTTATTCCGCTCCCGATAAGCATTCCTTTGCTGACATCAATTTTATACTCTGAAGGGATTGAATCATACATCGAAAAACTCTCCCGGTGTGAGCATGAGCATGCTCATTGTATCCTTATTGTTTATTTTTTCTTGAATCAACTTCAAATCCTTATCCTCAAACTCTTTTTTCAGTTTTTTAAAAGGCAACAGTACCGTCTTTTTGCAAGGAACATATTCCTTCTCCTCCAAACTCACAGTAAATCCTTTCCCTGTATATACCTGCTCGCTCTCCTTATCAAGAAACGCGTACGACTGAAATCTTGGCATTGCTTTCTCTGAGAGTGCATTTGCTCCAACTACAAATCTATACAGATTATCTTTGGCCGAGTAGGAGAAGAGCAGTTCCAAGTTATTGTTCGTTTTATTTCTTGAGACAGAGACAAGCCCTATTTCTGCAAGAACCCCTCCTGACAAATTGTTGCGCTCATTCTTGAAATATGAGCTGATTAGTTTAATAAATTCAACTCTTTGTCTTTGCAACTCCTGTGACGTTATAGCAGCTGCTCCATTTTCATTGTTTTTAGAAGGCATCTCTTTTTTCTCAATGGCACTTTTGGCTTTTTGCTCTTCATCTTTTGCATTGGTAATATTTGTTTTTTGAGATTGCATGTTATCGAGTGGAGTATGGGCTTCCTGGTTTGATTCTTTAAGTGTGCTAATTTCGCCTTCAAGCTCACTAACTCTTTTTTTGAGCTGCTCCGTTGCTTTTTTTGCCAGCTCTTTTATCTCCTCATTTTTATTTCTTAGCTCCTCTAGTTCAGTTGAAGCAGATGCAGAAGCTCTTAGTGTTTCATTTTCAGTCTTGAGCTTTTCAAGTTCATCCCTTAGATTTTTCATACTTTCGAACTCTTTTTCCATAGGCAAGAATTTCTTCTCTACAATATCTTTCAGTCTGTCGTATTTCGAAGCCTTTTCTAAAAACGTATCGGCCCCTCCTTCAATGCTCATGCTTTCAAGATATTCCTTGGTTATTACTTTTGTCTTTCCGCTCTCTTTGTTTCTCACAACAAACGGTATCCCACTCTCCATCGTCATCCATACTGACTGTTCTAGATCAATAAGGTTGACCACCCTTATCGTTCCGTCTGGATGTATGATTGGTTTTAATCCTGAAGCCAAGTAATATATTGCATCGAAATCAAGAACCATTTTTCCACTCTTGGAGTAGGCAGCAAGCATTGGAATCAGTTTTCCAAAGTTTGTCGCCCCATAGTTTTCTGCAATAAAATTCAGCTGCTCATCCGTAAATTGAAAATAACCATCCGTCTCCGTAGCCTTACTGCCAATGAGTTTTGCTATTGCAGCGTCCTGTACCCTCTTCATCGCTTCTTTTTGAATCTCCTCCTTGGTTGTCTCTTCCAGTCGTTTTCTGGCACTTCCATTGGGAAGGGTTTTTATGAGCTTGAGCATAGCCTCTTCTGCACTGTTTGGTTCTACACTTAAACTCTCTACCTTCTCATCCTCTTTTGTGCTTTCTACACTGCTCTCGCTCTCTTCTTTTTTTCCAAGATAGGTCCCCAATAGAATCATCAGCACACCTGCTATACCAATCAATAAATACAATTCCATTTTAACCCTTCAACAGTTGGTCTAATGCGGCAAGCGCATCATCTGTATCATCGCTCTCTTTGATGATCGTTGTTATGTCGGCTGACTCTATGATCGCCTCATCTTTTTCCTGGGCTTTTATCTGCTCGGCTATGGTTGTATCTTTCATGAGGTCTTCTGTGGTCTTCTCCTCGTCATTTAAAATTTCCATATACCCTTTTCGATAGAGCTTTTGCATAATCAGCTTTTTGGATGATTTGAATATTCTCTTGACCACAGAATCCTTTTGGTTTGTCATTTGTGCCCACTCGGTTAAGGAGTACGGCTTATCATCGCTCTTCTTTATTTCTCCAATCGCCACATCGATTATAAGATTGTTTTCTCTTGGGAGTTCATATCTGACATGACGCATCGCGGTCTCTAGTTTTCTAAGTCCTTCCAACTCTTTCTTATCCGTGTTCTGATACTCTGGAATAGAGTACTCTTCAAAGGTCGTTTGATTCCCTTGAGAATCAGATTGAACCAGAGATGACTCAAGCCACTCCTTCTTTTCTTCATCTGTAGCATCAAGTTCGTTTGCGTAGCTCTTTTTAAGAGCCCTTACATAATCGGTTACTATTGCTCTTATTTGCCATCCAAGATGGGTACGAAAAGCTGCTCCACTTTGAGCTGCTTTTTCTTTGTCGTATGTCATAATTGCTTTTGAAATAGCGTCTTGTGCCATCTCATCAACTTTCTCTCTGTCCGGTACTTTCATTTTTATTTTTGTGCGCATAACCGTATAGAGATTTGCTCGCGCATAATTGACAAAAACCTCGTACTCTTCTGCACCCATTTGTGCCGGATCAGTAAGCGACAAAATCTCTTCTCGTCTCTCTTTCTCCATCTCATCTTTTTTGGTTTGTTCCCTATCAAAATCACCACCAAGTAATTCTTCAACAGAACCATCAAATTCATTTTTCACTTTGCTTGCCTTGTTATATACTTTTCATCTAAACTCAAGATTTTACCTTTCGGTTTTCGACGATACATAAAAATGTTTTACCTTTCAGTTTTCGACGATACATAAAAATGTTTTACCTTTCAGTTTTCGACGATACATAAAAATGTTTTACCTTTCAGTTTTCGACGATACATAAAAATGTTTTACCTTTCAGTTTTCGACGATACATAAAAATGTTTTACCTTTCAGTTTTCGACGATACATAAAAA
>Ga0256829_1000257_pt1 | contig 61649 bp, 82 predicted proteins | sample 131447metaG_FD_185979 | JGI IMG/M metagenome (GOLD analysis project Ga0256829, IMG submission 185979) | Hydrothermal vent microbial communities from Lau Basin, Pacific Ocean - 131-447 | ecosystem: Environmental > Aquatic > Marine > Hydrothermal vents | place: Pacific Ocean: Lau Basin | collected...
TTTTAGATCCAAAGAGGAAGGAATTACCAAGCTGGTGATTCTTCTTTTGGTTTAGTTTCTTCTTTAGGTTTATCTTCAATTACTGGTTTTTTCTCAATATCAGCTTTTAATTTATCTATACATTCTTGATCTCCAACTTTACAAGCTTTAACAAAATCAATATTTGTATATTGACCGCTAATTCTATGTCTAATACCAATAACTAATTTCTTACCTAGAATGTCACTTAATTGTAATGCTTCAATTTGTTTATTGAATTTTTCAATATTAATTTGTTTTGGTTGAACACTCATTAAATTAAGATCAGCTGCTTTAAACACTTTACCTGCTTGAACAATACCAAATGCTAAATTACCTTTTGCATTCTTACTATTTCCTGTATGTCTAAACCACCATCTTAAATTAATTTTATTTCCATCTTTTGTTTCAGTTTCTAAATTGAACCAATCATTCTTTTTACCACTTGCACTATCAATACCAGTTTCTACATAACAATTATTAACTCTTACTTCATATACACCTGCTTCTGGTAATTCAAACCCTTTTGGTTCTTTTTCTACTGCTTCATTTAATTCATTTTCATTTATATCTAACCAATTCATCTGCTCTCCTTGTGATTGTTTTATTAAATATGTGAAGGTTTTTTAATATCTGGTTCTATCCACCTACAAACCACTTAATGCTTTACTAACTTCTTCAAAATTATGATCCAACGTAACAACCATAACTCTAACCTTATCATCAAATCTTTTAAAGATATATCCAAATCCATTATGAACTATATATTTGCTTATATGAGCTTTATCATATTTCATATTGTTTTGGATCTTTTTAACAAACTCTTTATCTGGTATATAATCTAATATCATTTTAATCCATAATAATCTTTGATAGTATCATCAATTAACTTTAAATCATTTGGTATTAGTAACTTATTAAACATATCTATTGGACTCTTAGCTACATCATCATCAGTTCTTTTATTAGTTAAGAACCAATAACCATCATCATTCTTTAATGATTGTAGAACTATTGTCATCATTGCTGGAATATCAACTTTCTCACTTATTAACTTACCAATAGTTCTAAAAGTTAATCTTCCAAATTGACTTTCATCTAAATGATTAATCATATAAACTCTACAATCTTCACTAGTTTCTTCAGCTGCTTTTAATACATCATAATATTGTTTAGCTAATTCTTCAAATCTAGTAAATCCTTTCTCTTGGATCGTATCCATAAACTTTTTAACCATAATAAAAGTTGAATCATCAATAATAATTCTTTTCTTACCCATTTTATTTAAACCTTGAATAGCACCAGCTATTTGAGTTCCATTATCTAACATTAGATAATCACCTTTCTTAGTATCTTTATCAAAAGGTTTTAATTTATTTCTAAATGGTAATGGTTTAGATAAAACTCTTATAATTACAGTATCTTCATCAAATCTTAAATCATTATTTAATAATGTTCTAATACTACTTGATTTACCTGTTCCGCTAAATCCAGCTATTCCTACTAATATTCCCATATTATTTCTCCTTTATTCTTATAAACTTTCTAATTTCACTATCTTTAAGTGGTTCACTTAACATACTATTCATCTCATAAACAACTTCCATTGCATAACTTGCATTAGTTAAATCTCTAACAAAAGATCCGAGTCTAAACAAGTTATTAACTCTATTACCTTGATAAGTACTATTTACAAACCATTTCTTTATTCCATAGATTCTCCTTTCAATTTGATCCATATCATTTGGCTCCAAATCTTCTAATGAAGCTTTTTGTTTCTCAATAAGTTCATTTACTTTTGTTTCTGGTAGAAATGGTATTGGATCAAATAATTCAACTTTATTAATATATATTTCAGCTTCTTTATTTGTAAACCATAATCTACTTATATCTTTTGCATTATGATCATATATTTGTAAATTAATAGCATTAGCTATATTGTCATATAATTCAATAAATCTATCACTATCAATAGTTACAACATACTTAAAAGGAATAATAACTCTGAATCTATCAGCAATTACTCCTCCTTTATCTTTCTGATGACTTTTAGTTGTATAGATTAAATAAGTATATGGTTTAAGATATTCGATAGTATCTTCTAATGAACCACCTTCATCAATATCTAATGCAATACAATTGATATTTGGTAATACATTATCTTTCTTTCTCTTACCATCTTTAAAATGAGCTAATACAAAATTACTTATATCACTATGGATAAGTTTCTCTATTGATTTAGTAGATCCAAACATTGGTACTTCCATTGAATTATATTGAGTACTCTTTTCTCTTTTGTCAGGATTTGGAATACTTAATATAATCTTATTTGGATCACTATTATCTAATGATTTAATTTCAAAGAACTTAATCTTTGAACCTTTTGTTATTAACCTTTCATTATTTCTATAACAATATTCTTCAACTAAAAACATATCTTCTGAAAATGTACTTCTATTAAATACATCTTTTTCTAATATCTCAGATTTATTTGTTTTACCAAGTTGTTTAATAATGCTATAAATTCTTTTATGTTGAGGTTCAACACTAAATAACTTCTCAGTTGTATTTCTACATCTTTTATAGAAGTTATATGAATATTCAATATCATCATAACTAATTATATTTCTACCTAAACTAATAGCATTTAATGCTGCTAATTTAACTATCTTAGATAATGATCCAAGTTCTGCTGAATATCTTTCATCATATTTATTACCATTAGCAAAGTCTATTAGTTCTTGTTGGATCAAATGAATATATTCATTAGCTGTTTCATCACAAGTAATTGCTTTATAATTGCCTTTAAACGAATCTTTTATATTATTTGATATAAAGTTATTAACATTAATAAATCTATCAGTATGAGATTCTATTGGACTATTAATCACTATATCACTTGGTTCTGAATAAAAGATAAACGATCTTCTATAAATACCACTTGATAAAGCTTTATTAAAGAACTCAAAGTTTTTCATACTTCTTTTTAATCCAACAGATGATCCAAGCAATAACATATTAGAAACAATACCTTTTATATTTTCATTAATAGATGATTTAATCATCTTACCTAATAATTCTCCATCATATAATTGTTTCATTTGTTCTAAATTTGAATCTCTGATAATATCCATTATTTCATCGTGAGTAATATTCAATGATCCAACGAATGAATTAGATAAAGCTAATGCTCTAAGATAAATACCTTCACTAGTTCCATGAATACTATTCATAAATGATGGTAAATAACTTTTTAAATCTACTTCATTACCATCAATCATTATCCTATCTTCCTCAATAATTCCTGTTCCTTTTTTATATCCACTTTGTAAAGCATTATTCCACTTCTTTGGATCTTCTAAATATTCTTTATACATTATAGATGCTATTGCTGATTTACCACTACCACTTGGTAATAAAGCGATACCAAAGAAATTAATCTTTTCCTTCTTATTTAGATAATGAACTTCTGGTTGTATAACACCTAATATAGATGAAGTATAGAACCAAAATTCCATTTCAACAAGTTCCGTTGGAGATTTAAATTGTAGTTTTTGATGAATATAATTATATAAGTGCTTCATAGTTCTTCCTTTTTTATATATAAAATAATACTCTATAAGCACTTAGAGAGTGCTTAATCTTTATCTATTTTTATATTTTCAAATGTTGTATCATCATTTACTTCCATATATATTGAATCTGAACTATCAATTATTTGATCTTCATAAACTTTTTCATCTTCTTTGTATATTGGAATTTCTTTATATACAACTTCGTTATATCTTACATCTAAAATAATATATTTTTTAGTATTTGTTGGTTTTAATATTTCTAATTCTAATGCTTTATTTAATACTTTTTCAATAGAATATGCATTTAACCATAATTCCCAACAAATCCAAACAATGTTATTTAATGATTTAACTATTTCAAATTTTATTTCATCACCATATACTTGTTGGATCATTTCCATACAATCTTCATAATATTTACTACCAATTACATTTGTTTCAATATAATAAATTAATCCACTTACTGCACCACTAACTGGACTAGCATCCTTTTCTAAATAATTCTTAGCTTCTTCATATGTTAATCCATCAATATTATATAATGCTATATCAATAAATACATCATCTAAATCATTTACATATTTCAATACTTTTGTTTTATAACTCATTTCTATTCTCCTTTAAAATGGTATTTCTTCTTGTTCTTCTAACTCATTTGCTAACCAAGGATATTTCTCTAATGTAGCTTCATAGAACCAACTAGGGAAATATTTAACTCCATATAATTTCTTCTTTGGATCTCTAAGAATATTATTTATTCTTGTTTTTAATGCTTTTACATATGATCTCCTTTTATTTATTAAAATAAATCTATCTTCATATTCTAAACAATCACTAACAATTTCATCTAATCTATCTTGTTTATAGACCCAACCTCTAATAGCTTTATGAGCTTTAAATGTAATATCTAATAATTCTTCTATATCATTAGTTAATTCAAATTCATATTTAAGTTCATTTAATAATCCACCTTTCTTAAATTCTTCAAGATATATCTCTATTTTCTTTGGATCCAAATCAACTAATTCATCATCAGTTTTACTAAAATAAAACTCTTCATCATTTTTCTTTTTATCTTCATATAATTGTTTATCTATTTCATCTTTAAATCCAGTGAAATGTTTTCTTGGATCTTCTAATCTAAATATATTATCAGTAAAATCATATAGGTATTTATCTTTGTTTTCTGGATGTTTTCTTACTAACCTTCCAGCTATTTGAAAATATAAATTATATGATTCAGTTGGTCTAAGATTAATTAATACTTCTGTATTACTTGCATCGAATCCAATATTGATTTTGGAAATTGATACAAGACAATTTAAGCTATTATTTTTAAAGTTAGCTATATTTGTATCATTTTCCTTAGAACTTCTCTTAGAATGGATTACAGAAGCATTAATCTTTATATCTTTTAACCATAATCCAACAAGTTCTGCATGATCTATATTAGAACATACAATTAGTGTTTGTTTAGATCCAACATTTTCCAAATAGAATTGTTTAAAATACTTTTCAAACTCTTTTGTATCATATAGCTTCTTTATATCTCCAAGATTATAATCACCTGTAGATGATGATAAACTATTAAAATCTAATGTTTTAATAACACTTGGAACAATTAACTTATATGGAGCCAAATAACCTTTATTAGTAAGATTTTCTATATTAGCTTCTCCAATAATATAATTCATATCAAATCTTATTCCATTGGGTCTAAAAGGAGTTCCACTAAATAATATTTCTTTAACTGGTTTAATATATTTTTTAATTTCAATATATCTATCAGCTTCAGTTCTCTTATGTCCTTCATCTGATAATAAAACTACATTATTGAAGCTCATCTCTTTGGCTCTATTGATTAAAGTCTGATCCATTGCTATATAGATATCATCTTTGCCTTTTCTTTTATCAGAAGCTTTAATAACAGTGGGATCCAAATCAATGGTTCTACAAGTATCATATAATTGATCTATTAATGCTGATATATCAGTTGATATAATTACTTCATATCCTTGATTATGATAATACTTAGCTAAATAAGCTATCATAATTGACTTTCCTGAACCAGTACAAGCTTCTACCATTAAAGATTGATTATTTGATCCAACAACCTTATCTACTATATCTTGTTGATAATCTCTTAGTTTCATTTGATCTTGTTCCTCCTTTTAATTTTGTTTTAGTCATCTTTAAATTTCTTTTCCATTAAAGCTTTAATTGTTTTATTCATTTCAGCTAATTGAGCTAAATCTAAATTTTTACTTCTTACTAAATTAATACATTCTTTTACATCATCATCTTTTGGTTTATAATCAATTATTTCTTTTTCTTTCTTTTTCTTTCTACTAATATAATCCATTATTGAAGATAAATTTGTATAATACTTTCCATTGTCAAGTTTAACTTTTCCATTGTTTAATAATGTATCTAATTTATTTATTCCAAGTTCTTTAGCAATAGTTTCTGCTTTTGATATATATGTTCTATCTGTTCCATATTTAATTGCATATGATTGTTTGGTTCCACCATTTTCAATATAATCGAAATATGCTTGTATAGCTTTTTGACTTTTTGTCAAATTTCTTCTTGCATTTTTACTCATCACTATTTCCTTTATCTCACTTAATCTTGTGTTTCTTGGTATTTCTGAATATAATATATATTCACAACCAAGTTCTTTTAGAGCTTTTGTTCTATGTCTTCCATCTACTATTAACCCACGATATAAAAGTATAGGTTCTTGTTGTCCAGTTTGTAATATTGAATATTTCAATTGTTCAAATTCTTGATTATCCATCAATGGATTTATTTTTGATATTTCATGTTCTCCTTTAACTACATTATGGATTAATCCAAACTTTATTGATTTATCTACTGTTGATGCTTCAATATACTCTAATGATTCATTTATATCCATTCCGTTCTTTCGTAACTCTTTCAGTTGTTGTAATTGTTTTGCTTTCATTTGCTTTTCTGTTAATAACATTAATGTCCTTTATTTTGGTATTTGTAAAAGATATGCGGTCAGTATTATATCACCATTTATGTTAAGAAGTCAAGATTTTAAGGATTTTACTATGTTATTCCCATAAATAAGGAAGTTTTAAGAGCCAAAAATGGAAAATCGTGAGATATTATCACGCTTATCTATCACTATTATTTATTAAATATAAATGTACGGAAAATGTGCTAATATATATAGGAACAAATGTCGCACGATTTATCTTTAATAAATAAATAAAAAATATTAATTTGTAATAGATTATTTTTTAAGTTATATCCAAATAGATAGATAGTAATAATTTACTTATCTACTTTTGATCCAAATAATAGATATATTATTTTAATTCATAAATAATTAAATATTTTACTTCTCCTAATTCTTTTAAATCATCATAATTAATTATTTCTCCTAAGTAATTATTAATATCTTCATCTGTACAATTTTCTAAATTAATCATATATACACTATCTTTACAAAATGTATGTAACTCTTCTAATCCATCTAATTTATATAAATTATCTTCATCTTCTTTTGATAATTCTTTATATAACACATATGCTTTCTCTAACATATCATCTCCTTTGTTTTTTTACTCAACCATAAACTTCATATGTTGTTGTTTCTGTTGGATCTCACAAGATATAACTAAATTTCTTTCATCATCTTCATAATAAAATGAATTTGATCCAACAGTTAGATAATCATTGTAATCTTCATATTCAGCTTTTAATTCTTTTCTATATTCTGCTAACTTATTTGATCGTTCATTTAATTCATTTCTTGCTTCTTCTTCATTAAAAAAGAAATCAATATATACTTTACTATCTAGTACTGCTTCAGTAAATATTCTATTTTCTACTAACATATACATTTAATTATCCTTATATTTAATTGATACTTTTGATTTGAGAGACTTTTACAATAAATAAGTATATTTTATTGTATTAGTAGTAAAAAGCTCTTAGAGAGCTTTATAGATAAAATATAACATAGTTATATTCATTAAGTTTATTTAAACTAATTCCTTTTAAATATTCATTAGCTAACCATTCTTTATCTTCATTATTTAATTCACATAAATCAACTCTATATTCAACTTCATTAGATTTACTTTCTATCCATTTTTGGATCCAAATTTGTCTTTGTTTAAATTGATCTAAATCTATTCCTTTATCATAAATGAATAATGCATTTAAAAACATTATTTTCTCCTTTAATCAATCATAACAGTCTTCAGAATATCCTTCTCTATAACCATCATTATATCCTTCTTGATATCCCTCTTGGTATGCTTCATCTCTTTCATTAACTAAATCATCATCTGTGTATAATTTTAATTCTTTTAAAATTGTTTTGAATTCTTCATTCTCATCATATAAATATTTTTTTAGTAAATTTTTTAATTCTGTTATTGAATTTTCGTTTTTCATTTTTTCTCATTTAACATTTATTATCACTATTTCTTGGATCCAACTTCTTAGCAAAACCTTTAAAAGTTAAATCTCCATCAATATATGATTGATAATATTCTTTTAAATCAGATGGATATATATTTTTAAATATTATAGATATATTATTATAAATTGCTAATCTAATAGCTAATAATTCAATTTTACAATCATTTATTTCTATATCTTCAATACAATAAATTATATAATCAACACCGTAATAATCTATATCTTCTCCATCACACCAACCATCTATTCTTAAATGTAATTTATTAGAATAAATTTTATTTTTATCTAATTCATAATCATTTACATTATCTAATATTTCTTTTACTTCATCAAAAGATATAAAATTATCAAGTTCAAATACCTTTTCAAAACCATTAGTTTTATGTAGTTTTGTAATTTCTTTCTCTTTATATATTTTTCTTAAATCATTAACATTTTTACCATTATATTTACTTAATCTTTTTCTATCTTTTTCTATTTCTTTATATATATTTTTTTTATATTTGACTACTTCTTTTTTAAGTTCATTTGGTTCTATTTCTTTAAACTCTATATCTTTCTCATTAATATATCCGTCTTTTTCTTCTATATTTGTATATAGACTATAAAATATATCTTCAACTAAAACTCCTTTATAAAACATTATTTTCTCCTTTTAAATTGACTTAGTTCTTTAAGTAACAATTCATTATGCTCAATAGCTTTATAAATGTCATTAAGCCAATATTCATACTCAAGATATGTATCACTATCACTTGATTGAGATTGTTGCTCTAATAAGCTCTTAGACATCTTCTTAGCTAATTTAACTTTTTCTCTTAATATATCTTCATACTTCATATCTATAAATCTTGTTGGATCAACTCCATATAAATATTCAGTTGATGCTATATCTACTCTAATCTTTGGATCTATATGATCTACACTCATCTTATTTTCCTTTTCTTTTTAAATATCTAATAGCTTCTTTATAACTTAAAAATAAGTACTTATCTTCTTTATCATAACTCCAAGTAATACGATTATCAGTATGTAGTATTAAATATTTAGTATCAGTACATATATATTTTTCAGTTTTAATATTCCAATCATATCCATTTTTATAAGCATATTTTTGTAATTTTTTACTTTGTTTTTTATTTTTAATTTTAATAATTACATCACAATCAAATTTCATCTTATCTCCTTTAATTCAGCTTCATCAAAATCATATTCTTGTTCATCACTAAAACTATCTTCATATGTTGGATAACATTCAAGATAACAATCTGGTTCTACACTAGAACCAAATCCTTGTTTTAAAAAACATTCAGCATCTTTTTTATTTTTAAATAGAAACTTAGTACATCCATAACTATCAACTCTCATATAATTAGGTACAACAACTTTATATTTATACCATCCTTTTGGATCGCTTCTATTTCATCATAAAGTTTTTCTAATTGTTTTTTATGATATCTAACTTGTTCTTCTAATATTTTTATATTATCCATTTAATACTACTTCTACTTTATATTTTAAATCAATTAAACCTCTCTCATATTGGTTCTTTTAAGCAGTTACTTTATTAAGATCAATAACTAATGAATCAATTAAATCGACTAGTTCATCTTTATCCATATATTGAGATATTAATTCTTTAATATTATAAGTTATAGTTTCAACATCTTCATTATAATATTCATTATACTCTTCATCATATCTTATTGGAATTTCAATAGATATTTTTACTTGATCATCTCCATTATATATCCAATCGTTAATCATTTCTATAATATTTTCATTTATGAATTTATCTACATCATAATTACCATCAATTGCGTCTTTTTTGTCTATTAAATAACTATATGTTGCCATATCATTCTCCTTTAATTATATTTGTTTTTGATAATTAATCTTTTTTTTTAATCTTTCCAAAAATAACCTCTGTATTTTTCATTTTTTTTAATCGCACTAACAAGGTTACTATATGCTATACCAAGCGTATAAGCCACTTCTTTTGCACTTATCCATTCTTTTACTACTTCACCTGTGTTTAGGTCTATTTGAGCAATAGGCCATCTTCTTACAGAATTATAATTTCTATTAACCATCAATTTTTCACATATTCTTTTCCACTTATTTTAATACTTCTTCCTTTTTGTTTAATTATTTTAATTGCTCAATTTCTTCTATTTCTATACTTACAATATCATCCCAATCAAATCTATTGGAACCATTGTAGAAATCAAACTCAATATAGCTATTCATAGCTTGTAATTTCTTTTCTTGATATGTATTTAGTTTAATATTTTCATCTTCTATTATTTCTATTAACTTTTCTTTTAACAAGTTAATATCATAAGACACATATTTTGGTTCCAAAATTTGAATTAATTCTCCATCCGAATCAAAACTTGCTTTATAAATATTTAAAATATACACCTTAATCTCCTTCTAAATTAAATCTACCAGAATTTAAAATGTCACATATTTTCTGTGCATCTTCTTTTGTTTTGAAATAAACATGAAAAAGATTTCCTGATTGATTAAAACTATAATCATGAAAATTTTTTTTATTTTCAAAAATATAAAAATTATATTTATCATACTGAAATTCATATCCTCTACTATCGACACACTCTTGGTCTCTTAGTGCCAACAATCTTAAATATTTTTTAGCTTGTTTTAATGAAGCATAATTATTATCTATATTAAAATAAGCTATTTGTAATGTATTTGAATAATCTCTTTTTAATTTAATCTTTGGTCTTTCTGGGATATCGAATTTGATTTCATTCCAGAATAGAGTTTGATTTTCACTAGTTCTTTTTGTTCCATTCATATTATAATTTATAATATAATTTAATTTATCAAATTTTATTGCTAATGGATATTCTCCTCTCATTTTTTCTATTAATGTACCCCAACCATATTCAAAGCTCCAAACTCTATTACCTATTTTAATTCCATTGAAATAGATCATTTTATTTTCCTTTGTTTAGTAGTTCTGGATTTTCAAATATATTTCCGATAATTTCAAATTCGAAATTATCTTCAAGATGATTACCTATTACATTTTCGTTTCTTATAGGCTTCAATCTAAAAGCCCCAAACGCAAAATATACTTCTCTAACTTCTCCTGCGAAAAATCCATATTTATCATAATTATCTGGAATTTTTACAATATCGCCCTCATAAATTTCTTTTTTATTTTTATCTTTAAGTCCTGTATATTTAATAAGCTTATCATATAAAGATACATTCTCATCAAATTCATCAGTTGCACTTGAGAAAATAGTCCAGCTACATTCCTTGGCTTTAAAATCTATCCAATCTAAAACTGGAGTTATTATTGTTTTATCTTTTAAATTTATCACTGCTTTGAGTTTATTATTTGTCATTTTTCCCTCCTTCTTTGTACAAACAAGCTTCGAATATTGCTCGATTTGTTTTGTTCATTTCTTTAATCCTATTATCCAATTCTTCTTTATCTAACATTTTTAATGAGTTAATATTTAAAGATATTGAATTAGCTAAATATTTTAACTCCTAATACATTCTCTAATTACCTGTTATTGCGAATGCTTCACTTAGACTTTTTAAATCTAAAGCTATAGATTTTAAATCTTGATAATGTTTTTCTTTTTCCATTGTTTTTCCTTTTTTTTAAATTTAATACCAATCCTCACCATCTGCTTCTTCCAAACTCTTTTTAGTCGGAATATAACAAGTTATCTCTTTATTTTTATCTATTAAAGCTCTCCAAACATATGATTCTGAATCAAACATTTCATCGTTAGGAACTGCTTCTTTGTAAGAATCGATATTATCTATACCTAAACAATAAGAATCTGCTTTTTTTAAAAGTTCTTCAGTTAGATTTTTAAATCTTACCCAAAAAACTTTTTCAGCTCCATCTAATTTGGCATCATATTCAGCTCCAGCTTGTAAGAGCTTATATGAATCTTCAATACTTACTTGAGCAGAATAGCTATCCCTGTTTGACCATTTGTAATAAGGAACTACCGCTCTTTTACATAGAGAAATTAATTGCTCTCTACTAGTAAACTCTTCTATATGATTTCTCATATACTCCATTTTTTCTTTCTCAATTCTTTTTGGTTCTTTATCATTCCAGAAAAGAGTTTGAGAAGATGGTTTTTTGTTTTCCTTTTTCTCTCCATTCATATAATAATAAACAAAATTACCCCTCTTAAACTCCACTCCAAAATCATCTTCTGAAATATCAAAAGCTTCTCCCCAACCATAATTAATACTCCAAACTCTATCACCTTCTTTAATTCCATCGAAATAGCTCATTTGCTCTCCTTTTTATTTATTTTTCAATATCCACTCACAAGCCTTAAATATAGCTTCTATTTCTGTTTTAAATTCTTCTTTAAAAGCAAAAATAGTATTTTTTGTATAAGGTTCTAATATATGGCAATTATAATGCCATAAATCTTTATTTTCTACATAACCATCAATAGATGGCTCAATGTTAAATCCTTTACTATAAGCCCATTCTTTACATAAATAAGCAAATTCATAAATATTTACAGAGCCAAAAACACTTTGTCCGTCAAGAGATATTAAAATATTTTTTGTTATTTCTATTTTAATATTTTTATATTTTTTATATTCTGGCATTATTTCCAAAAATAATTCTTTACTAACCATATTTTATTCTCCTTTGTATTTATTTTTTAGAATAATTTTTACATCTCATTTTGTAATTTTTTTATTTGTTTTTTTTAAATTTATTACATCCAAAATTTTCATCAACTCTTAAATTAACAACAACACCTACATCATCGTTAGCTTCTAATTTAATTCCTGCTCCTACACTATTATTGTGAGTGTACTCTTTATCATCAATCCAAATAGTTTCACATATACCATTATTATAATATTTACAATATTTACACTTTTTTGATTCAAAATTATTTTCTTTAATCAATTCTTTGATTTCTTTTTTTTATATCTTGATTTTTTACATCATAAATTAAATCTTTTACATCATAATAAAAACGATATATTTATTTAAGATCATCCATATCCATAGAATTAAAGCTACGATAATCATACATCGCAAGATGTTCTATTTGTTTAAAAGAATAAACTATTTTTTTCTACTATTTTTTCTTGATCATATTTCATTTTATTTTCCTTATTTTTAACAAAAATATTGGTGTTAAAAATAAAACTAAACTAGTTATTAACATTTATTTTCCTTAAATATTTTATTGCTTTACTTACTTTTCTTACATATTCTATATTAGAGTAATATCCTCCATTATATGATCCAACCATCTTTACCCATAACCATTTACCTGAATATCCTCTTTGAATCCAAAAAGACTTCCAATAAAGTAATTCAGATATTGCTTGTTTAGAAGCAAAGTTTTTATCTTTAATTAATCTCTCTAACATTCTTGATCTATTCCAAGATGTATTAGGTATATTAAGTCTATGCAATACTGATGTTACTAATATATGATATGCTGAGCCACTTGGATCACTTAAATTAATATTATATTTTCCAAGTGATGATTCAACATATGCAATACCAGCTAAAGTCCAACCTAATTGATACTTTGATCCAACTTTGTAGCTGTATTTAAAACATTGTATTTGTTGATTGTTTAAAGCTTGTAGAGAGTTAATTATAAAAAATAAGAATATTACTACTCTCATTTAAAAAGTTCTTTTATAAACGAAATATCAACTTCTTTATTAACTAAATAATTTTGATATATTCTTAGTAACATATCTTTATTATCTTGTAGTATTTCACAATATTTATAGAATTTCTTTTGACTAAATCTTTTTGCTGGTTCTAACTTAATAACAAAGTTTTCTCTATCCATTGGAGTTATAGATTTACTAATAGCTCCATTACTATATTTTAATACACTATATTTGGTGAAATATATGTAATAACCTCTTTCTCTATCATATGTTCCAATGTCATATGTAACTTCTATTTCTAATAGTGTATTTTCACTTATATACTTATCAATTACATTATTCATCTATCTCTCCTTTTGGTTCTATTTTGATAAGAAATGATTTATATACAGTTTTTAAACATCTTTTTAATTCTTTATATACTTCCATCATTTGTTTTCTATCTTTACCTTTACAAACAGGTATCCATTCTTTATCTACTTTTATTGATATTACTTGTTCCATTTAATCTTCCTTATTTATTGGATCTATAAAATACATAACTAATCCAAGAGCTATTCCATCATAAAATTCTATACCTGTCATTTCTTCAAATACTGAACAACATTCATTATATGATCCTGTATGTAATATAAACTCTCTATTGTTTGGTTCTACTTGTATTAATCTATACATCTTAATCTCCTTATTTTAATTTTTTATAACCAATTACTTCAATACTTCTAATCTTATGAAGTGCATATTTCTTTTGTAATTGACTATCCATATATTCTTCTACATCAGCAGTAAATTCTATTACTTGATGTAGTTGTAACTTATTCAATATCTTTGCTCTATTCCAATTATATGAGACCCAAGAATGATCTCTAAATGGAATCCACTTACCTCCTTGTTGAATTTCTATATAACGGAATAACTTAAATTCACCATTAGCTCTTTTAATTACATTAGATCCAACAATTGCTCTAAATTTAGCTTTCATTGTTATACTTCTTAATAACAATATCATCGATTGGTTCTGTTGATTCTAATGCTTCATAGAACCAATCAATATATTTATCCATTTCATTATCAGTTAGTTTAAATAAGTTTTTTATAATTAATCCTAATTCATTTAATGGATATATCTTGTTTAATATATGACTAACTATTTCTATTTCTTTTGCTGTAACTTCTACTGATATATATTTGTGTTTACTATTTAATATTCTCATCTTTGGTTCTCCTTAATTAATTTTGTTTAGTAATCTAATAATTACTAAATCAAACCAATTAAAAAGAGAATTATGGACATAAAATCCATTTTTCTCTAATTAAATAACCTAATTGTTTAAATACTCTTCTTTGGTTCTTTTGAATATATACTTTTTCAAATTTACCATTTAATACGAAATATAATATTACTTTTCTATTTTTCATTCTTCATCCTTTATTTTTTATTTTTAAGCCTTTTAAAGACTTGCTTAGGTCTATTACAATTAAGCTTGTTCGTCGTCAAATAAATCTTTATAAATATCAGATTTTTTACCTGCTTTATAACTTCTATCTGCAAACTTTACTAATACTGGTCCTAAGATTAGAAACATTGCTAATCCGATTACTGCACTAACTTCCATTGGTTCTCCTTATGTGATATATGTTCGAAGACAATCAATATTTAATTGAATATCTAATAGATTTATACAATCCACAGACAATTAATATATAAATAGTTACCTATTTATTTTTAATTATCCACAGACTATCTATTTAATTTTATAACCTAAATTAAATAAATAATCACAGACCTTAAGTAGCTGAGTTTACGAAGCGTTTATATATATTGAGTAGAACCAAAGAAAAAAAAAACAATCAAGAGAGCATATACTCACTCTCTTTAATTGCTTCTATTATTTTCTCTTTTCTTGTTGGATCATATGGATTAACTTTTAATCCTAAGTCTTTAAGTATATTTATTAATAGTTCATCTTCTATCATAGTTACAAATGCTTCTTTATAACAATCTATTAAGAATCCTGCATCAGTAATACTTACTTGGAATGAATCATGAATTACACTAATAGGTTTATTATTACTTTTAAATTTATTTACTACATATCTTAAGATCCAACTATCGAGGCTATGAACCGCATTAGGAGCCAAACTTCTCCATTGGTCTAAATCACCTTGATTCACATAATATGTATATGGTAATTCTGTATCATTGTATTTTATTGGTTCTGTTACTGATACTTCTACTGGCACGTAACAAACCATATCTGGTAGTTTCCAAGTATGATATTTATTATCAGTCCAGCATTTTCTTAATATATTCATTATTTTAACAGGACCTGTAAATTCATCATTAAGATAATCAAAGAATAATTCTGCTACTTCATCTCCTAATAATTCTTTTATTTTTGCAGTACTATTATAGAAATATGTCATTAATGGTTTTTTAATATCATTTCTTGTAATATTTTCTAATCCAAACATATCAGTAAATTCATTAGCAATATCAGTATATACATCTCTTCTTTCTTTGGTTCCAATATTAACTTTTTTACCACTATTAGTATCTAAACTAATAGCACTTAATATTTGTAATCCACTTGCAGTAGCATCCAGATATATTGTTGGATAATCTACTTTATTACCATTAACTAAATCTACTGCTTCCTGTAATCTTTTATGTTCTAATACATTTGTTGGCTCATAAGAACCATTAATATAATCACTTAATAGTTCTTTACCTTTATTAATTCTATTATTCCAACTTTCTTTATCATATCCAGCTTCATTAGCAATACTAATATACATCCATTCTATTACACTTATATTTTCATAACTTATCATATCTATCTCCTTATTTTATATTTAATTCATCTTTTAAATGTTTAATGAATCCATCACTTACTTTATTTGTTACCATATCTAATGCTGCTTTTTTGAATTTAGTTCCTTGTACATTTATGTGATAACCTTTACTATAAACTCTACCTCTTGCATCAATGAACCAATCGAAATACAAGTCTTTATTTCTAAACTTTTGATACATTTTATTGGCTCTATTTAACTCTAATTCAGGATACATACTATCAATATAACTATCATCAGTATAATTATCTAATATATAATTATTTAATCTATACTTTTGATTAGCTAAATAAGTTAATGTATTTTCAATATTTTCTACTGCTTTATACTTTACATTCCAGAATCTTTTACTACATTCTACTTTTAATTTATCAGTAGTTTTAATTCTTTGTTCTATACTATTCTCTTCTATATCTTGATCTAATACTACTCTTGGTATTAATGAACCAGTAGCAGTATTACTTTCTTGTGAATATCCTATTTTAATATCATAGAATATACCTTCACAACTATTTAATACATCTAATCCCCATTGAGCTTCATCTCTTTGATTCATAGATATAAAACTATCTTTATCTAACTCTTTAAAATATTTGAATGTTAGATAAGATATATGTTGAATAGCCCAACTAGGTTTACTAACTATTAACTCTACAAATCCTCTAACTATCACTCTTTGGATCATTTCATCTTCATCAGATATATTAAACATTTTGTTTAATTTATATCTTAATCTCTTGAATGTACTATCTTTAATTTCTAACATTGTTTATCCTTTATATGTCTAATTCTACATATTCTAATAATACTAATAATGATGCACTCATTAATGTTCCTAATAATAAATATATTAGATACATAATTTACTCCTTATATTAAATTTAGTAATCTATAACAGATTACCATTATAAATGTGGACACCAAAAAAAGAACCAAAAAAGATAGAAAAAAAGATAAACATAAACAGTAAACGAAAAAGATAAGCAAAAATAGTAGTTAATAAGTGTAGATATAGTTGAGTATTTTACTATCTTTAATAGTGGTTAGATAGTTGAGTCATTACATTTACTATCTTTAATAAAAAAATAAAGAAACAAGTATCAAACTGATACTGTTTCTGATGTAGAATTTTTTCTAAATCTACTCTTTTTCTCTGTTTTACTAATCAATGCTAATTCTAATTCTATACCTTCGATTACTACTTTAATATCAAGCGATGTTGGGTCTATTTCTTTATCTAAATTAATGAATCCGATTGTATCTCCATTGTCTCTAATTGCATATCCAATGTAATCTGTTTTAGTCATAATTTACTCCTTAAGTTAATTTATGATAGTTATGACTTAACTATCATTATAGATGTAAACACCCAATAAAAAGAGATTTAATACAATTGTAAACACCTAAAAAAAGAGAGAATTAAATATAAACTCTCTCCATTTCAAATTATAAAGTTTTAAGCATTAAAAAAAAATAGTTAGATGGTTGATAAATGGTTGAATGTGTTTAGTTTATGGAAAGATTTTTAGAAAAATTAAGGAAAAATTATGGTATACACCTAATAAAATAGTACTTGGATCTTGGCTCTCAGATGGCTTATTTATGGTAGTTTGCGAGTAATAAATTACAGATTCAAGGTTAAGCAAATTGTCTATAAATTGTTTATTATGGTGTACTATTGTACTATCTACAAGTGTCTAAGTGTTAAAAGTGTATAAGTGTTATGTTTAAGTGTTTATTATATAGACGAAGAAGATTAGATAATATTATCTACTTCTTCGTAGAACTTTCTTGCTTTTGAATATGTTAATAAATCTTTTATAAATCCATATAAGTAAGTATATTCTACAGTAGTCCATCTACCATTTATATAATAAGGTAATTTAAGTTTCATTTGGATCTCCTTTAAATTAATTTACATTATTAATGTAAGACCCAAAAAAAAAGAAATAAACGATGATTATTCATCATCGCTTAAATCTTTGTATAGTTCTGTTTTCTTTAAGCTTTTATAAGCTCTATCAATAAACTTTACTGCAATAGGTGCTACTAATACTAATACAACATATGATAATACGCCCATGTTAATCCTTTAAGTTTTATTTTATTATCATTATAAATGTAGAACCAACCAAAAGAAATTATTTGATTAGTTAAAGACTCGGGGGGGATAGTCAAGTTTTGAATTAGTTTTAGATATAGTACTACCCCTATACATAATAATGGTGTTCCATATGAATTTTTAAATTTACTCCTATACTAAAATATAATTTTTGGTTACGAATTTTTTAAACTTACTATTACAAGTAAATATGAATTTTTCTTATGATTTTTTTAACACTATTCCTATAAGTAGATATAAAAATATCTATTAACTTTTCAATATAAGTAGATATAATTTCATCTAACAACTTTTCATATACATTTATTACTTATAAAGATCAAAAGAGTAATGTACTTACCATCTTTTGGATCTAAACTAATGTATTAAGAATATTAATTAAGTTAATAAAATATTTGTACAAATATAAGAACCAAAGATAAAAGTATTATGTATTAATGTAAATAAATATATGTATCCATTATATATCTATCATTCTGTTTTGGATCTCATTAAATTATATTTGACATTAACTATTAATATGATATACTTTGTTTGCAAGTATTTATCTGGCACTAAATATTTGTAAAAGATTTTATTGCTAAAACTTTTAAAGTTCTTCCTTTTAGAGTTTTTATGTTATTTTTCAACTATTCGATATAATTCTCCTTATGTGATATTTTAGAGAGAAGGGATTTTTTTGAATATGTTTTATAGAATGATGTCATAACACTCCTACCTTTTTTTATTATTTTTGTAACAATCACTTTTTCTCCCTTCTCTCATACATATCACATATTTTCCTTTCTGTTTTTCCTATATGATATAATTTATATAAATAATACTTAAGGATAATAGATGATTGAATATAAAGAATTTAGAAAAGCTTTACCTCCTGAAAAAAGAAAATTACTTACAGAAGATACATTTAAAGTAATCCAACAACTTGATAATGACCCTGATTTGGATCTTAGAGATGAATTAATAAGTTATACACAAGTATTACAAACTGGTAAATTTAAGATAACTGATTATGCTAAAGCTTGTAAGTATATTGCTTATAAAAATGCTGGATATAGTAATAAAGATGCTTATCAAAAAACATTTCCTGAAAGATTAGAAAGATGGGAAAAAGATGGTAAACCTTGGGATAAGATTCATAGATATATTAATAAATACAATACTAGTACATTAGTTACTGAAATAACTAAAAGAGTATTAATACCTACAAAGATACTTAATCAAGATAAAGTACAAAAGAGTTTAAATGTACTAGACGAATTAATGATGAATGCTAAAAGTGAAATGGTTAGAATGAAAGCAGCTGAAACATTACTTAGAGAATTAAAGATAGATGATGATAATAAATTAGAATTAGATATTACTGTTAGGAAGGATGAATCGTTGGATCAATTAGAAAGAAAGTTAGCTGAGTTTAGTGAATTACAATTAAATGCTATTAAAAATAAACAATCAGATCCAAAACAGATAGCAGAAATGGATATAATAACAGTTGATACTGAAGATTAATATAAATGATAAAAGATGAATAAGAAACCAAATACTAAAAATAGAGCTTGTTTTGCTAAAACATTTGTGTATAATGCAAAGTAAATCTTATAAAGGAGGTAAATAATAATGGCTTGTAAGAAAAAAAAATCTACAACTAAAAGAAAAACTACTAAAAAGAAAATGAAATAAAGTAGTTTTATAGATCCAACACTTGTTGGATCAATTAAGATTATTAAAGGAAGTTTATGGCTAAAGTAGTAGAAGATTATTTAAAAGAAGTTGATTATACTTTTGAAGGTTATGAACCAAGTGTAAATGCTATTAAGTTTGTTAACTTTATTAAATTAGTTGAAGGTGGTAAACCAGAGAATAAGACACCAGTAGTTCATATGAAGATATTAGATAACATATTCAGTAAACATAGAAGACATGCAATTATGGCTCATAGGGGTATTGCTAAATCTAGTATGATTGAATATCTAATACTTTATATAGCTGTCTTTGGATCTCTTCCAAACTTTGGAGAAGTTAACTTAGCATTATATGTAAGTGATAGTGCTGAAGGTGGAGCAAAGAACTTAAGAAAGAACTTAGAGTTTAAATATGAAATGAGTGATTTTTTAAAAGAATATGTAAATATTAAATTTACTGATAATAGATTAGAGTTTATTAATAAGAAAAATGATAAAAGATTAATTGTTAAATTATATGGTGGACAACAAAATATTAGGGGTTTAAGAGAACAAGGTGTTAGACCTCAATTAGCTTTTCTTGATGACTTATTAAGTGATATAGATGCTAATAGTCCTACTGTATTAAAGAATGTAGAGAATAATATTAGTAAAGCTGTGAGTAAAGCATTACATCCAAGTAGACATAAAATAATATATGTTGGTACTCCATTTAACCAGAATGATCCATTATATAGAAGGGTTGAGAGTGGAGCTTGGAATGCTAGTGTGTATCCTATATGCGAGAAATTTCCTTGTTCAAAGAAAGAATATAAAGGTAGTTGGGAAGATAGGTTTCCTTATGATTATGTAAAAGATATGTATGATGAAGCTAAATCATTAGGACAATTAGATTCATTCTATCAAGAGTTAATGTTACAAATTAAATCAGATGAAGATAGATTAATTGCTGATGATGAAATAGTATTCTATTCATTAGATTCAAAGAGAAGAGGAGATTGGAATTATTATATAGCTACTGACTTTGCTACAAGTGAAAAAGAATCAGCTGACTATAGTGTTATAGGTGTTTGGGGAATAAATCCAAATGGTAAAAAGTATTTAGTAGAAGCACAAGCTAAGAGACAATTAATGGATAAGAATATAGAAGACTTATTTGTATTAGCTAGTAAATATAAAGTATTTCAAGTTGGTATAGAAGTAACAGGTCAACAAAAAGGGTTTGTTAGTTGGTTTGGATCTGAGATGATAAAAAGAAATACTTATTTTAATGTGAAAGAAGTTAGACCTACTAAAAATAAGTTAAGTAGATTTATGGAAGTATTACCAGAATTTAAGAAAGGTAATATTATATTTAATAAGAATTTATCTAATGAGTTTAAAGATGAATTAATAAATGAATTATCTAATGTTACTATTAATGGTTTTAAGTCTAAACACGATGATATTTTAGATATAATTTCTATGGTAATAAATCTAGATATTATATTACCGTCATCTATTGGTTCTACAGATGAATATCAGAATATTGATTATTCAGATATTAATATTATTAAAACTAAAGATGAACAACAAATAAATGATTTATTCGAGTAAATCCTTAATAAGGAGATAATATGGCATGTGATAATGCTGACTTTGATATATCTAAATATATGATCTATATTAGAGATACAGATATAAGTGAACAAGAAGCTCAAAATATATTACAAGATATATTGGATGAAGTATCATTTGATACTAAGATATTTAGAGATTTGTTTGTATTTGATATAGAAAATTGTGATAATGTATATGATACTAAAGCTTTATATGATTTATCTCAATCATTAAAAGAAGAAGTAACAGGTGTAACATCTACTGATTATACAACTGAACAATTAATTAATATATTAGAAGGTAAAGAATTTTCAGATAGTAATAATAATGCAAATAATTGTTCTACTGGTGAATCACAAGATAGTGATACAGAAGATACAAATAACTCATTATGTCTTAATACATATCTTAATATAATTGATCTTATGTGGTATGATAAAACAGATAGTAAGCAACCTATTAAATCAATTATATCGACTTGGTTCCAACAAGTAGGTAATGATATATATGAAGTAATACCAACTAAAGTTTCAAACGATACTGGTATACCTGAAAGTAATATAAATATTAATAATCCAATACCAGTTATTGGTTATGTATCTATAATACCTAATATATTTAAACTTACTTCTGATGATGAGAGAATATTAAGACAAGTATTAATAGCAGGATTAAAATATAAAGTAAGTGATATGTATCTTAATACAGCAAATGAACAAGTAAGTAATTTACTTTACCAAAGATATTATAATGCTAAAAAACAATTAGCATTTAATTTTCCACAATTTGTTTCGAACCAAAGAGTTAAAAATGAAGCGTGGAATATTTAAAAGGATGATTAAATGAATATTACAAATATGTATCAATATTTAAAAGATTATATTGATAAGAGAGTGTATTTAGCTAAAACTAATATACAACAATTATTTGATGACTATGAAGTTAAAACAGTTGCTGGAAATATTGATAATGTTAAAATTACTGGTGATAATATTAATCAAGTTAATATAGTATCAGATAGTATTGATAAAGTTATAAATGTTAATGATAATATAAATTATGTTATTAAAGTTGATAGTAATATGAATGATATTAATACTACAGCTACTAATATAAATGATATTAACAATGTTTCATCTAATATTAATAATGTAAATACAGTATCTACAAATATAGATAATGTTAATATAACAAGTAATTATATAAATAATGTTAATACTGTTAGTACTAATATAACTAATGTAAATACTGTAAACAATAATATAGTCAATGTTAATACTGTAGGTAATGATATTGATAATATAAATATTGTTTACGATAATATAAATAATGTTAATACGGTTAGTACTAATATAACTAATGTAAATACAATAGCTAATGATATAGCTAATGTTGATATTACAGCTAATAGTATTGATGATGTTAATACTTATGCTAAAACATATTATGGTCCATTAGATAGTGATCCAACAACTAGACCTGATGGTAGTGCAGTACAAATAGGTGATTTATATTTTAATACTACTGTAAATAAAATGAGAGCATATGCAAACAATAATACAGGTTGGGTCTTAGCTAGTAGTGCTGTTAATGGAATATTGAAATCAGGAAGATTTACTGGTGATGGTTCTACTAAAGTATTTACTATTGAAGGTGGTTATGATGCTAATATGGGCATAGTTTATTTAAATGGTACTGAAGTAACTCAAGATGTAGATATTAGTGATGGTAGTACAATAGTATTTAATACAGCTCCAGCAGATGGAGATACTGTTGATTATGTTATGTTTGGATCTTTTCAATTAGTTAATGCAGTTGACCTAAATAGTTCTCAAACTGTAGTTGGATCAAAAACATTTAGCAAAGATATTAATATTGAAGATGAAAATAATGGATTAGTATTAATTGATAGAAGTGATACAACTAAAAAATATAGATTATATGTTGATAATGGTAATCTTGGAATAGAGGAGGTAGTATAAGATGGGTAAATTAGTCGCAGATTATTTAAATGTTAAGAATGATAATGGAATTGTTAAAGATTTAAGTGGAAATATTATTGGAATTGGAGGAGATAATTACTCTTGGGTAGATGAAACAAATAACAGGGATTTAGGTACGACTTATACTAATGACAATGGTACACCGATAATTGTAAATGCTTATATAGTAGATAGTAATACAAATGCGTATATTGAAGTTGATAGTTTAAAAATAGCGTATACATATCCAAATGAATGGGAGTGTTTAACTTTTATTGTTCCAAATGGAAGTACTTATACATTTAATGGGACAGGTTTAAATGCTGTTATAGAATTTAAATAAAGGATAAATGATGATTTATTATAAAGATACAAACAATAATTTATATGCTTTTAATGATAATACAAAGCAAGAAATTATTGATAGAATTGCTAAAAAACACAATACAACTTTATCATTGATTACAGAAAAAGAATATAAACAATTAAAAGCTCCTACATTAGAGCAACTAAAAAATAGAAAGAAAAATGAAATAAATAAAATTTATAACATTAAATCACAAGAACCAATTGAGTATCAATTAGACTCTAGTCATAATTATACTTTCCAAGCAGATAGCAAGTCGCAAGACATATTAACAAAAGTTATTACTTCTGCTCCTGTAGGTTTTAAAATTGATTGGTCAGATATTGATAATAATCTAATTAATTTGACATTAGATAATCTAAAACAATTAGCAGAATTAATTTTAACTAGAAGTCAAAAACTATTTATTAAGAAAGTTACTCTTAAGAAGCAAGTAGATTCTGTTGGATCTAAAAAAGAATTAGAAAATATTAAATGGATAGATTAATTTCTTCCATTTTATAAAAAGGATATTAAATGATAAGTAAAAATATTATAAATGCAGATACTGTAAATATAGGTTATATTAATTTTAAGAATAGAATTATAAATGGTGACTTTCAAGTTTGGCAAAGAGGAGAAGATATAACTATATCTAAACAAAATGGATATATAGGTGTAGATAGGTTTATTACTTGGCAAACAGGAGAAGACAGTAATGGAAATACTACTGGTGCAGTATGTGATATAGAGAATAAGAAAGAATATGATGGACAAGATATTGTTAGTTCTTATTATATTAGTAATACGGATACAACAGTAACTAATACTAAATTTGGAGTAACACAGCGTGTAGAACCATTAAATTATTGGGATTTAATAAATAAAAAAATAACAATTAGTTTTTGGATTAAGACTAATAAAACTAATATAAATTTGTATACACAACATGACTATATAGATAGTAACGGAAATGAAATAGGTGAATCTATTTATTCAGAAGATATTTCTATTCAATCTGATACATGGACTAAAATAGAAAGAACTATTACTCTATCTTCTGCTAATTACACAACAATAGATGATGAAGTATCTACAGAATTATTTGCAGTTTCTATATCTAATATTGCTGATAATGATTATATACAATTAAAACAAGTGCAAGTGGAAGAAGGTGATATAGCCACTGAATTTGAAAAAATTCCTTATGATCTTCAATTACAAAGGTGTATGAGATATTATGAATGGTTCCATATTGACTATACTAGTTATGATAATGCTAATGCCAGTAATTATACTAGTACTATATTTTTTAAAACTCAAAAAAGAACACTACCGTCAATTACATGTGTGTATGCGTATGATGAATCAACTACACAACAATTAAATTCATATAGTATTGATACTATAACAACTCAAAATGCTAGAATTTATAATCACTCAGCTGCTTCAGGATGGGGTGATAATAAACATATGCATTTTGCTGGAACAATTGATGCAGAACTATAATAAAAGGAGATTTAAATGGTTAAATTAAAACAAGAAATAAAAAAAGAGTTTAATACTCAATTAAATAAAAATGAATATAAAATAGTATTAACTGGATACGAATTAAACGGGATTAATATCCCTTTGGATCCAAACAATAGATACTATAAAAAGGTACAAGAACTAATCTTAAAAGGAGAAGTTCCGGAATATCAATATACAGAAAAAGATGTAATATCATATATTAAATCAGAAAAGATAGAAGTATTCAAAAGTAAAAGAAAACAATTAACTAATAATATAGTTATTACTTTAACTACTGGTGAAGAATTAAATGGAGATGAAGTTAGTCAAAGTAGATTACTTAGAGCATTTAATTTACTTGATGATACATCAACTGTTAATTGGATCGATGCTAATAATAATTTAGTTACATTAGATAAAACAAAGATCCAACAATCATTAACTAAAGCAACAGAAGAACAATCTAATATATTTGTTACTTATAATAAATATAGAGATCAAGTAAATACTGCAACTACACAAGATGAATTAAGTGAAATAAAATGGGATTAAAATATAGTGATGTAAAACTTCAACCATTAAAGTCTAATAGATTTAAGGTAATAGAATATTTTAATTATAAAGATATAATTATACATTCTGGTTTTAGAAGTGATGGAGCAAGTGTACCAAGAATATTTTGGTGCTTGTTTCCACCTAACAGAACTGATTACTTACCTTGTGCTATTATTCATGATTATCTTTGTGATAAAGAAGAATATAAAAAAGCAGATGAATATTTTAAACAATGTTTAGAAGATTTAAAAGTAGATAAGTTTAGTAGAACTCTAATGTATTATGCAGTTAGAGTTTATCATAAGATAAGATACAATAAATAAAGGATTATTAATGGGTGGTATATTAGCAAGTTTAGTTCCTAACGTAGTTAATAAAGTTATGGATTTAGTTGGGTCTAAGTTTCAAACAGATGATGAAAAAAAACAAGCTGAAGCTAAGATCCAACAAGCAGTACAACAACAAATACAAAATGCTTGGGAACAAGAACAAGAACAATTAACTGAAAGAATGAAATTAGATATGGCTAGTGATAGTTGGTTAAGTAAGAATGTAAGACCATTAACATTAATTTATTTAATGATGTTATTTACATTAGCATTCTTTAGAGATGTACCAGAACAAACTCTACAATTACTTCAATCATTACTAATGACAGTATTTGTATTCTACTTTGGATCTAGAACATTAGAAAAAATTACTAAGATAGTTAAAGACAAATAAAAACAATATAAGGAAGAACAATGAATTTAGTTATAAACTTTAAGAACCAAATAGGATTTAGACAAAACTTTACCATTGATTTAAAAATGTTAAAGATTAGTATTAAACAATGGAATAGATTGTATGAACCAAAGATAGATAAAACATTCATAGTTGGATCATATACTGACAAAGAAATAGAAGATATTATTACATATCTATCAAAACAATTTATAGACAGATTTAATATTAAGATACTTAATGCTGGATCTATTCCAGTACAATTTAATACTAATAAAATTAGTAGAGTTAATTATCAAATGATTAAAGCTTGGGAATATATTAAAGAACCATTTATATTAGGTACTAATGATATATTCCCTATTAAAAAGATATACGACAAATATCTAAATAAAGAATATAAAGTTAAATATAAAGACTATACAAATATAAAAGAATTATCTTTAAAAGAACCAAATAAAGTGCATTGGCTAACTCATCAATGGATATATGCAATAGATTACTTTAGAAACAAATATAACTTTGATAGTAAAACAATATATGAATTACATAATGCTTATGTAGTTAATAAAGAGTTTATGGACTTCTATCTAAGTGATAGCAATCTTTGGATCCAAATAGGTAGAGATATAGTAATAGCTTTATGGTTAAAAATGAATGGTAAAGAAATACTAAGTGATGAAGAGTTTTGTAAAGTAACATTTGATAGTAATAAATTACAAATAAATAAAAATGATTTAAAGAAACTTAAGATGTTAAATGTTACATTACCTAATCATCCTGATAGTGTTAAATTGTTAAAGAAAGTACTATTAAAGTAAAGGATTAATAATGGTTAAATTAGGTGAACATATAGTTATATTTTGTATATTAATAATAATATTATTTAATATAATATTTAATATTACATATAAAACAGTAATAGAACAATCAATGTATGATCAAAATAAATTAGCATTAAAGCATTTTAAAACTTGTTATAAAGATGTAAGTGGAAAACCTATTGATAGAATTAATAAATGTTTATCTAATAGTTTAACATCTGATCCAACTGGTGATGCATTTGTTGTGGATATTAAAAGTATGAGAGTTATATGGGATAATAGTATAGATTGTAAAACTGATAAGACAATGTATCTTACAAAAGATAGTATTTGTAAATTAGCAAGTAATCAAAAAAGTTGTATTAACTTATCAAATAACATACATAAAGGATATGATTCATATGGTAAATGGTATTTTGATAATAGTGCAGAATTAGATGATTGGATAATATTACCAGATGATACTCATAATTTTGATGGAAGTTTAAGAGCAGAAAAAGGTATAGTATCTCAATATGCTGTAGTTCAAGGAAATCAATATGATGAATATACTAGATATTTTAAATATTTACCTTTAATAGTTAATATAGGTACAGTAATAATATTATTATTTTTATTAATTATATTTACATTATTTACTCAAATAAAAGAATATAATAATAATTTTGAATGTAAATATAAAGGTTAATTATTATGCAAAATAATATTGATAGTAATATTATATTACAAATATTACAAGCTATAAAAGATATTCTTATAGGTTTATTTGGCGGTGTAGTAGGATATTTAATTAAATATAAAAGTATGAAAGAAAAAGATCCAACGCATCTATTTTCATTTAGTATGTTATTTATTAATATAATAATAGGTGGTTTTACAGCATACACATTTGGATCAGTGATAAATATAGATTATAAATATAGAGATTTTATATTAGGAGCTGTTGGAGTAGCTAGTTATCCAATAATGTTGTTTATAGAAAGTAAAGCACTAACACTAATATTATTAAAAATATCTAAAATGTTTAATATAGATATGAAGGATTTAAAATGAATAAGTTCCAATTAAAATGGATTAAAAGTAAGTATTTTTATAATGTATCAAAATGATATGTTGAATATATTAAAAAAATATATAAATAAATATGGTTATATTAAAACATTTAATAAATATAAAAAAGGAAAAATATGCTGAAATTAATAGAACAAATAAAACAAGATGAAGGATTTAGAGGAATGCCTTATAAAGATCCAAAAGGTAATCTTACAATCGGCTTTGGTACTTTATTACCAATTACTAAACAAGAAGCTGAATACTTATTAGTTAATAGACTAACTGTTATTATTAATGAAATGAAACAAAAATGTTTAGTGTATGATAAATTACCACAACAAGCGAAAGAAGTATTAAACAATATGGCTTACAATTTAGGTGTTCCTAAGTTATGTGGATTTAAGAAGATGTGGAGAGCATTAGAAGATGGTAATTATCAAGCAGCAGCAGCAGAAATGTTAGATAGTAAATGGGCAATAGAAGTAAAAGATAGAGCTATTAAATTAGCTAATCAAATGAAAAATATAAAAGGAGATTAATAATGCTTATATCAAGATACGAACCATGTGTAATTGGACTAATAGATAAGATCATATCTTTTGGATCTTTTGAGAAAGATGGTAGTTATCCATATGTATATAATAATAGTCAAAATACTATTGTATTACAAGATTTAGATGATCAATTATTAGGTGTAACTAATAATATAATAGATAATTATAAAACATTATCATATAAAGATAATAAATCATATATACCTATTTTGAATCAACAAATAAAATATGAAGTATTGGATCAGATATCTAAGAATAATAATTGTAGAATAACATTATTAACTGTTGTAGAGTTTTATAAACAAATATTACCTAATGTTGATAGTAATGGTATTTTAATGTTAGGATTTAGATATGATACTGAAAAAGATTCAAGTGGTAATATTACTAAATATAAAACTATTGGTATTAGAGGTAAATTTGGATTAAATAACAATATATATGGTATTAGTTTATGGGCAGAAGCATTACAATATGATGTAAGTGATATTAATAATATAACTATTACTTCATTAAATAAAAGTAATGTAGTATTTTATGAATATGATTATAAAGTAAATAATTATACTATTAACATGAATTTTAATTATGATTCTACAAATAATGAATTAGATTGTTATATTGGATCAGTAGAAAAAGATATTAATGGTAATAAATATATTGATAATACATTTACTATTAATTGTGATGATAATAATGCTTCATTTGATCCAAGTAAGATAGAAGAATGTATTACTACTGGAGATAGAAATAAACAGACATCATTTAGTTATTTTCATATAAAAACATTTAATGATGTATTAACTGATAGTGAAGCAGAAAATCAAAGTAAAATATTAGTAACAGTTGAAGGAGTTAAGTATGTATGATACAGAACAAATAAGTGAAGTATTTGATGTTCTAGTTAATAAAATAAAACAAGAACTTGATGATCAATATACAAGAGGTAGATTAAAGGGTACTGACTATGCAAATGTATATAGTAACTTAATGAATACTGCATTACAGTTAGCTAACCAATCTCCAATTAATGAATCACAAGTAAATAAAAACAATGAAGATATATTATTAATAAAAAAACAAGAAGAATTAACTAATTCTCAAACATTAAAAACTGATAGTGAACGAAATATTGATGAAGAACAATCTAATAAAAATTTAGTTATTAAAGATGAACAGGCTAATAATTTAAGAAAAGATACTGAAGTTAAAGATGCTCAAATAAAGTTTACAGAAAGACAAACTAAAGGTTTTGATGATAATATTAAAATTAAATTATTCTCAGCTCAATTAGGTACTTGGGGTACTATGTTTAGTGCTGGAGCATTATCAGAAAAACCTAAGATTATTAGCGATGATGAAACATCTAGATTATATGATTCATTTAAAAGTGAGTTAAGTATATAATATGGGTTGGTTACATAATAGTTGGCATAAAATAGAACATAGTGCTACTAATGTATTTAAAGATGCAAAAGCTAATGTTGATATTACAGTAGATATACTTAAAGATCCAAAACATAATCTAACGATAAAAAATATAACTAAACTTATTGATAATGGTGATCATATGCTATTAGATGCTATTGGTATGGGTAGTTTATTTGATGGTCAAAATAAAACATTTAAAAAAGGTTTGTTTACTCAAATAGGTCAATTAGATAAAAATAAACAAATAAAACAATTTATTAGTGGTATGTTGCAAGGTGTAACTTCATATGATTATGAAGGTATCTTGTATAATATGAACCAAATGGTTATAAATAAAGGTAAATTAACTAATTTAAAGATGTACGATAATAAAGGTTTTGCTGTAAAGAATAATAAACCTTATATCGTAAATGATTATTTAGTTAAAAGTTACTTTATATACAGATACAGATACTCTTCTTTGGATCTAAAATCATATGAAATAACTGATAAATACTTAAATGCTAGAATAACATCTGATCAATATTGTGGAGATATACAAGTTAAAAGAGAATATTTTGATGAGTTTATAAATGAATTAGAATTTATGATGTTACCTATTTATCATAATTATAAACCATTATCTAAGAAAGAAATTATGTTGGGTCTAACTAATAATGGCTTAACTTATAATAGTTTTATTAAATCATTAAAGAAAAATGATAATAATAATAAAGCTAACTTCAAAGATATATTTTTAACATATTCAACTAAATATAGTGATCCAAAGTATAAAGATATAATAGAATATATTTATGGTACAGAAAATAATACAAAAGAAGTTATATTAAGTAATAAATACTATACATTACATTATTGGTGGGATTGTATTACTACTACAGATAGTAATAATAATACTACTACGACTTGTACAAGAAAAGCTACATTAAATGGAGAAGGTATAGATGTTAGTAGTGATATATATATATTACCTATTAACTTAGGTAAATATCTTACCTTAAAAGATTTTATATCTTTAAAGAACCAAATGCAAACATTAGGAATGTATGTTACTGAAACAAAACATTTACATTGGTATCAAACAGATGATATGAAAACTATAAATATAGTAATTACTACAGTTATAGTTGTTGCTGCAATAGTAACAGGTAACTTTGAATTACTTTATATAATGGCTGGTACAATGGCAGCTAATTATGTTATAGATCAATTAAATATAAGTCCACAAGCTAAAGCAATATTACATACAATAGTAGCTATAGTTGCTATAGTAATTGGAGTTGAAATGGTTCAACCAACAGGTGTTCCATTAAATTCTGTACAAATATCTACAATGAGTATACAAATAACCAATGCTTCTTTTAAATTATATGAAACATTTGAACAGATAGATTATAATCATAAAGATAGAAAATTAGAAGAAGAAAGAAAATCATATGAAGATAAATTAAAAGAATTACAAAATAGTTCTTTTGATTATGATTTCTTTGCTGAATTAGATTCTGTAAATGAATATACATATAGTTTAGCTTATGACTCAATATATGATTACGATAGAATATATGATTAAAAAGGATTAATATGAATGAACAACAAATATTAAGTGAATTACAGAAAGATTATGATAATGCTAAGATTATAAAACAAGAAAATGATGAATATATAAATAAAATGAGAAATGTATATGAAGGTAGATTAGATGCTCCTGAATATGGTTCATCATTTGTAGATAGACAAGCATTTAAACAAGTAGAATGGTTTGTATCTCAAACTAAGAATCCATTTATATCTAATGATTCTATTGTTAGATTAACTTCTTTGGACCAACAACAAGAAATGTTTACGATCCAATCTGAGAAACTATTAAATCATATGTTTGTTAAGAAGTTTGATAGATATAACTTTGTAACTGATCTATTAAAAGTATTAGCTATTGAAGGTACAGTTATTGTTAGAACTGGTTGGGAATATGTTGGATCAGAAAAAGAAATAGATCAACCTATTGTTCAACAAGATCCAAATACTGCACAACCAGTACAAGTTGGTTCTGTAAAAGTAACAAAAGAAATACCTGTTATAAATAGACCTACTGCAACTATAGTTAAGAATGAAGATATTTATATCGATCCAACAGCTTATGATGTAAAAGATATACAATTTATTATTCATAGAAGAGAAGTTAGATTAAGTGATTTAGAAGAATCTGGATTATATAAGAATTTAGATAAAGTTAAAAATGAATCAGTTGATTCATTATCTAATGCTGGTGATAGTAATAGTGTATCAGATTATAGTAGACAAACTAATACTGATCTAAATATTAACTTAGATGATGAACCAAGAAAGAAATACTATATGTATGAATATTGGGGTAATTATGATCTAAATGATGATGGTATAGCTGAACCAATTGTTTGTTGTTGGATAAATGATGTAATTGTTAGATTAGAAGATAATCCTTATCCTGATGGAAAGATACCATATATTATAGGTAACTATAGTAGAGAACCTTATAGTATATATGGTAAATCATTAGTTGATTTAATAGAAGATCAACAAAGATTAAAGACAGGTATTATTAGAGGTATATTAGATGATATAGCTCAATCTAATAGTAGACAAATAGGAATACAAAAAGGTAATCTTGATCCAGTAAATCTAAGAAAATTTTATAATGGAGAACCATTTGAATTTAATTTAAGTCCTAATGCATTTTATAAAGGTCAATACAATAGAATACCTGGCGAAGTATTTAATATGTTGCAAATAGTAGAACAAGATATACAAGTAACTAGTGGAGTAATACCATTTCAAGGTGGACAAGGAAGTCAATCAATATATGGTAGTCAAGCAGGTAAAGCTGGTCAAATGAATAGTATGGCTTTAAGAGAGTTGGATCAAGTAACTAATATAGCTGATAATATTATTAAACCTATTATGAGAAAATGGCTGATGTATTGTTACGAGTTGTTGGATCCAAAAGAAATAGAGTTTATAACTAAGATACCTTATATTAAACCAGATGATTTATTTGATGTTGAATATTATACTGACTTTACTATTGATATTAGTACTCAACATACAGATGAAGTTAAAGCTAGTGAGTTAGCATTCTTATTACAAACATTAGGTAACAATATGCCAATTGAAATGACTAAATTATTAATGAGTAAGATTGCTGATCTTAAACAAATGCCTGATTTGGCTCAAAGTGTTAGAGAATATAAACCTCAACCTGATCCAATGCAACAACAAATGCAACAATTACAATTACAAAAAGCTCAATTAGATTTACAAACAGAACAAATGAAAGCTCAAAGTGAAGCTCAATATAAACAAGCTAAATCTAAAGAAGCTGAATCAAAAGCTCAATTAATGGGATTAGATGGATTAGCTAAACAATATGGTACACAAGAAGCTCAGAAGATGAGAGAGATACAAGCACAGAACCAAGCTAAGTTGGATCAAATAAGAGAACAACAAAGATTAAAACAACAATCACAATTACCAAGTGATTATGGAATTAACGGTGAAACGATGAAACAAGAACCAATGCAAAATCCAAATAATGTAACGGTTATTTGACATACAATTTATATTTAAGTAGAATTTAAGCTAATTTTAAAATACACAAAGGAGATAAGATGAACGGAAATATTGATTTAAACAAATTCGTTAATGGATATAGCGATGAAGAAGAGGTTATGGAAGCAAGAGAACAAGCAAAAGAATTACATGAATCAGTTGTAAGATTAATGAATAATGATGATTTTTTAAGAATCTATGAACATTATACAGTTCAAACTGTTTTAGAAGATGCAAGTAAAGCTAGTTATGCTGCTGAACATAGACCAGTATTATTTGAAAGTATCTTAAATAGAAAAGCATTTGAAGCTTATATTAAAGAACTATTAAGTATTAAACCAGAAGATTTAGTTGATGATGATCTTAATGGATTTGAAGGTTGATTAAATGGATTTAGATAAATTAGAAGAACTAGATACAACTGAATTAGATAACTCACCTGATTTAGATGATCTAGTATATGAAGATCCAAATAGAGATAATGAATCAGAAGAAGACGATACTAACGCTTCTTTGGATCAAGATGAAGAGGAAGATAATGACTACGAACAATCTAATGGAGATAATAGTGATAATAATGATGTGGATAACATTTCTAATAAACTTGAAATAGAAGAAACAACTGATGTTGATACAGAACCAAATGATAATAGTAAGATACTAATTGATTTTGGTGATGGTCAAATAGAAGCTAATAATATAGATGAACTTAAAACTATTGCTAGTAAAGCTTTAAAAGACAAAACTAGATATGATAGAAACAAAGAACAATTAGCTGTATTAGAAGGTGTTAAAGAACAAGGTTTATCAGAACAAGATTTATATCTATTAGTAGAAGCTAAAAAAGGTAACAAACAAGCATTAGCTAAATTACTTAAAGAAGCTAATGTTGATCCTTATGAGTTGGATCCTGAAGAATTAGATGTAGATGGTTATAAACCAAATGAATATAAAGCTGATCCAAAGATAGTAGAAGTTAAAAGTATTATTGATGATGTTAAACAAAATGAAACAGCATTTAAAACATTTAACTATATGCTTAATAATGAGTTCAATGAATCAGATAGAGCTAAAGCATTTGAAGATCCAAACCTGCTATCATTCTTAGGTGAAACTATTAAATCAGGTATATTTGATAAGATAGCTCCTAACTATACTAAGAGAAAGATAATGGGAGAAAATCCTATTAGTGCTTATATTGATGCTTATGATGATTATATGAAAGAAATAAACAATACTAAACAAGAAACAATTAGTAAAGCTAAACAAGAAAATCAAGAGAAAGTAACTAAAAGAAAGAAAGCTAGTGAAGGTACTAAGAAAAGTAGATCAAATAAAGCTAAGAAATCAGTTGAAGATATGTCTGATGCTGAATTTGAGAAATACTATAAATCTATTGTAGGAGACTTTTAATCTCTCCTTCTTTGGATCTTATATTAGGTTTATATATGAGCATTATTAAATGTTCAGATCTAAACTTAATTAAAACTTAAGTTTAAATTAATTTAATCTTAAACAATATAAAGGATAAGAAAATGTCAATTTATGTATATAACAATGGTAACTCTACTGAAGGTACTCAGGTACAAAACTTCTATAGTAGAATTGCTAGAAGAACAATTGATCAAACTTTCAACTTTGCTAAGTTTGCTAATGCTAAAGATATGATGAACCAAAATAGTGGTGATACTTTTAAAACAAGTGCTTATTACTGGTCAATCTATAGAGATGTAGTAGATAGTAGTGGTAACTATACAGGTGTTAAAGGTGGTTATATCGCTGAAAGAGATATGGCTAAGATCCAAGACAACTTAAATAAAATGCAATTAACTTCTGAAGGTACAGTAAATAAAAATGATATCTATGCTTTAGGTACATTTAGAAAAGTTACATTTACAACTCAAATGAAAAAATTTGCTGGATTAGTAGAACTTACTGAAGATATTGAAAAATATTCAGAAGATAGTATTAGAGCATTAACAGTTGAAGATGTTACATTACAAATGAATGATGCTTATAATTCATTAATGATGAATGACTTACAAAACAGTTCATTTAAAGTTTATGGTGGTGATGCTACATCAAGAGATGAACTTGGTGGAACAGATGATACTACTTCAAGAACTTATGAAATGACTGAAGCATTAACTGTTCAATTATTTAGTGCATTAGTACAAAATAAAGCTAAACCAATGAGTAAAATTATTAGTGGTCAAAATAGAATTGGTACTACTCCAATCCCTGAATCATTCTATGTAATTGTTGGTGCAGATATTTATGGTGCATTAATTAATAAAGACTTATATCCTAACTTTGTATCAGTTGATGAATATGCTGATCCAAGTGTAAGACTTAAAATGGATGGTATTGAAGAAATTGGTAAACTTGGTAGATTTAGAATCTGTTATGCAGAAACTATGACAAGTTATCCTCATCAAGGTCATAAAGTTGGAGACGGTTCAGCTCCATCACAATATTGTTACTCTTCATTGGATCCAAATGATACAGATAGTGCTGGTAATGAAAAATATCATTATGATGCTTATCCTGCTATTGTTATGGCTAAAGATGCTATTAGTACTGTTGGTCTTCAAGGTAATACAAAACATATTATTTATACAAGATGGCCAGATGTAATTGATAATGGTAACCCAATTGGTGAAAGAGGTTATGTAGCATTTAAATTCAGATATGCTTCAGTAATTACTAGACCAGAACAATTAGCTGTAATGGAAATTACTTGTCCAATCCCTAACGCTTAATAATTAGATCCAACTTTGGATCTTTTTATTTTACTTATGTCTAATTTAATAATTAGATCTAATTAAAATAAATCACAAAGGAAATTAAGATGATAAATTATGAAGAATTAACAATTCAAGAATTAAAGAAACTAGCTAAAGATAAAAATATAGATTTAGATAGAAAAGATACTAAAGCTATTATTATTGAGAAAATAAAAGAAAAAAATACTAATGAAGTTAAAAGAGTAACTAAATTAGAAAGTGTAAGAAAAAGAATGATGGATAAAAGAAAAGTAATTGTTACTAAACTTAATCCAGAAGATACTGTTAGAGATAGTATTTTAGTTACTATACTTAATGCTACTGGTACTTATTCAGCTGCTGTACCATTTAATGTAGAAGTTATGTTACCAGAACCAATCATTAAGAATCTTAAAAATATGAAATATCAAGGTTGGGAAAAAAGAAGAATTGCTGGTGTAGGTCAAATGGATGCACCAGTAACATTACCAGCTTATAATGTACAAGAGTTATCTTAACTCTTACTTTTCTCTATACTGATCCAACTCCTACTAAATTACTTTTTATGATATTATTAGATTCAATATAAATAAACTATAAAGGATTTAATAATGAATGAAGATCAATTACAACTAATGTATGGTAATCAACCACAAGTACAAGGATATTATACTGATAATAATGGAGTACAACAAGTATATGTTAGATCTCCTGAACAAGTACAACAAGATATGAATTACTGGAATATGACACATAAAACTAGTGATGTTAGTGCTGGAGCATTACCTAACAATACTAATACAAATACTTCTGTTGGATCAACAAATAATTCATTATCTAATGGTATGACACAAGCATATAAACCATATACTCAAACAGTTGATGATTATAAACTTAACTATTTAGGTATGAGTTATGATGAAGCTTTAAATAAAGCAAAAGAATTAGGCATTGATCCAAAACAATTAATGAAAGGTCCTAATGGACAAGCTATACTTAAAAATGAAAGAAGTTTCACTGATAAATATGGACAAGATATTGGATTAGGATTAGGAGTAGCTCAATTAGGATTAGGTATTGGATCATTCTTAGAAAATAGAGCTACAATGAAAAAACAAAGAGCATTACTTAGTGAACAATTAAGAGAATCAAAAAGTGAATTTGATAGAGTTAATAAATTAAGAAGTAAATTATCTGCAGAATATAAAGGACAATAATATGGGTACAACATTATATAATACTCCTGCATTGAAAGCTGGAACTAATGTAAATCAATTAAATGCATCTGGTATTAATCAAGGTATTAATCAAATACAACAAGTATTAAACCAAGCTAAACAAAATGAAAAATATAATGAAGTTAAACAAGAGAATGAATTAGCTCAACAAAAACAAATTGTTGATAAAGCTAATAAAGTCAAATTAATGACTAATTTAGAATCTCAAATAGATAAATATAAAACAGTTACAGATAATGATACTCCTGAAACTATTAAAGAGAAGTCTAATAAGATTAAACAATTATTATTACAAGCTACTGATGTAGCTAATCAATATGGTTTAACTAATACTGCATCTAGTTTATTACAAGATAGTGATAAGTTATATAATTCATATAAAGATCAATTATATAAGAAATATGCTACTAACTTAGCTAGTTCAAATATAAATAAAATATTTAATCCAAATGATATTAGTAATCAAACAGATGATTATCAAAAATATAATCAAGTAATGAAACAAGCTGATACTATTAAAGATCCAACTCTTAAAACATATTATTTACAAGCAGCTAATAACTTATTAGCAAGTGATAAAGATTCTATAGTTGATGCTAAGAAAAAAGAAATACAAATGGCTAATGATATTAGAACACAAGAAAAACAAAATCAAATAAATGATCAAATTGGATTAGTTGATGATACAGTTAAAGATCCAAGTAAACTACCATCATCATTTCCTAAATTTGTTGAATTATTAAGAAAAAGAAATGTTAATGTAGCTAAACTTATGCCTTACATTAAAACAGCTTATTCTAGTGCTATTTCTTCTATTGATATAAATAATAAAAAAAAGCAAATAATACAAGATGCTAACTTTAAAAAAAATCTTAATAGTATAAATACTAATTCAACTAGTGTAACGGATGGTTCTCATTTAGTTACATTAAATAATAGTTTTAAAGTTGTACAAAAAAATGGAAAACAATTAGTTACAGCTGTTGGATCAGTAGATAATAATATGTCTACACAATTAGGTAATACTTTAAATACATTAGATACATTGATCCAACAATTAAATAAAGCAAAAGATAATAATGTTCCACAAAACGATTTAGATAATTTAAAACAGAATATAAAAGATACTTGGAATAAATATACTAAATTAAAACAACAAAGTTTGGATCTATTGAATAATAAAGTTAAACCAATTAATACAAATGGTAGTTTAATAGATACGAATAATGCTATTGATTTATTTGAATGGAAATTAAATAATACTTCAGATCCAAAAGAGAAACAAGCATATACACATCTAATGAATATGATTAAAAGTGGATATTTAACTGATATAAATGAAAATAAATTAGGTTACTATAAAGAATCTTTTATATTTAAAACTCACAATAATTTATTTAGTAAAAATAACTTACCAAGTACTAAACAAGCATTGTTAGTATTCTATGCTATGAATGGTGGAAATGATGCTAATACAGCTAAACAGATTAAATTAGCTCAAAATAGTACTCAATTAAATAATATTCTTAAAAAGAATAAAGTTCTAAGTAAATTAATAGAAACTAATAATCAAACTGGAGCAAAACAAATAGATAGATATATGTTACAAGATAGTGTTGAAAAAGCATTTGGTAAATCAAATAAAATTGATGTTAATAATGGTGTAAAAGATGAAATTAACAACATTGGATCAGATGTTAATAATATTAATATTAATAATAAAAATATAGATGTACTTAATATAGATAAGTTTAAACCAGATGTACTTAAAAATAAACCTGAATACAATGAAGTAATAACTAGAAAAATAATGTTCTCTAAAAATAATATGAATATATTAGCTCAAATAAAATCAGGTGATATTAGTACTAATCAAGGTATGTATTTATTTAGTAAAGCATATAAGAACCAAAAGAATTTTAAATATATAAAACCTTACATTAATCAAGAAATCAAAGCATTAAAAGATGTAAATGAAATATCTATTAAAGCTAAAGACTTACAAATATTTAAGACTAGTGAATCAGGAGTATTGTATTTACCTAAAGTAGGAATACCATCAGATAAATTAATACAAGCAGCAAATAAATTAGCTATTACAAGACAAACTGGAATTAAAAATATTAATGATTTAATGAGTAATAAAAAATTTCAAAATATATTTATGAAGATGTATAACACTAACTTAGCTAATATTAAACCAAATAATAAAGCAGTATATTATGAAAGATTACCATTAACTTCAAAAACATATACACAATATACAAATATGTTATATAAGATATTAATGAAAGCACAAAAAGAATATAACAAGGAGAAATAAATAATGGATGTATTAAGTCAATTACAACAAATAAGAAAAAAAATAAAGAAACAAGATGGAAATAGTAATAATGATCCAATACTTGGAGATGAAACATCATATTTAGATGGTAGAGATTCTTATGTAAATCCTGTTGTACAACATAATGAACAACAATCAGATGTAGCAATTGATACTCTTAATTCTACAGGATCCAAAGCAATAACAATAGGAAATAAAACATACTTTAAAACTAATAATGGATTAGATGTAAATACATCTAATAATCCAGTTGGTTATTTATTTGAGGATATAGATAAACAAAAATCTAAATTACTAGCATTACAATCAGTTTATAAAGATCAAGTAATAAATGAACAAAATAAATTACTTAAAAAAGGTATTAATTCAGCAGAAGATGAAACTAAGTTGGATCAATTAAATTATGCATTACAAAATCCTGATATGGCTACATTAATGGAAATGCAAGGATTAAATCCTGATAAAGATAATATTAATATTAACACTTCTTTTGGATCCAACAACAAACAGTTACAAGATTGGTGGGCTAAAGTACAAGAAACAAAAGAATATAGTAGTACTAATCCAAAAGACAAAGATAAGTTTGGAACTTTATATGTATTATATAATCCTAAGAATAATCAAACTAAAGTAGGTTATGCAAAAGATACAGCTCAATTAAGATACAAAACTGATGATCTTGTAAATAAAGGTTGGATTATACAAGATCAAGTTAGATCCAAAGATGCTGCTAGTTTAGAGCAAGAGTTTCATAATATAGCTAGACAAGATAATAGTTTAATTGATAATACTGGTAATGCATATAATCAATATGGTCAAACTACTGATATAGAACATCATCAATTAAATTCTGGATCAAGTGAAATATATAATGGTAAATTATTAAATACTCCTGATCAAAAAACACAACAATTTAATCAGAATTATCAATGGTTATATAACACTAAAATACAAAAACAACAAGCCGAACATTATGTTCAATATAAAGGTTATCTAAGTAACTTAGCAAGAGCTGTTCCAACATCTATTGATAGTTGGTTAGCTGATAAAGGTGAAGGTGCATATGAAGCAGTTAGAGGTGGATGGAATGATTTAGTTACAAGTGTTAACCCAAATAAAAAAAGTGTTGCATATTGGTCTAAAGGTACAGTATATAAACTAATTGATTATGAAAAAAAATATGGTAATGAACATTTTGGATATTCATTTAAAAACTTAGTTGAAGGTCATAAAAATGTACAAACAGCATTAGCTCAATTTGGTGATGGTAATGTTGGATTAGGAGTTATTGATTTAGCTAAGTCATTAAAAGCTGCTCCAGAACAATTAATAATGTCATTACCTGATATGGCTACATTAGGTGCAACTGGACCAATAGGTTGGATCACTAAAGGATTGTATACTGCTGCTGTATATAATGATACAATACAACAATATCGTAAAAATAATAACTTTGTTGATCCAACAGCTGAGTATAAATTAAGTTTAGCTGGATTATCTACATTAGATACATTATTACAAACAGAAGCAATACATTATATAGTTAAAGGTCCTAATATATTATTTGCTGATAAAGCTGCTGGTAAAATAGCTAGTTCATTAGATGATGTTAAATTAATATCACCTAAAACAGTTTATAAAACTTTATATGGTACTGGATTAAAGATATTAGGTAAAAGTATTAATATTGGATCAAAAGCATTTGTATCAGAAGCGATACCTGAAATGTATGAACAAGCATTACAAGATGTAGCATCTAAATTATATACAGATAAATATAAAGATAAATCTATATCAGATTTACTTAAAGATTCTTGGAAAGATATTGCAGAAGCTGGATGGTATGGTGGAGTAATGGGACATGGACTAAAACATATATCTAGTGCTAATGAAATATTTGGAGAACCAATACAAGAATATAATAATAATCCTAATAAGATATTAAAAGAAGAATCATATAGACAAATACAATCATTACCTGTAACAGAAAGAGCAAATATAATTAATGAAGTATTACCTAAAACTAAAGGTATAGAAAAAGATTATAAACAAATGCAAAACATATTAAATAATGGAAATATAAATAATATTGGTTTAAAAAATATATATAATACATCTAAAAACAATAACATAATGAAAGATGCATTAACTAAATCTATGTTAGAAAATATAGGATATATTTCTCATCAATTAAAGACACAAGATAATAATGCTTATATATTACTAAATAATATATTAGAAAAAGATGTTGATAATTTAACTTCTAATGATAAAGATCAATTATTAAATGTAATTGTAAATGATTTATTTAATAATGTTGATACTAAAACTAAAAATAGATTAGATACTTTAATTGCTAATAGAATTAAAATAAATAGTAATAATATACTTAATACATATAAAAATAAATATCAAAATATGGTTAATATAATTGCATATGCTGGTGATAAAAATAATGATTATTTAGCTAATAGAGTTATGTTAGATACTAAGACACCAAAAGATATAGTTGATGCGAATATGAAGATATTAGAAGGTATTAAGTATATAGATAAATCTATCAAAAGTGATAAAGAACCAACATCAATGATTAAATCAGTAACTAATACAATTAGCAATGTATTAAATTCGTTTGGTACAAAAAAATATTCTCCTATAGAAAGATTAAAATCTATTGATGCATTACAATCAGGAATTAAATTAGCAGAAACTCAATTAAAAAATAATAAATCATTAAGAAGTAATAAACAATTAAAAAAAATGATTAAGGATTATACTACTCAATTAGAATCAATGAAACAAAGAGATTTATTATTAGCAAGATATGCACCTAAAGCTATCATTGGATCTGAGAATATAATAGAACCAAACAAAAAGAAAAGTAAAACTAAACAAGAACAAGAATATAATAATAAATTAACTAAACTTAGAGAGAAATTAAATAATAATCCTGAAGGTATTAAAGTATTAGATAAATTAGATACATTGGATACATTAAATCCTGAAGAAAAGATTAGTTCTATTGGATCAGTTATAAAAGATATATCTAATAATAAATCTATTAGTAATGAAACTGATAAATATAGATTATTACAACATCTACAAAAACAATTACAAGAATCTATTAATAATATTAATAATAGAGAAATAGATGAAACAACTTATAATGATTTAAAACACTCTATTAATAATGCATTAAATGATATTGATGAAGTTAATAGAAAATATAATTCTATATTACCAGAAGATAATGAACCAAATGAAGATCATATAAAAGCTAAAGCATTTGACTTATTAATTAAAGCTATTATAAGAGAACTTAAAAATGATGATAATATTAACACATTATTGAATAGTAAAAATGTAGAAGATTATAATAATAAGATCCAAAAGGGTGCTAAAGAAGTAAAAAATGATATTAATAATAAAGGGTTTAAAACTAAGAATAAAGAATATAGATCAATACCTGAATATCAACAAAAGTTGGATCAATTATTTAATGAATATACTTCTGATCCAACAGATAAGTTAAAGTCAGAAATAACTAAAGTATTAATGGATTACAATACATTTGTATTAAGTAGAAAAGATAAAGTATTAAATGCTAAATATTTTACATTTGATTTTGCTAAGAATATATTAAATGAAAATAATGATATTAGAGATATATTTAAAATTAATAGAAGTAGAATACATCATGTACTTGGAGATGAATTATATAATACATTAGCAAATAATGTTAGAGATATACTTTATACAAGTTATAATGATAATGTAATACATATCTATAAGAATGCTAAACAAGTTGGTTCTATTAATGCAATGATGGATACTAAACAAATAACTAATATCATTAAAGAATCTCAAAGAAGTAATACTGTAGAACAAAAGACTACTAATACTAATACAGAACCAAAACAAAGTAATACTACTACACCTACTAATCACTCACCTGTTGGATCTAATGAAAGTAATATTAATAAAACTACTGAAGAGAAAGTAGTTAACACTATAGCTAATACTGAAGAAGCTATGCAAAATAAAGCAGAAAGATTAAGAAAGTTAGGTTACAAAGCAGAACTAAAAGTATTTGATAAAACTGATTCAGTAAAAGATAAGTTATATAAAAGATTAATGCTTAAATATAGTAAGAATGGTATTGTTAGATATGATGTTACATATAAAGGTACAGTATATAGATTTAATGAAAATGAATTTAAAAATGTATTAAATAATGTATATAAAGATTCTATGGTAAATGATGGTAAATATAGTGATCCAAAAGAAAGAAGTAAAGCATTATTTAAAGAAACAATGATAAAAGATCCTATGTTAGCTAACAAAGAACCAATTAATTTAAATCAATATATAGCTGAATATAGATTAAGAGAATATGAACCAAAAAATAGTTTAGATAATCAAAATGGATTAGTTAGTAAAGTAGTAAATACTTATATAGAACATCAAAGTAGCAATGTCGAACCATTACAAGGTATGAATTATATACCTTATGTTAAATTCGATGAGAAAGATAAAAATGGTAAAGTAATAGGTAAATCTATTTATTTTATTACATCAAAAGTTAATAGTGAAAATCCTGGTAAAACTAGTTTAAACAAAAATAATAATGAAAGTAATTTCATTAAATTTACTTATTTAGATGAAGATAATAAATTAGATGATAAATTATTCAATGATTTAAAAACATTATCTAATTATAATATGTTTCCATATGATTGGAATGATAAAACATATAGTAATGGTAAACCAATAGAACCAAAGAAAACATCTACAACTGAACCTGTTACAGAACCAGAAAAGAATACTAATACTAAGAATACAGAACCAAATAAATATAATGAACCAGAAGTTCCAGAATTTGATGAATCAGTATTAAATAATGAGTTTCATAAAGATAAAGAAACTGAAGAATTTAAAGGTAATCAAGAAGATATTAAAGAATTAAATGATAAAATAGATGAATTATCTCAATTAAAAGAAACATATAATAAAACAAAAGATAAATTAAAAGATAAAGTTAGTCAGTATGGTTCTACTATTGAAACTGTAAAAGGTGTTAAAATATCAGTTAAATCAAATATGAAATATATTAATAAATTGATTGATAAAAATGGTGAAGTAGATGAATTATCTAATATACTTCAATTATTAGAAGATTATCATTCAAGTATAAACAAAGATAATTTACAAAGTAAAACAGTAGAACTAAATTTAGCAATAGAAAAAGAATTAGCTAAATTAAAACTTAGATGTGAATAAAAGGATAATATATGAATTGTACCAATGTAGATATAAATAAGTTAACAACTAAATTAAAAACAGAAGATAAACTAATAATTGATCCAAAGATAGATGTAACACTTAACAAGATATATCAACAAGCTTTGGATCTTATCAATAAGCAAGTTAAATTAGAGAATGAAGTACAAGAAAAGTTTAATGAGTTAAAAGATCAGAATGAAGGTTATGATGTAGAAAATAAAGCAAAACTATTGAATACTTTAATATATACATTTAAAAAGTATTTAGGTAGTAATGCTATTCAATTCAATGGACAAGAGTTAAATCCTCTTATCTCTTGGATCCAAGACAAACAAGATGATAATACATTTGTTGACAATATGAAACAAACTATAAAGGATGAATATAGATCATTAATAGAAATGAATGAAGGTTTTATTAAGATAGAAGATAGTCAATTACTAAAAGATAAAATGAATACTATTAAAGAATTATTTGTTAGAAATAATAAATATAAAAATGTATTATTTGATCAATTGATAGGTGATATTAATAAACTTAATAGACCACAAAAGATAGACTTTTCTAATAAAAATATGAATATAAAATCTATTAATAGAGCTTATGTAGAAAATAATGAATTAAAGTATGATGTTGTTTATGAGCAAAAAGGTACTGCTGAAGATAATTATAAGAAAGAATTAGTAGAAGCTACTATATCTGCTAGTGATATAAATAATGGTTTTTTATATCAATTAGGTATACCAATTAGAAATGATGATACAAATACTAACGAGTTCCAATTAAATCCTGATTTACATAAAATATTTAATAAGGTATTACCTGCATTCTTAAATGAAATTAATAATCCTCAATTTATGTCTGATGATAAGATATCACAAATGTTTTATGGTAAAGATGCTGATAGAGTTATAGGTACTGAAGTTACTCAACAAGAATTTAATAATATTGCTAGATCAATTAGACAATATGGTTTTCCTAGAAAAGAATTATATGAGAAACTTGGTAATGCTATATTAGATATAGCTCATATAAAAATTATAAATAAATTAAGATATGATGAAAGAAAAGCATTAGCGAATCAATTAGGAGCATTCTATTTACAAAATTTAATAGAACATAGTAAAGATAATAAAATTATAAAAGTACAAGATACATTAGTTAATATTAATGATAAACAAATGGTATTAAATAAATTAGAATTTGCTGATAATTATAATGAAGAAGCAAAAGAAAGATTAAATAATGCTATGAGTAGTTATTCTGCTACATTACAAAAAATAACTAATATTAGATTTGCACAACCTGAACCAATAGAATACTACAAATCAATTAAAACATCTACTAATGTAAAAGATGCTGAAGCATATCAAGTATCACCTAAGATATATGATTTTATGAGAAAAGAACAGAATGTAGTATATAAAACTAATATTGCTTATGATGCTATTAAACTATTGGATCAAACTACTTATTTAATTACTGCTGGTGGAGAAGATCCAAATGAGATAGAACATTTGCCTGTTGAAGAAAGAGAATCAGTAGTTGGTAAGAATAATGATCTATTAAGAAGAATGGAAGCATTAAAAGATAATGAAGATATATTATCTTTTGGTTCTAAGTTTAAATGGAGTGAAGTTAAAAACTTAAGAACAATGATGGACAGTATAGTAAATCCTCAAGATAACAAAGTACATAGATTTTTAGTAGATGAAAGAGGTGTTACTTACAATAAAAATAATGAAGTAATTGAGAAAGAAATAAATACTAATACATATGTAACAAAAGATACTGCAAACTTATATAAATTAGCATTATCACAAGCATTTGATTTAGATACTGATAAAAGAACTGACAATAGTTTATTAGATGAAATATCTAATAATTATTTAGATTTTACTTTTAATGATAAAGATGGTTCTATTAATGAAGTAATAATTAATGATAAACTAAAACCTATAATTAATGATGGTTCATATATAGATAAAGTAGTTAAATTATCTTTAAGTAAAGAACCAACATTAGTAAAGAAACAGAAACTACAAGATTGGATCAAACAACATCAAGATGAATATAAAGCATATTTAGATTTTATTAAAGGTACTGAACATATACATGCATTTCAAGCATTAATAGATATTAAATATTTACAAGTATCAAAATCTAATAATAAATCTATACTTAAATTAGAAGCTGATGCTATTACATCTGGTATGGTATTAACTATGTTACAAACAATAGGTGTTACTGTTAATACTGAAGAAGAAATGAATAAATTAGTTAATTTATTAGCTAAAGGTGGAATATATGTATCAACTGATAATAATACTTTTGGTTTAAAAGAACCAAATGAAGAACAATTAGCTAAATTAAATAAAGTATTACAAAATACATTAAAAAGTAAACAATTAGCAAATAATGCAGAATATTTAACTCATGGATTTTTAAAACAAAACTTTAAGAACTTTAATGATTTCTATGAAACATTAAGTGATTCATTAAATGATTATATGCAATCAACTACATTTAAACCAGAACAACAAACTATTGTTAATGCTTTTGGATCTAGTTTTAGTAGAAAACAAGTTAAACCATTCCAAATGGTATATGTATATGGAGCTTCATTTAAAAATATTATGGAGAAAACTTTTTATGAAATAGCATTTAATCCATTAAATAAAATGTTATATGAATTTGGTAATAAAGGTGGACAATTAAAACATTTAATTGCTAAATTAAATAAAAAGACAGATGATATAGATGATCCAAAACTTAAACTAATTAAACAGTTAATCAATAATGGTAATGATATAAAAGAATATATTAATATATATAAATGGAATAAAGAATTACAAAAAAATGAAGTAATAAATACTAAGGATTTATCAGAAGAAGAATTATTAAATACTAATTTATCTAATATATCTTTTAAATTTGATAGCAAACTCGTAAATTATATTAAAACACTATTTAAAGAGACTTATGAACCAGCATTTGAATATGCGTTTGGTCAATATAAATTTATAGATGATTATAGAAATACTGTTAAGAGTATGTCTAATATTCTATATGAAACTTCTAAAGAAATCTTTAATAAACAATTACAAGAAGAGATTAAAAAAAGAGGTTACAATGATATTAACCAAGTAAATAATAAAGAACTTACTGATATAATAAGTAACTTAATTAAACAACATAAATACTATACAATTAAATCAATACAATCTACTAATACACATAATTCATTTATACCATTAGATAAATTTGATAGAAATAAAAATGGTAAACAATTAATGATTAATATTAATGGTAAAGCTTTATCTACAAATTTAGATGATAAACATATGGTTAATAACGCAATAGCTACTCCTGTAACAACAATTCACCAAATAGATAGTAATATTATAGTAGATACTTTACAAACTATGAGAGAAGCTTCTAATGGTAAATTACATATAGGTCATATATTTGATGCATTACTTATGCCTTTGGATCTAAATAGTGTAGATAGTATTTCTGAATATAATAAAGAAACTATTAAATCAAATGCTAATTATTCAGTAGCTCAAGAAATGATGAAGCAAATAAATGATATTTATACATCTGAACCAGAAGTATTAAATAATATCTTAGCTAATAATATAAAAGATTTAGTTAATAATGGTGTAGATATAGATAATATTAAAGATATATTATCTGGTAATATAGATGTAGATATTAATAATGATATTATTAAACATTTATATTCATTAAAAAACATATCTAATAATAAAGAATTAGTTGCTAAATTTAATTTATTACTTGATATAGCTAACTATAATAAATTAGCTAGTAATTCATCTAATATAGCTAATACTAGAAATGAGTTTTTTAAAAAAGATATGGTTGTAGGTCATTCTTATCTATTGGATCCTTACTCAATAAAAGATAAAAATCCATTATATATTCATAAAGGTAGAAATAAAATTAAACCTACATTAGACCCATTAGATAGTATAGAATCAATTAGATTAGATCCAACAACAATAGATAGTATAAAAGAATCAAATACTAACAATAATAAACCTACATTAGAACAATTAGATAAAATATATAATAATGATAAATATGGATCATCATCAACTGAATATATGGGTGAATTACAAGATAGAGATACATTTAGATCTCCTGAAGAAGTAATAGATTATCTTAATAAAGAACTACCAAATGATATTGATCCAATAATCAAAGATAACTTTATTAATCTTACAAGTAAATCATTTAATACATTAGATAAAATAAATGTATTAAACTATCTAAATACTACATTTAATAGAGGTTTAGCTAATATAGATACTAACACTATATCATTAAGTAAATCAGCTGGATTATCTAATCAATCTACTAGTGAAATATATATGCATGAATTAATGCACTTATATACAGGACTTGCATTTAAATATAGTACTAAATTAGTAAACCAATCATTAAGATTACAACAAGCAGTTAAGAAATATATACAAGATAATGGTATAGATACTGATACATTATTTATTCCTGATGGTTTACCACATACAAGAGAATTAATTAATAATTCTAAAAAGTTATCTGAATATGCTTTTAATGGTGATCCAGTAGAATTTATAACAATAGCTTCTACTAATAGTAAATTAAAACAATTTATTGATACAAATAATATAAAAATTAAACATTCAGCAAAAGAATTTAAACCAAAGAATTTATTAGAAAAAATAATATCTAAAGTATTTGCTACAGTAGAGAATTTATTTAATACTATTACATCATCTAAGAGAGTTACATCAAAAGAAATAAATTCTATATTAAATAATGCAGTAGTTATGACAAATGCTCTTAGAAGCGGTAAGAATGCAAATGATAATGTATTATCTAAAATTGATATACCAAAGAAATATCAAGATGTAATAAATAACAAAATTAAGTCAACAGTCACTAAACAAATAGTAGAACCATTTAAGAAAACTACATTATATAACGAAATAAAAGATGTGAATGTAATTAATAAAATATCTAATAAAATATCTAAAGTTAATAGTGATTTTGGTAAATTATTTAGAGATGTAGCTAATGAAATAACAAGTACTTCTAATAAGTTTGGAGACTTTTTCCCAATGTTTACTAAGATAAAATATGAACAAGAAACAATAAGAAATCATATAAATAAAGCAATAGAAGATGTAACTGATAACTTATTAAAAGATGCATCAGAATTTGATAAAGTTGCTCTTTCCCATTTGGTTCTTAAAACTGATATATATAATGTTTACGATAAAGCTTCACAAGCTACTGATATGATAATAGATGAAACTAAAAGATTAAATAGAATAAATGAATTATCAGAAGAAATTAAATTATATACAGATCCAAAGACATATAATGCAATGATGAATCAAGCTCAATCATTAGGATATTATATTGCAACTGGTTCAGTAACAGAACATAATTTAATGTTAAATGCTCATAATATAAATAATTTATTATTTGATCAAATGCGTACATTACCAAAACCAAGTATAGATTTAACTAAACAATTAGATGAATTTATTAGTTTAATAGCATTACATAATACTGATCCAGTATATTTATCAAGTGATTATATATCTAAGAATAAAAGAAATATAAATAACTTAGTTAAATTTGCTAAAGGATTATTAAGTAAACAAAGAAAAGAATTATTTACTAATCCAACATTAGAAGTAAAAGGATTTATTAGACCTAAGAATACATCTAATTATGAATATATAACAGTTAAAGCAAATAAAACTAACAACTATAAAAAAATAGGATTTAATCAATATAGTGAACCATTTACTACTTCATTAGCTGATGGTTCTAAAGAAGAATTAATAGTACTTAAAAGACTTAATATATATCCAAACTATACTAAAGGTATAGTAGAAGTAACTAATACAGAACACTTCGGATCTGATTTATATGATTTAGATAATGTATCGCCATTTAGAAAACCAGCATTATTAGAAAAGATAAGTAGAAATGCTACATTATCAACAGTAAATAAACCTTTTAAATTATTTAAAGTAGATAATAAAAATGAATATGCAGTACCATTGTTGAATGATAGTGGAACAATAACTAATTATAGAAGTGGATCAATAAATAAATTACCAATTATTAATAATAGAGCTGATATGTCAATAGATAGTGTATTAGCTAATACAGTAAGTCATAATACATTAAAGATTAATGGTAAAGCTATTAATAAATTAATATTAGAACAACAACAAAAAGCTTATGAAAAAGCTAAAGATAAGTCAGATTATATGCCAATATGTAAACCAAGTGTAGCAAATAAATTAGGATTAAAAGATTATAATGAAGAATTTTATGCTTTACTTCCTTCATATACAAGACAAATGATTGGTAATAAAGTATATTACATTAATAAGAATCTTACGAACCAAATATTTGGATATAAAGATACATCTATTACTAATATACCTTTACTTAAAAAAGCTAATCCAAAGTTTGTTAGAGTATTAGGAATAAGTGAAAAATTACTTAAAGATTTAGTTAAACTACTTAAATTCCCATTAGTATTTATTAACTCATCAGTAGTATTTGGTAACTTAATTTCAAATGTAATAGAACTATTAAAAATAATGCCATTAAGTCAAATAGTAAGTGAATTTAAAAATAGATGGAATTTATTAAATGATTATCAAACTAATCAACAAGAACTAAATAAACTTAAATTATTACAACAAGCAGGTTTAACATCTAAAGAAGATAATTATAAAATTAAAGTATTAACTCAAAAATTAAATAATAATCCAATGCATGATATTATTGATGCTGGTCTTATTGGATCTATTATTGATGATGTTACATTAAATAATGATAATAATACTAATTTAATTACTTCTAAAATAAATGAACATAACTTAATAAAAAATAAAAATGTTAAATCATTACTTGATACTATATTTTTGACTCAAGAATCTTTACCAGCTAAATTAGGATTAAAGACTACTCAGTTTACAGATGGTATTGCTAAATCTATCTATTATGAATACTATAAAAAACAAGGTATGAGTAAAGCACAATCATTAGAATTATCTAATGAGTTATTTATTAATTATTCTATAAATGAATCTAAATATCTTAAATATCTAAATGATACTGGTTTATTTATGTTTAGTAAATTCTTATTACAAACACCTAAAGCATTAGTTAAATCAACTATACAAAATCCAATTGGTTTTTTAAAACAATTAGGAATTAATATAGTTGATCAAGCTATACCTGATACACTTGATACATATAATTATAATTTGTTGGATATAATAACTAATAGAAGAATTAATCTATATCAACAAATAGAATATAACATTAATCCAATAGACAAATGGAGTAGATTATTTTAATCTTCCTCCTTATGTATTGTTTCATAAATAACTGATCCAATGATAAACACTACAAACATAATAAAGAAAAATACTCCAATCATATAACTACTAATCAATGTACCGATTATTATTGCTACTAATACAATAGATAATATAATACTTACTATAAATCTAATAACACCATCCATTATTTACTCATTTTTAAATTCATATCTAATAATTCATTAGATAAATTAAATTCATTATTAATTATATTTAAACATTCTTCTAATAATATATTAGATAATATATATTCATTATTTTGTTTACTACATTCTTCAATAATATATCTTTTAATTAACTCTTTATTCATTTTTTTTCTCCTTTTCCGTGATATATATATTCAAAATTAAAACTATTTATTCTTCTACATTCTATAATGTATCCTTTTGATCTAAGTGTCTTAAATAAACTATAATATATTTGTTTAGATCCAAATATCTCTGTTAATTTATTTGTATCTATTCTTTTATATGTATATAAATATTTAAGTAATCTTTGCCATAAATACCTAATATAACCAGCACTTCTACCAATACTTTTGGATCTTCTTGTTGTTCTTGGATCAGTTAATTTACATTTAATCCTATATTGTCTTTCACCATACATTTGTTTATATTTTCTTCTAAGCATTATTTCTGATCTATATACATTTTCACACATTAAATTAAATGATAAATCTTTATACTCTTCAAACATTTGTTTAAATTCTTCTTCTCTATTCAAATAACCAAGTTTAACAAACTTACCAACTGTTTCTCTAGTTACTCCTATATAATCAGCTATTTGCATATTATTTAATGATACCAATGGATAAAAATATTCTTTATGTAATTTATCTATCCATTTACCATATCTATTATCAAATAGTTCCTTAGTTAATCTAGGTGTTGCCATTATTCTTCCTTTTCAATAATATCTTTAAACTTATGAGTTCCAAACATATATTTAAGTTCTAATCTCCCTTCTACTTTTGGATCCAAAGCTACTATACAATCCTCAGCAAACTTAATTGTTTTATCAGTTATATGATGATATGACTTAATAACTTTCTCAATATCTTTTTGTTTAAATGGAGGAATAATACCTGTTTTACTATCATCCAACTCTAGATAATAATAGAATATTAATAATCCACTTACTAATACATCAGCTTCTACTTCTTCACCATTAAATACTTTAGTTAATCTTTTATTAGCAAAGTCTTGTATCGGTTTCTTAGCAAAGATAGCTGATATTTTATATAACCATTTATATAGTATAATAAGCTCCATATCTTCAAAGTTTTTATCATCTAATTTCTCTTTCAACAAATCTATTTCAAACTTATTACAAGCTTCTTGAATCATTGCAAATGTAACTAACAATACAGCATTTCTTACTTTAACTTGTTTCGTAGTACCTTTTACTTTCTTTTTATTCATAACTCTTCCTTTTTATTATTTAGTTCCAACAACCATACATTCATAGTAGTATCTAGTTATGTTTGATAATAAATCTTGCTTACTCATTAATGCTGGATAACCTCTAAAATATTTAATTATTTCTTTTTTGTTCTCATTTAATGAATAAGCTAAATTACTAAGCTCGTGATGAGTTAATCTATCTAATAGAACTATATCCTTAAAATATTTAAAATATGTCTCTATATCGTTTATTCTTACTTTATGATTGTATTTCTTTTTTATTTATTTCTCCTTATATTTTATTATGTTTTACTTTATTTATTAATAGAGGGTCTTCACCTTCGGTGAATGGATCCAACAAGGATAGATAGGTTGGATCAAAAGTATTGCTTAATAATTCTATTTAGTTTATTAGCTGTTAAATATTCATCTAAATCTTCATAAAATTCTGTTTGTTTATTAGCTAACTTATTTAGTGATTCACACATAGCTATACAATTACCTTTATGATATACATAATCAGTTATTACTTCCTCTTGTTTAGATCCAACAACAAGTATAATCCTATATAGTGAATCTTTATTCCAATCTCTTTGTGCTTGAAATTTTACTTTCATTTATAATCCTTTTTATTCAAAGTTGTATTTTTTTGTTAGTTCATTTATTAATTCACCTAATATATCTTTCTCTTCATTAGATATATTACTTAATAACTCTTCTTTTAGTTCTGTTGAATCTTTTTCTTTTTTAGGTGTATTTGTATTATTTTTAATAACTTCTCGTCTATAAAGCTCTAAATAGTTTTGTATATCAATAATATTATCTTCATAATATCTATCACCATTAATCATTCTTGATAACTTATGTAAAACCATTTCCATTGCTTCATTCATTGCATCTGTTGGTTCTTTAAAATCAAGATTAGCTTTCATATACCAAGTATCTTTTAATGTTTGACTAATCTCAGCTAAATTATCAAACTCTCCATATCTACTACCTCTTTCTTCTAATATCTTTTCGTGAATATTCATTATTTAATTCCTTTATATTTTTGTTTTAGATCCAAAGATAAATGATTAATCATCAAAATCTCTTTTACATTGATTTACTTTCTTAGCTATATCTTTATCAGCTAATACTAATTCTTTATAATCATCTGGTAGTTCTTTGAATAACATATAAGCTATTTGTCTAATATTTATATGGACTTCACTACCTAAACGAAGTTTCAAGAATCCTACTAATGATCTAAGATTAAAACTTAATTGCATTTTATATATGAACCATTGTGGTAAACTTAAAGATAATCTATCCATATCTTTCTTAAATATTCTACCTTTATCATTTCTATAACTATCAATTAACTCTATTAATTCTAATCTATATTTCTCATTAAACTCATCTAACTTTGAATCTCCTGTTGGCTCTCTTTCAATATCAATTAGATCCAAAGCGTATCTGCTACTAGTAACTGTTTGGCTAACTCCTATTCTTGAACGACTTTCTTCAAGAAGTGACTTAGTAGTCATATGAACATCAAATACTATTAGACTATGTTCTAATACACTTTGATGGAAGTGAACAAATCCAATTTTTTTAATTAGATTAAAATCTTTTTTACCTATTTTTATACAACTAGAATAAACAGTTTTATTCTCTTCACTAAAATAAATAGTGTCACTTTGATTATGATTGTCATGGCTAAATCTAATCCCATTACTAATCAACCAGAGCGGTGATGTAAAAATAAGTTTTACTCTTTGTTTAGTTTTCATTTTTACTCCTTTATATTTTCAAAAAAACCAGCATTTATAAGTTGCTGAAATTTTCTTTGATATTTTTTACCATTGTTTTTCTTTATTATAACTCTACTACTTTTATTTATATAGATAAGTCTTCCAATCTTTACTTTTGGTTTCCTACATTTTGAATAATTTTTATTTTTCATTATAGTTATCCTTGTGAGAAAAAGTTTAAAACTTTATCTTTGTACTTTTCATTAAAATCTTCATTATGGTATTTATACCATTTTATATTATCTTTAATATCATTATAATAATGTTCAAAATCATCGTTGCAACAATGAATGCTATTAATTGATTTTTTTAAAAACTGATAGTCATGAAAGACTGTAAGTTTAATATCTTTTTCTAAACTCTCTTTAAATAAATCACTTAAATTTTTAGAAGCTTTAGTGTCTCCTGTAATAACAACTTGTTGTGTTATTATTCCAGCTTCTTTTGTATATGAAAAGACAATTCCATAATTAGGAAGTACTATATGATTCCCCTTTATCAATTGAAATACAATTGAACCTTCACCTTCACTTCCAAAATAAATAAGTTCTTGTTCTTCTTTTTTGTTTAGCTCATACATTTTTACATGAACTAAAATACCATTTTCATAAACAATTTGTTTTGGTAAATATTTTTCAATATCTATTTCTTTACCTGTATAAATTTTAGTAATTTTATTTTTTATAAAGTAGTTATAATAAATAAGTTTTTCTAATCCACCAATATGGTCTTGATGAGTATGTGTTATAAAAATATTTGCAATATCTATGTTATTGTCTTTAATATATTCAAAAGCATTATTTGGACAGTCAATTAATATAGAAGTTCTTTTAGAGTTATTTAATGTTACTAAAAAAGAACTATTATCTTTACTAAAAACTCCTCCACCTCCAATAATATCAATCTTCATTTATTTTCCTTTCTTAATGTTTTATTCATAAATTTCCTTTTTTGATCTTTCTAATTCAGTTATCTTATTTCTAAGCTTTAAATTTTCTATATGTAAATCAATTAATTTATATTGTAAATTACAATTTATTTATTCTTGATGATATAAAATATATTTACTTACACATTTACAAATATATTTATTTATTAGTTTTCTAATCACTTATCTTTATTTACTTTATAACATTTACCATCATAAATAATATCTTTATTATTAGCTTTGAAATTCATATTGAATACATCTGATCCAACATTATCAGCTGGTAAACCAATCATAAAATCTTTATTTTTATAAACATCTACATTTTTACTTGTTAATAGATATGAAAATACTGCCCCACTTTCATCTGTAAGTTTTTGTCCTTTTTTAACAAAAGTTACCTTTTGCCATTCTTTCTCAGGTAGCTTTTTAGTTAAATTGTTTAACGATACAGCAACTATTGCACAATTATATTTTCCATCTTCAATTGCAAATGCTTGAGTTACAATGAAAGCTCCTACTAATCCTACTAGTCCTAATAATTTAATTTTATTCATTATTTATCCTTTAATATACATTTATTAAAATTTGGTTTATATAATGTTTCTTTAGGTTGGTTCTTATCTTTTAACCATTTACCATATGGACCTCTTTTAGACCATTCTATCTTTTGCATTGGATCTTGTCTTCTACTACTTATTTCTTTATATACTTCTTTTACAGCACAATCTACATTTATATCTAGCTTCATTAAACCAGTAAGAATATATACTATTGCATCAATTCTATCTACATAATTAGCTACTGTTGGTTCTTTAGGTTTACCAAATGTAAGCATATATTCATATACTTTTTTAGCTACATCTCTAGGATCCAATCCTGATAGATAGAAGCTTTCTAATAGTTCTTCTAATACATTAATTGTTTCTACTTTTGGATCAAATTTAGATTTATGTAATTGTCTTTCTTTTGCCCATTCTTGTATTTTATTAATCATTTAATCTCCTTATGTATTTGTTTATTTTTAATTACATATTTCTCATATACATAATTTTTACCATCTGAATATCCGTAACCATATAATGTTATAAAAACTATAAGCAATGATATTATTGTTATAAAAAACAAAATTATAGATATATCTTTATAATTATCATTATCCATTTATGCTTCCTTTTTTTTATATTTTCTAATATCTTGTTTAACTTTAGTTATTCTATTCATTATGAATGTATAACCATATTTAGTAGTACAAACTACTTTATCTGTTTGCTCTTGTACTATTGCTCTTCCTCTTTTAAATTCATATATAAGAACCAACTTGTTATCATTGTTATAATTAACTCTTGTTGGTTTCTTGTATTTCTTTCCTAGCATATTCTTAAAGTATTGATAATATCCTTGTCTAATTGTCATAAATCTCCTTTATTGTTATTTCTAATCTTGGTTCATTAATATCTCTATTTTTAACTTCTAATGTTATTTTTTTGACAAAATTGACATTATCGTTCTCTAAGCAACCAATTTCTTGTAATGGATCAAGTAAGAATTTAATTAATATAGAATAATTATCTAAATCACTAACTGATGATTTGTAATATAAATTACAATGAAGTTCTACTTGATTAAACTTTATATTTTTATCTATTTGATCCAACACAAGTTTTTTATAGTAATGTTTAACTTTATTAGCTATTTGATAATGAGTATTTCTATACCAATTATTATTAATCAATATAGTTTTATTTTGTTTAGTCTTATACTCAATCGTATAATATAAAGGAAGTGTTATCTTAATATTTTTCATCTAATGTTTTTTCAGCTAATTTTCTTGAAACTTTAATCTCTTCATCAATAATATAAATAACATTATCTATACCATTCTTTGGTTCTTCAATAGTTAATGAATCTAATTTAGTACCATCAAATTTTTCATTTAAAATAGTTAATAATTCTTTTGTAGTTAATCTTAATGTCATATTATTCTCCTTATATTTATTTTTACCAATGAACTAAATCATTTTTGTTCAACTTTATATTTATTTTTTATGATTACTTACATAATACCACCAACTTTGTAATATAAAATTTCCTATTACACCTACCATAATTACATACTCAATCATTTACATACTCCCAAATATAACCATAAGCTGATTTAGCATGTTTTTTTAAAACTGCTACTATATTAGATCTTTTTATATTTAAAGTTTTAGCTGCTTCACTAGCTGTTGTAAATTTTCTCATAATATCTCCTGTATCTTTATTTATTTGATATATTACTCTAGCATTTGGATGATCTTTTCCAGATAAATATGTATCTTTTCTATTTATTTTATGTATTATTATATTATCTTCTACATTGTTTAAAGTATATGGTAAATTATATTCTTTAACAGTTCTATTATATGCTATAGCAGCTTCTTTCTCTGTATTAAAGACTTCAATTTGTTTATTTTTACCATCTATATATACAGTAGTTCTATATATACCACTATTTAATTTTGATACACCTTTATAACCTTTAAAGGTGTATCTTCTATTATTTGCTTGTTCTATATAATTAGCCCATCTACAATTATCTGAATAATATCCTTTATTTACATCTATTCTGTCTATTGTTAGTTCATCTTTATATCCATTTGTTATAGCCCAGCTATAAAATAATGAAAAATCTTTTAACCATTCATCATAAATAGTTATCCCTCTTTCACCATAATTTTTATAAGCTGGATTATTTTTATTATAGCATCTAGCTAACATATTTCTGAATATTACACCTAATCTAGTATTTCCTTTTCCTTTATACCTATTGTGCATATACTTCATATGTTTTATTTTCTATCTTTTTCAATGCTTTGTTTTCTATATTCTTTATATAGTTTTGTAAGCTCTAAACTTAACTTTCTAGCTTTTACACCTGAAGTTTTAATACCTTTTTCAATATTTCTTTCTATCTCTTCAATTAACATTTCTGTTTTTACTTTAATATCTTCTAATAATTTATTAATTATTTATCCTTTGTTTAAAATACAGGTTCTTTTCTATATATTAGTTTCTCTTGGTTTACTGGACATTTATCAGCATATGAACAATAATATTTACATTTCATATGAACTATTTGTCCTTTAACTTTTCTAATATATGTATCTTTACAAGGTTGTAATTCCATTACTCCACTATGAAGTAGATCCAACTCTTTCTTAATAGATGTTACTTTATCTTCTAATTTATAATCTTCTATATAAGGTACATCTACTATTTGGATCGTAGGAACTTCAACTCCTGTTCTACTATTTAATCCACCATCTTTTAATATGAATATAAGTTTCATATCATATTTCTTATCATACTTATGTTCCATTAAATATCTATAAGCATTTACTTGCCAAGTATAATGATGATTTTCTAAATCTTTTTTATATTGTTTAACTGTATATTCTTTAGTAGATTTAATATCATAAATTGCTTTATTTAACCAATCAATAATATCTATACTACCTGTAAGCTTTAATCCACTAATTTCTATTGGATCGCATTTATATTCAGTAACAATATCTTCATCAAGTTCTAAAGCTTTATCAATACCTAGATGAATAATTGATCCAAGTGAGTTCTGTCCAAAATTAGTATCTTTAATTACTCCATATTTTTGTCTAAGGAATATTTGCGTAATATCACTACCTAATTCACTTGCACTTATCTCATCAACTCTTGGATTAGTATTACCTTGATATTGAGTAGCTTCTAATATCTTTTGTTTTATACAACTCATTTATCTTCCTTTTAGATCCAAAGAGGAAGGAATTACCAAGCTGGTGATTCTTCTTTTGGTTTAGTTTCTTCTTTAGGTTTATCTTCAATTACTGGTTTTTTCTCAATATCAGCTTTTAATTTATCTATACATTCTT
>Ga0256829_1000258_pt1 | contig 61629 bp, 49 predicted proteins | sample 131447metaG_FD_185979 | JGI IMG/M metagenome (GOLD analysis project Ga0256829, IMG submission 185979) | Hydrothermal vent microbial communities from Lau Basin, Pacific Ocean - 131-447 | ecosystem: Environmental > Aquatic > Marine > Hydrothermal vents | place: Pacific Ocean: Lau Basin | collected...
ACTATCGAGACGCTCAAGGCTTATGTGCAGGGACAGAAGACACCAGAATAGGGCCGCTTGTGCGGCCCCCGCTTACCTCCCCGCCCGAGTGGGCGAGGGTTCACGCGGGTTTTTGCTGACGTTTTCCACAAGTAGGCGCCCTCCTCCTCTTATCTACGCCCCTTAACAGGCTCGCGAGGAGGGTTTGAGTCACCCTGCATACCGTCATGTTATGAGCAACAATGACAACAAAGGTGATCTTATGTTTGCGAAATACTCCGTTGCCCTGGCTGCCAGCGCGACACTGAGCATAGGGCTTTCCGCGCAACCTGCTAGCGCTGACACGTTCGTGCACTTATTTGAGTGGCAGTGGGAAGATGTTGCCCAGGAGTGCGAAAATTGGCTAGGCCCAAAAGGATTTAAAGCCGTACAGGTCTCGCCCCCACAAGAGCACATTCAGGGTGATGCTTGGTGGACTCGCTACCAACCGGTCAGCTATCAACTTGAAAGCCGCAGCGGCTCCAGCGAAGCATTTGCTGATATGGTGCAGCGCTGTAACGCAGCGGGGGTCGATGTTTATGCGGATGCGGTGATTAACCATGTTGCCCACGGCAAGGGCCAGGGCATTGCAGGCTCCTCTTATGACAGTGAAGCACTGAGCTATCCCCATTATCAACGCGACGACTTCCACGAACCCTGCGGCATCGAACAGAGCGACTATACGCAAAATGCCGAAAGCGTTCGACAATGTCAGTTAGTTGGCTTGCCCGATCTGAACACGAGCGACCCCACCGTGCAGAGCCGTATTGCGGATTACTTGGATACCTTGGCAGCACTGGGTGTGGGAGGTATTCGGATCGATGCAGCCAAGCATATGGCACCCAGCGATATTGCGGAAATTCTGGCGCAGGTAGACGCTCCGCTTTATGCCTTTCAGGAAGTGATTGACCTAGGGGGCGAAGCGATCAGTGCCACGGAGTATCAAGGCACGGCGGATATCACCGAGTTTCGCTACGGCGCGTCTCTTGGTGATATTTTCAACAATCAAGCCCTTGCCAACCTTCAGCAGTTTGGCGAATCGCCTGCCCTGCTGCCGAGCGAACAAGCCGTCGTATTTACCGACAACCACGATAACCAGCGTGGCCACGGTGCGGGCGGCAGCAATATTTTGACGCATCGAGATGACGCGCTTTATCGCTTAGCCAACATGTTTATGCTGGCATGGCCTTATGGTTACCCGAAAGTCATGTCGAGCTACGCCTTTTCCGACAGCGACCAGGGCCCGCCACAAGACGCCGTCTACCAGCAGGGCGAGGCCCAATGTGGGGAAGCCTGGGTATGCGAACACCGCTGGCCCGAGATTGCCAATATGGTCGCGTTTCGCCAACAAGCCGACGGCGCAGAGGTCACCCACTGGTGGGATAATGGCCATAATCAAATCGCCTTCAGCCGCGAAGCCCAGGGCTTTATTGCGATTAACCGGGAGCAGCAAGCGCTCACCCACACTTTTCAAACCGATATGGCAGATGCCCGCTATCAAAACGTGACGGCTGAAGAGCAATGTATCACGGTGGAGAATGGTCAGCTCACGCTGAATATCCCCGCCATGTCTGCGGCGGCTCTGCACGTCGGTGCTCCTTGCCCAGCCTCATAACTTAGCATATAGCGGGCTCTGCCAGCAGAGCCCTTCAAGGAGACGCTATGGCCCGACTGGCAAACCTGACCATGCAGTTAAATCACCTTAGCAACAGAGGTAGTTGCGGCTGCCCGCCAATCTAAACGCCGCGCTAGCCGTTTAGCCAAGTGCGGGCAAACTCATCGGCGGGCAGCGGTCTTCCAAACCAGTAGCCCTGGGCCTGATTGCAGCCCATCTCAGCCAGCAGCGCCGCTTGCTCGGCACTTTCAACCCCTTCGGCGAGGGTTTTCATTTCTAATGTGTTCGCCATGGCAATAATCGTTTGCACAATCGCTCGGTCGTGATGGTTATCGAGCATATCGCGCACGAAGGAGATATCGATTTTCAGCGCGTCGGCGGCAAAGCGGCGCAGATACGAGAGCGATGAGTAGCCGGTGCCAAAATCATCGATAAACAGTGCGTACCCAGCTTTGCGCATGGCATGAGTAATGATGATGGCTTGATCCGGGTCGCGCATAAAATCGCTTTCCGTCAGTTCCAAGCCAATCGCACTGGGTGAAACGCTGGAGGTAAGCGTCGCAATATGCGCCGTCAGCCGGGGGTCGGCAAACTGCTGCGCGGAGATATTAATCGAAAGCCGTCCCGGCAGCGGCGTGCCCGCCGACTGCCAAGCGCTAAGCTGGCGAGCAGCCTCCTTCAGCACCCAGTCGCCGAGTAAACGAATCAGCCCGCGCTCCTCCGCTAGGGGAATAAACTCACCGGGGCTAACCCAGCCCCATTCGGGGTCGTGCCAGCGGCATAGCGCTTCTGCCCCGGTCAGCGTTTGGGTATGTAGATCTACCTGAGGCTGAAAGTAGAGCTCAAGCCGCCCTTCTAAAATTGCCCGATGCAGCCGCTCGGTCATCCATTGGCGGCGCTCCAGCGTATGGCGCATGGCCTGGGTGTAGGGGGAGATATTCGTATCACGCTTTTTGGCGTGATGCAGTGCGATGCTAGCCGCGTTGAACAGTTCGCTGACTTTAGCTACATCGCTCGGATAACGCGCGAAGCCAATGCTGACATCCAGGTTAAACACGTGGCGATCCAGACGAATAGGCCGATTCACCAACGCACATAGCTGCTTCACCACCTCATCAAGGCTGGCACGTTCAGTATGGGGGAAAAGGAGCGCGAACTCATCGCCAGAAAGCCGCGCACAGTGGACGCCCGGCAACTCTAAATGGCGTAGTCTTCCTGCCACAGTGGCCAGCAGCTGATCGCCAATTTGATGGCCGTACAGGTCATTAATTTCTTTAAAACGACGCAAATCGAGCAGCAGTAATGCCAGTGGCGACTGCTGCTTTTGGGCCTGCTGGCCCATCTCACGCAGGTGTTCCATAAACTGTACACGGTTCGGCAGCCCCGTGATGCTGTCCGTATAGGCAAGCTGGTGCATATGGCGATGGTCACGCCGTCGCTCTAGCTCAGCTGCGGCTCCGTTAGAGAGAATTTGCAGCACCGATGTGGCGAAGGCATTGGTGGTCAGCGGCGCTTGATAAAACACCATCATCACTCCGATGGCTTCGCCTTTTGCGTTATCTAAGCGTCGACCAATCCATGCCTGCGCACTCAGCGTCGCTCCCGGCAGCGTAAACCGCTGGCCGTGATGCACGACGCTCTCTTGCTCTAACACCACCCGTTCGACGGGGGTGTCACACAAAAGAAAGGTGTGATTTTTACGGATTTGGCCGTCGACCACTAAGCTTACGGTATGGCCTGTGGTCGCAGGTAATAGGCTATTGGGGTGAGTGTGCTCGCTCTGTTGAGACGGCACAGGTTGGTCTAAGAGGGCAATAAAGCCCGCATCGGCTTCTAACAGCGTGGTGAGCGTAGAAATAAGCTGCTGAAAGTAGTCATCCCCTACCCGCGAGGTGACGGTTGAGGCAACTTGCACCACCGCCTGCTGCACCCGTTGTGCCTCTTGCTGGTCGGTCACGTCGGTAATAAAACCTTCCAGGCAGAGCACGTCGCCCTCATCGGAAAAAATGGCCTGCCCTTGCTCCCACATCCAGCGTTCGCTGCCGTCGCGATGGCGAATGCGGAACGTCACGCGATAAGGGCGTCGCTGATGAATGGCGGACTGCACGGCTTTAACCAGCCGGTCGTGGTCTTCTTTGTGGATTAAGTTCGCAAAACTGGTGATGCGATTATTCTCAAGCTCATCAGGCCGATAGCCAGTCAGCGCTTCAGCGCCCTTGCTCACTAGCTGCATGGTCCAGTCGTTATCATTCAGGCAGCGGTAAGCCATCCCCGGTAGGTGATTCAGCAGGGTATTGAGCCGACGTTCGTTCTCTTTGGCAGCGGCTTCGCTTTTGCGTAGCGCATTTTCCGCTTGGCGACGCCCTAATTCAGCGCCAGCTTGGGCGGCCGCAATACGCAGAATTTCATTTTCCAATCCATCAAACTGTATTGGCTGATTGTGGAGCACTGCCAGCAGACCAATGGCGGTGCCATCTGGGGCGAATAGCGGCAACCCCATATAGCTATCGGCACCGAGCTGGCTTAGGAGATCGTCTTCTGGAAAGCGGGATTGCACATCGCAGGCGTACAGACAGGGCTCATGGCCCACCACGGTTTCGCAGGGCGTGCCCGCAAGAGGGTAGGTAATATTGGCCTGCAGGGCATCGCTTGACCAAACGGCCAAGGTTTCGGCTATATTAGCTTCAGTGACCACGGCGACCAGTGCGTGGTCGACATTGAGTAGACGAGCAAGCTGCTCCACCAGGATAGCGAAGAAGTTGGGATGACCACTGGGCCCAAAACCTTCCGCTAGCTGACGAAAAACCTCTGCTTCTTCTTTCCTTGTGTGCATCGTCACACTCACTTATGTCGTTATAGAGCAGCTAAGCTTTGCCTCCGTTTTAACAAAGCACAGCGACATTTGCACCATAAACAGCTACCTTATGGAAGAACACTGGGGCCATAAACGATATCGGCCACCCCTAACATTATGTTAGAAACATCTATCGATATTATGTTGACTGCCCGCTTCGCTGCACGGCATTTGAGGAGACACTATGACGGGGCCTACTGCCGTCAGCGAAACACTCTACACCTCGCTAACTGACCAGCTGCCCAGCTTTCTTAGCAGCGCGCTGCTTCAGTGTAAGCGGCTGCCTACTCTACCGGCGGTCGCCCTCAACATCCTGGATATCTCTCGGGGCGCTGAGGCCACTTTGAGCGACTATGCCAGTGCCATCGAACATGACCCCGCGTTAACCGCGCGGATCATGAGCGTGGCCAATAGCGTTCACTACCTGCGCGCGGCACAGCCCCCCCATACGTGTTTTGATGCCACACAGCGCATAGGGCTAGATGTCACCCTGGCTACCGTATTGAGCTTTTGCCTGTTTGAAAACGATCATGGCGCACGCGGTCGCTTACCGTTTTGGCAGCGATCTATCACGGCGGCCGTCGCCGCCAGCTATCTCGCACAGCAGCTTTGTCCTCACCAATCAGGCAGCGTATTCACCACGGCGCTGCTGCAAGATATTGGTATTTTAGCGTTACAAACCGCTTACCCCGGCGACGCAGAGCGACTCTACGGCATCGAGAACACCTCCCATCAACACATCATGCAGGTGGAAAAGCGCTATTTTGGCTGCCACCACGCCCTTGTGGGCGCTTGGTTGCTGGCGAAATGGGGTGCCCATGACAGCTTGATTCACGCCATTCAACACAGTCACGATGGCCTGGATACGGAAGATAACGCGACACTTTGCCTACGCGTCTCCGGCGCCATCGCGGATGCTTGGTTATCGGCGAACCCTGCCGACGCTTTAGCCGGCGTGATGCGCCAGCTCAACGCGTTAACCCCATCAAGCGAGTGGGCCATGTCGGGGCTGTTGGCCCATTTACAGCAAACGCTTCCACCGCTGATGGAGACACTCGGGCTGGGCATGCCGGTCACCGTTGATAGCGTCGCCCTGCTAAAAGAGGCCCAGCAGCGGCTTTTTGAACACACCTTATCGTTGAGCGCACGCTTAGATGCTCAGCAAAAAGCGCGGGAAACGCTGCTCAACGATTATGCCGAGCTGCAACAGCGCAGCCGGCTCGACCCGCTAACCCAATTAGCGAATCGCGCTTGGCTAGAGGAGCAGTTACGGGAACGCTTCCGCCTTTGCCTCACAACCGAACGAACCATGTCGGTGGTGTTTATCGACCTGGATCATTTTAAGGTGCTGAATGACCGATATGGTCATCAGGCGGGTGATCAGGTGCTGGCTCACTTCGGCAGGATGCTCGCCTCGTTAATTCGCGTGGGCGATCTTGCAGGCCGCTATGGTGGTGAAGAGTTTCTGGTGATTCTTCCCGATGAAGATGCCGAGGGTGCTCGGCGCTTTGCTGAGCGTATTACCCGGCGGCTGCAGGAGCGGCCCATGGCCCGAGTAGACCAAGAGCCGCTTTACGTGTCCGTATCGATTGGCGTGGCCTGCCTCACCGACGGCGGGTTTGGAGATGAACGGGAGCTTATCGACGCCGCCGATCAAAGCATGTACTTCACCAAGCGCTCTGGCCGGGGCGGTGTATCGGTTTACGGTCATTAACCCTAGCAATCAGCTGGTCATGGCGTAAGGCAGGTAAAGCGCGATGCTGGGGAAGAGATGCATTAGCGCAATCGCCAGCAGCATTAGTAGAAAGAACGGCAGCGTCGCTTTGGTAATGGTCAGAATATCCTTACCGGTTAACCCTTGGATCACAAACAGGTTAAACCCAACCGGCGGTGTGATTTGCGACATCTCCACCACAATCACCAAGTAGATACCGAACCAAATCAGGTCAAAGCCTGCCGCGCTGACCACCGGCATGATAATCGCCGTCACCAGTAGGATGAGCGAAATACCATCCAGAAAGCAGCCCATGATGAGCAGCAGCAACGTGAGCGCAATCAGCAGCATGGTGGGCGACAGCCCCATTTCACCAATCGCCTGAGCGAGCTTCATGGGTACCTGGGTAAAGCCCATGGCTGAGGTTAAAAACGACGCCCCGGCAATAATAAAGGCGATCATGCAGGCCGTGCGTACCGCAGCAAACAGCGAATCGGTAAAAATCGCCCGATTAAAGTGGCCGTTGAACCGAGCAATGATCATCGACAGCACCACGCCAACCGCAGCCGCTTCCGTTGGAGAAGCCAGCCCGCCGTAAATCGACACGATAATCCCACCGATCAGCAGCAAAATAGGCACTAACGCCCAGGTATTGCGCAGCTTTTCAGCAAAGCTCATATCGGATTCATCAGCGCCGGTCAGGCCGTCACGGTTGCCTTTCAGTAGCGCCCAGAGCACCAAATAGGCCATGAACAGCGCCAAGATCATCAAGCCTGGGCCAATGCCCGCCATAAACAGCCGCGAGATGGATTGCTCAGTAACCACCCCGTAGACGATCAGCACGATCGAGGGTGGAATCAGCAGGCCCAGGGTAGAGGCACTGGCCAGCGTCCCGATAGCCATATTGCTGTCGTAGCCCCGGCGCTCCAGTTCCGGCAGGGTCATTTTGCCCACCGTGGCACAGGTAGCCGCCGACGAACCGCACACCGCCGCAAACATGCCACTGCCAATGATATTGGTATGCAGCAAGCGGCCCGGCAGACGGTTCAACCAGGGTGAAAGTCCACGGAACATATTGTCCGCCAGCCCCGAGCGAAACAGAATCTCGCCCATCCAGATAAACATCGGCAGCGCGGTTAAATCCCAGCCGTAGCTTGCGCCCCAAAAATCGGAGGCCAGAATCGGGCCAGGGTCAAAAGGGCTGAAAAATTGCAGCGCAATCCACGCTGTGCCTATCAAGGCAAAGGCAATCCACACCCCGCTGCCCAGCAGCAGCACCAGGGTAAAAATAGTCGCTAAACTTAGTAGTAGCACGAGGGTATCTCCCGAGTAGCCGCTTAATGCGCTTCGTTATCGTCGATGGAAGTGGCTTCGCGGAAGCTTGACGGGTCGCGTATGGCAATGCGCCCGGCCATCCACAGCGCTTCTAACAGCGCCAGGGCCAGCAGCCCTACCCCAACGGCCAGCACCACCTGGGGGATCCACAGGGGAATCGACAAAAAGCCCGACGAAACATCGTTGTACTCTAGGCTTTCCCTCGCCAAACCAATCAGGCCGTAGGCCAGTAGTACGCTGATAACCAGCGCAATAATCAGCCCAAACACCTCAAACCACACGCGCACCGCAGAAGGCAGGCGTGAAATCAGTAAGGTCACGCGGATATGGGCGTGGTGAACGAAGGTGTAGGCCAACCCAAGAAAGGTGGCGCCTACCAATAAATAGGAGGCCATTTCCGAGACGCCGGTAATGCTGACACCGAGCCGCTCCTGGCCGACCAAAACCAATAGCGCATCCACTAAACGGAAAGTGACCTGAAGCGCGATCAGCGCACAAATCGCCACCATGCATGCTGCTGCGCCCCAGGCACCTAGGCGGTAGAGTTTGTCGAATTTAAACGTCATGTTCGCAGTCTCACAGAGCGCGTAGGGAAAGGGGCAGCCCTCGGGCTGCCCCAGGCGTTACCGTAGCAACGAAGGGTTAGTTGCCACGCTGGGCGCGGTAGGCTTCCAGTGCCGCTTTGGCTTCGTCATCGGCGCGGGACTGCCAATCGGTGAACAGCTCGTCACCCGCCGCTTGCAGCGCAGCAGCTACCTCAGCGTTGGGTTCGGACACGCTGATGCCATTCTCTTGCAGCGCCGCGAGGCTCTCGTCATTGTTCTCACGGCTCATCTGCCAGCCGCGCTCTTCGGCACGGGCCGCCGCTTCCATCAGCGCTTCTTGAGTCGCTTCGTCAAGACGATCGAAGCTGCGCTGGCTGATGAAAACGATGTTCTTCGGCAGCCACAGGTTGGCATCGGTGTAGTCGGTGACGTAGTCCCAAGCAGCCATGGAGTTGCCGGTAGAGCTCGACGTAATCATCGCGTCGACGCGGCCGGTGCTAAAGGCCGTAGGGACATCCGACTCTTCGGTTTCGGTGGGGCTACCGCCTAAGTTATCAACGAAGCGCTGGGTGTTGATGTTTGGTGCGCGTACGCGCAACCCATCAAACTGGGCTGGGTCAGTCAGCGGCTCGGCGGTATAAATGCCCTGAGCAGGCCATGCGACGGCGTAGAGCGGAATCAGCCCCTCATAGGCGAATAGCTCAGTAATCATCGGCTTAGTGGCTTCCCACAGCGCATAGGCATCATCGTAGCTACCGGCCACACCGGGCAGCGTATCGACTTCAAAAATCGGGTCGTCGTTAGAGAGAATCGACAGGAACACTTCACCGGCATCGATCGTTCCGCGACGCACAGAGGGTTTGATTTCGCCGTGAGACACCAGCGAACCACCGCTATGGACAGTAATGGTGAGTTCGCCATCAGTGGCTTCTGCCACATCTTCCGCGAACTGCTTGGTGTTTTGGGTATGGAAGCTGGCATCCCCGTAGGGCGTGGCCATGGTCCACTCGGCGGCCTGAGCCGTGGCGGCGGCGGCAAGACTGCACGCCGTAGCAAGAAGCAGGGGGGTCGCAATGCGAGTACGCATAGGTAAAGTCCTCTTATTCATAGGGATGGAGGTGCTACACAGGGGTGGAGGTGGCGGCGTTAGGAGTCACCCAACGCCCGGTAAAACACGTGTTAGTAATCTCGTTATGCTTTTCAGCGGCATACTCTAGCGCGCACTCCTGCGCCAAGCGGCCAACGCCACGGCAGAAACGAGGATGATTTGCGCTGCGCCAAATAACATCATAGTGCATGGCTGGTAGTGGCGCGGGAAGCGCCAAACGGAACAGCTCGCCCCGCCGCCACTCATCCAGCACAGTGGCTACTGGTAGCGCGCCGATACCCAGCCCTTCCGTGGTTAAACGCACAATCGTCATCAGCGTGCTCACACTATGAATACGCGGCTGTTGAACACCTTGGTCGGCTAAATAACTTACTAACTCTTCATACGGACGCGCCAGCTTGCCAAAGGAGATAAACGGCAGCGTTGAATGCCAAGCATCGGGGCGTTTGCTTAACATCTGGGCGTGTCGAGGTGAAACAAACATCCCCATTTCATAGGGGCTGAGCGTCTCATGGTCAATTTGCTCTGAAGGCAGGTAGCCGTTCATGGCCAGCAGAATATCCAGCTCATTGCTATTCAGCCGCTCGTTCAGCGCCGGGGAGTAATCCACGGTGAGCTCAATAATCAACCGCGGGTAGCGCTCGGTGAGCCGCTGCATAAACGTGGGGAACCAACTGTGGGCAATGGTTTCAATCGTTCCCAGGCGCAGCGGGGCGGAAAAGTCTTCTTCACTATCGAAAAGTTTGAGGGCTTCATCGCGCTGGGCCAGCATACGTTCGGCATGCAGGAAGAATTCCCTACCACGCATAGTAGGCTGAATAGGCCGCGCCGAGCGCTCAAGCAGTAGCTCGCCCACCGTGCTCTCTAAACGCGAGATACGCTCAGATATCGACGGTTGCGTAATGTGTAAACGCACCGCCGCCTTACGAAAAGAGCCAAGTTTCACCGCCCAAACAAAGGCGTCGAGTTCCTTAAAATCCAGCATCGTGCTTAACCGGCCTGTAATGAAGCATTCACGGGAAGCACAGCGTCAAGCGCCTCCACCACGCCACACACCATGGTCTCCCATCGTGAGGCGTTGATATGCAAATGTAAGTGCAACATGCCGTGTTGGGCACGGACATGCTGTCGCGGGGCTGGCAACCGCATGTGGTACTCCTCGAAATCACCCTTTCATTGCCATTTTTATTGGTGGCGCAACGGCGCTACATCAGGCGGATAAGGGCATCTCTTTTGTAATCTTTTTTGAGTCGCTTTATTTAGTTGATAATCGTATAGCGCCCTAGCGTCAACTATTTTTCCACTAAATAACAGCATGATAGGAAGCACCGATACTTAATATCGCTAAAAACGATTGGCACTTGTGACGCAGGCTCCATATATTATTTTTGCGATAGCACAAACATAAACACGCTTATTATGTAATAAACATGATTAGCCAATATTTGTACTTATTTGACTAATCAATCGCGATATCAATCACTAACAATACGCAACCCTGCAGGAGACGTTATGGCGATTCCGCTGCTTAACTGCGATATGGGCGAAAGTTTCGGCAACTGGTCGATTGGTTTAGACGCTGATGTTATGCCCTACGTTGACTGTGCCAACATTGCCTGCGGCTACCACGCCTCAGACCCCCATGTGATGCGCAAGACGGTGGCACTGGCCGTTCAGCACGGCGTCAAGATCGGCGCGCACCCCGGCTACCCGGATTTAATGGGCTTTGGCCGCCGCTCCATGGCCTGCTCTCCTGCCGAAGTGGAAGACATGATGCTCTACCAGATCGGCGCGCTGGCAGGCATTTGCCAAGCGGAAGGCACCGCGCTTAGCTATGTCAAACCCCACGGGGCAATGTACAACGACATGGCCGCCAATCTGGAATTGCTGGAAGGCGCCATGCGCGCCGTGAGGGCGTTCGATGCCCACCTACCGCTAATGGTGATGGCCACCGCCAACCCAGAGCCGCATCGACAATTAGCGGAAAAAATGGGCGTGACGCTATGGTTTGAAAGCTTCGCTGACCGCGCTTATGAGGCCACTGGGCATCTCGCCTCTCGCCGCCTGCCGGGGGCTGTTCACCACGACCAAGCCACCATCGTCGTCCAAGCCGTTGCCCTGGCCAAAGGCGAAGCGCTGACCGCCCGGGATGGCAGCGCCTTGCAGTTGCCCTGCGACACGCTCTGCGTGCATGGCGATAACCCCGAATCCGTGGCCGCCGTGCGCGCCATTCGTGAGGCCTTTACGGCGCTGGAGTCCGCGTGAAACTGCGCTTAGAAACGGCAGCGATGGACGCCCTGACGGTGCGCCTGTTCGATGCCATTGATGAAAGCAATATGGCGTGGATCATGGCCGCTGACGAGGCGCTGCGGCGCGCCTTTGATCACGCGCTGATTGATCTCATCCCGTCATACACCACCCTGCTGGTGCATTACGACTGCCAGAAGCTCACTTTTGCCCAGGCCACGACGCTGGTGCGTAGCGCACTGCGCAATCTCACGCCCGCCGATGCTCAACAGGGCCAGCTCCACGAAATCCCCGTGTGGTACGACGAGCGCGTTGGCCCGGAACTGCCCATCGTTGCCCAACGCGCCGGGCTCAGCGTCGAGGCGCTGATTGAGCGCCACTGCAGCCACGACTATTGCGTGTTTGCACTGGGCTTTGCCCCTGGCTACGGCTTTATGGGCCTGGTGGATGAGGCCATTGCCACGCCGCGTTTGAAAACGCCCCGCCGCCGCGTGGCGGCCGGAAGCGTGGGCATTGCCGACCGGCAAACCGCCATTTACCCCCTGCTTTCGCCGGGCGGCTGGAACATTCTTGGCAGAACGGCCGTGCCGCTTTTCGAGCACGCCAAACGTGGCGAGCCGCTGCTGCGCCCGGGCGATAAAGTGCGCTTTAAGGCGATATCCCAATCAGAATTTGAAGCGGCTGGGGGCGATACCACCCCGCTGGAGGAGCGGTCATGAGCCACCCCATGTTGACCGTAAAGCAAGCCGGACCGCTGGCGCTGATTCAAGATGCGGGCCGCTTCGGCGTCGGCCACTTAGGCGTGACTCAGGGCGGTGCCGCCGACTGGATCGCCTTCCGCTGGGCCAACTGGCTACTGGGCAACCCGCTGGAGAGCGCCGCGCTGGAAATCGTCATGGGCGGCAACCTAACGCTGGTGGCCAATAGCGACGTGCGCCTTGCCCTCACCGGAGCCGACCTTGCCGCCACGCTGGATGGCCAGCCGCTGACGCCCAACGACAGCTTTATGATGCAAGCGGGCCAAACGCTGGTCTTTCGCCAGCCGAAAAAGGGCCTGCGAGCCTACCTCGCCTTTCCTGGCGGGCTTGATGCGCCAACCGTGCTAGGCAGCCAAGCCTGCACGGCAAGAGAGCAAATCGGCGGCCTGCACGAAGATGGCAAACCGCTTAAAACCGGCGATCAGCTCACCTGGAAAGGCAGCAGCGCCACGCCGCGTCAGTTGCCTCAAGGCACCCAGCTTCCCCTGCCCGACTCAGAAGAAACCGTGCTGGACATGGTGTTAGGCTCTCAGGCCGCGCACTTTGCCGGGCGCAGCCTGTTCGATGCCTTCAACCAGCCCTGGACCGTGGACCAACGCGCCGACCGCATGGGCATTCGACTGACCGGCAAAGCGCTGAACAGCCGCCTGGGCGGTATCGTCTCCGAGGGCATTCCGTTAGGGGCCGTGCAGATTCCTCCCGATGGCCAACCGATCATTCTAATGAACGATCGCCAAACCATTGGCGGCTACCCGCGCCTGGGTGCTTTAACACCCATGGCCTGCGCCCGCCTCGCCCAGTGCTTGCCGGGCACCAAGGTGCGCTTGCAGCCCATCAGTGCGACGCAGGCGCAGGCGGCCTACAGAGCGCAGTTATTGAAGTGGCAGTAAGGCTAAAAAGCCCCTCATCAGGGGCTTTTATCGCTAGGGTGCCTAATGAGCCGCTTGCTTGGTCGCCGGGTCATTGGCAGTGCGACGCTGCTGTGTACCCAACTCTTCCGCGATGGCGGCAAAGAAAGCATCGGTAGAGTCTTGATGAGGCTTGGTCACAAGACTAACGCCAACAAACAGCACACTCGCGACCACAATGCCCCATACACCGGCAGGCAGGCCCAGCAACGAGTTACCGGTGGCATACATCAGCAGCACAAAGGCGCTGGTACCCACCACGCTGGTCAGTGCACCGGCAGCCGTGCCGCGCTTCCAATAGAAAGCACCGATCAGCGCAGGCACCATAGCCACCAAGCCCGATGAGGCGGCCACCGACAGCACCGCAATCAGGTCAAGCTGCAGCTCTGCGAAGGCCAGCGCCATCAGTGCAATCACCGGCACTACACACTTACCCACCAGCAGTTGTCGCTTTTCACTGACGCTGGGTTTGAGGTTGGCATAGACGTCGCGGGAGACCATGGACGCCAGCGTCAGCATGATTGAATCGATCGTGGAAACAGCGGCGGCCATAATGCCGATCATCACAATCACGCCTAATACGGGCGGCACAAACTCTGAGGCCAGTAGCGTGGGCGTGGCTAAATCGGCGCGCTCTAGGCTAGGGAAAGCAGCCAAAGCCGAGAACCCCCAAAGCACCGAAACGAGGGTGTAAATAAAACCGAACACCAAAAAGCCAATCAGCATGTGGCGCATCGAGCGCAGCGACGAGGGCATGAAAAGACGCTGGCTGACCTGCGGATTTGAAAGGCTAAAGAAGAACCAGGGAATGGTGAGCCCCAAGAAGGTGACAAAGCTGAATAGTCCTGGGCCAGGTACCGTCAGGGACTGCGGGTGCTCCGTTGCCAGCGTATCGAAGAGCGCACCAAAACCGCCCAGATTTTGAATCACCAGAAAGGCTACCAGGGTAGAGGCCACAATCATCATGATGGCCTGGAGCGAGTCGGTCCACATGACCGAACGAATCCCCGCGATATAGGAGAAGAAAATGGCGATCACCGTGGCTAGCACGACCCCGGTGGTAAAGGTAATGGCGCCATCAGTAATACCCTGCAACAGGTAGCCGACACCAGCGAGCTGAACGGCGGAATAAGGGATCAGGAAGATACAGCTGGCAATCGACACGGCCATGGCCACCTGCTTGCTATGGTAGCGGTGGCTCAGCATCTCGCTGGGCGTCACGTAGCCAAACTTTTTGCCAACTGCCCAGAATTTAGGGCCGAACACCGCCACCAGCGAGACACCGGCAAAATAGATGATTTCAAAACCGAAGGCGCCCACGCCGCCCGCATAGGTCAGGCCAGCCAGGCCCACCATCATAAAGGCGCTATACGTCGTGGCACTGTAGCTCAGCGCCGAGACAAACCCGTTCATTTGGCGGTTACCCAAAAAGTAGCCTGACATGCTTTCTGAACCGCCTTTCGCCGGGCGTTGGCGCGACAGAATAGCAATGCCTATGGCCACTAATAAGTAGATGGCAATGGACCACCAAATGAGCGACTCAGTCATCGCTATGCTCCTTAAAGTCTGTCGTAATAAACACGTTCAGAGCAATGATGGCCACCCCAGCCACGGCCCAAAACAAAAAGCTGCCGTACCATCGCGACACGTCGCTTAACAGCGTGTAAGGCACTAAATAACTTAACAAGACAACGGCCCATACTAGCCATATCCATTTACTGCGTTTCATCGTCGATCTCGTGTTGTTATATCAAAGGGAAAGCATGCGCTACTGTAGCAAAGCTGACGAACCAGCAATGCCCAGGCACGCATACAAAAAAGGCACCCGCTAGGGGTGCCTTAGATAGTACGACGAACCGTTGCTGACTTACGACGCGACGTCGAAACGGTCGGCGTTCATCACTTTGGTCCAGGCGGCGACGAAGTCTTTGACGAACTTCTCGCCGTTATCGTCCTGGGCGTACACTTCTGCGTAAGAGCGCAGCAGCGAGTTGGAACCAAATACCAGATCCACCCGCGTGGCGGTCCACTTCACGGCACCGGTCTTGCGGTCGCGGATTTCGTAGGCGTTGCTACCTACCGGCTTCCAGCTGTTCCCCATATCGGTCAGGTTCACAAAGAAGTCGTTGGTCAACTGGCCTTCACGATCGGTGAATACGCCGTGTTTGGTGCCACCATAGTTGGTGCCCAGTACGCGCATACCGCCCAGCAGCACGGTCATTTCCGGGCCGGTTAAGCCCATCAGCTGCGCACGATCCAGCAGCATCTCTTCCGGCTTCACCACATACTCTTTCTTCTGCCAGTTGCGGAAGCCATCGGTCAGCGGCTCCAGCGGTGCGAAGGAGTCTGCGTCGGTCATCTCAGCGGCCGCATCGCCACGGCCTTTCAGGAAGGGAACGCGTACATCGTAACCTGCTGCTTTCGCGGCTTTCTCGATGCCTACGCTACCGGCCAGAACGATCACGTCCGCGATGCTAGCGCCGGTGTCGGCGGAGATCTGCTCGTAGACGCTGAGCACTTTCGCCAGGCGCTCCGGCTCGTTGCCCTGCCACTCGTTCTGTGGGGCCAAGCGAATGCGGGCACCGTTAGCACCGCCGCGCATATCGGAACCGCGATAAGTACGGGCACTGTCCCAAGCGGTGGAGACCATCTCACTAATGCTCAGGCCACTTTGTGCAATTTTCTGTTTGACCACTTCTTCGCAGTAGTCGGTGTTACCTGCCGGAATCGGGTCTTGCCAAATCAGGTCTTCTGCCGGCACTTCCGGGCCGATGTAACGTGATTTCGGGCCCAGGTCACGGTGCGTTAGCTTGAACCACGCCTTCGCGAAAGTTTTCTTGAAGTACTCAGGATCGGCCATGAATTTTTCGCAGATAGCGCGATAGGTCGGATCTACCTTCATCGCCATATCCGCATCGGTCATGATCGGGTTGTGGCGAATAGAGGGGTCGCTGGCGTCAACCGGCTTGTCTTCCTCTTTGATGTCAATCGGTTCCCACTGGTGGGCACCGGCAGGACTCTTTCTCAGTTCCCACTCGTAGCCGAACAGCAGGTCGAAATAGCCCATATCGAATTTCGTGGGGTTGGTGGTCCACGCACCTTCGATACCCGAGGTCACGGCGTTGCTCGCCTTGCCCTGCATGTTGGGGTTGCCCCAGCCTAAGCCCTGGTTTTCAACGTCAGAGGCTTCTGGCTCAGGGGCTAACGCAGAGGCATCGCCATTACCGTGACACTTACCGACGGTGTGGCCGCCAGCTGTGAGGGCTGCGGTCTCTTCGTCGTTCATCGCCATACGGGCGAAGGTTTCACGTACCTGCTGTGCGGTTCTCAGCGGATCAGGCTGGCCGTTAACACCTTCCGGGTTCACATAGATCAGACCCATCTGGACAGCCGCCAGCGGGTTTTCCATGGTCTCTGGCTTGTTCACGTCGCCGTAGCGTTCGTCAGAAGGTGCCAGCCACTCTTTTTCGTCACCCCAGTAGATATCTTTTTCGGGTTCCCAAATATCGACGCGGCCGAAAGAGAAGCCGTAAGCAGGTAAGCCCATGGACTCATAAGCCACGGTGCCAGCCAGAATCATCAGGTCTGCCCAGCTGATTTTGTTGCCGTACTTCTTCTTGATCGGCCACAGCAGACGGCGCGCTTTATCCAGGCTGACGTTGTCCGGCCAGGAGTTGAGCGGTGCAAAGCGCTGGCTTCCGGTACCACCGCCCCCACGGCCATCAGCAATACGGTAGGTGCCAGCGGAGTGCCAAGCCATACGGATCATCAAACCGCCGTAGTGCCCCCAGTCAGCGGGCCACCACTCTTGGCTATCGGTCATCAACGCGTGGACATCTTTCTTCAGCGCGTCGAAATCGAGCTTGCGTACTTCTTCACGGTAGTTGAAATCCGGATCCATCGGGTCTGATTTGCGATCTTGCTGATGCAAAATATCCAGGTTCAACCCTTCCGGCCACCAATCTTTGTTGGAAGTACCGGTCGAGGTGTTACCACCGTGCATGACAGGACATTTACCGCTCATAGCTCTCTCCCTTATTGCTCTATGCCTTGGCGATACCAAGGGAACAAATGCTCTGCATCTTTGCTGCAAGCTACTGTGTAGATCGTCAGCGGATGCGTTATTCATGTTTTACAGTTTTAAAGCACCTACTCAATAGTCACAATTTGCATTTAACCAACAAGCTGATAGCTATTAACAATCAAACGTGAAACGGGGCGCTGAGCGCCCCGTTCCTTGTCAGTCTACTGCTTTACTTGATTACTCCACCAGCGGTAGCAGGGCGTTTAAGCTATCGCGAGCATCGCCGTAGAACATTCGCGTGTTCTCCTTGAAGAATAGCGGGTTCTCAATGCCCGAGTAGCCAGTGCCCTGGCCACGCTTGCTGACGAACACCTGCTTCGCTTCCCATACTTTGAGCACCGGCATCCCCGCAATGGGGCTGTTGGGGTCCTCTTCGGCGGCAGGATTGACGATATCGTTGGAGCCGATAACGATGACCACGTCGGTACTGGCAAAGTCGTCGTTGATCTCGTCCATTTCCAGCACGATATCGTAAGGCACCTTAGCTTCCGCCAGCAGGACGTTCATATGGCCTGGCAAGCGCCCAGCCACGGGGTGAATCCCGAAGCGGACGGTTTTGCCAGCGGCGCGCAGCTTGCGGACTAAATCACTCACCGCCGTTTGCGCTTGGGCCACCGCCATGCCGTAACCCGGCACGATGATGATGCTGTCGGCGTCGTTCAGTGCGGTAGCGACGCCATTGGCGTCGATGGAGACCTGCTCGCCTTCGATTTCCGCGGCAGGCCCTTGAGACCCCCCAAAACCACCTAGAATCACGCTGACAAAGTTACGGTTCATCGCCTTACACATAATGTAAGAGAGAATTGCACCAGAGGAACCCACCAGCGCACCGGTCACAATAAGCAGGTCGTTGGAGAGCGTGAAACCAATCGCCGCCGCCGCCCAGCCGGAGTAGCTGTTCAGCATAGAGACCACCACTGGCATATCCGCCCCGCCGATGCCCATAATCAGGTGGTAGCCGATAAAGAACGCCAGCGCCGCAATCACTAGCAGCGTCCAGAAGCCTGCGCCGTTGAGGTACATAATCGCCAACAGCAGCGACAGCGCCGCCGCACCGGCATTCAACATATGGCCGCCGGGCAATTGCTTTGGCTTGCCATCCACTTTGCCAGCGAGCTTGCCGAAGGCAATCACCGAACCGGTGAATGTTACCGCGCCGATAAAGATGCCCAGCACCACCTCAACTTGCAGAAACATCAGCTCGTCGGGGGCCTTGGTGGCCACCAGTGCCGCAAAGGCGGAGAACTGGTCCAGCGATGCTTCAGCGGCACGGGCCGCCATCACCCGGCGACGCTCCAGGTCGGCACTCCAAGCCACGAAAACCGCTGCCAAGCCCACAAAGCTGTGCAGCGCGGCCACGAGCTGGGGCATTTCGGTCATTTCGACCTTACCGGCCACATAGGCCCCAATGGCAGCGCCAATCAGCATCATCGGAATCAGCCACCAGTAGCCGCCGATACCCGGGCCGAACGAGGTGAAAAACACCGCCAGCGCCATACCGACAATGCCGTACCACACGGCCCGCTTGGCTTTTTCCTGGTTACTCAACCCGCCCAGCGACAGAATAAACAGCACGCTTGCCGCAATCGCTGCGGCAGATACGAATCCTTGCTCTAACATATCGTCTCTCCGCCGCTTAGGATTTTTGGAACATGGCCAGCATCCGGCGTGTTACCAGGAAGCCACCCACGATATTGATTGATGCGATTAACACCGAAATAGCCGCCAGCACGCTAACCACCGCACTGCCCGAGCCAATCTGCAGGATCGCTCCCAAAATAATGATACCGGAAATGGCATTAGTGACCGCCATCAGCGGTGTATGCAGCGAGTGGCTCACTTTCCAAATCACCTGGAAGCCGATAAAGCAGGCCAGCACAAACACAATAAAGTGCTGCATAAACGAGGCAGGAGCGACTAACCCCAGTAGCAGCATCAGCGCGCCGCCCACTGCCAACATGGTCACTTGGCTCTTCGTTTGCGCTTTGAAGGTGGCAAGCTCAGCGGCTTTCTTCTCTTCTGGAGTCGGCGCTTTCTCTTTTTTCTTCGGCTTGGCCGCGCCAATGGCTTTCACCTTCGGCGGCGGCGGTGGGAAGGTGATCTCCCCTTGGTGAGTCACCGTGGCCCCACGAATCACGTCGTCTTCCATATTGTGATGGATCACGCCGTCTTTCTCAGGGGTAAGGTCGGTGAGCATATGGCGAATATTGGTGGCGTAGAGCAGTGAGGCCTGTGTCGCCATGCGCGAGGGGAAATCGGTATAGCCGATCACCACCACGCCGTTATCGCTTACCACCCGCTCATCGGGCTTGGTCAGGTCGCAGTTACCGCCCTTCTCGGCGGCCAAATCCACGATCACCGAACCGGGTTTCATGGCGGCGACCATGTCTTCCAGCCAGAGCTTGGGCGCGGGCTTGCCGGGAATCAGTGCCGTGGTAATCACGATATCCACGTCCGGCGCCTGCTCGCGGAAGCACGCCAGCTGCTTTTCGCGGAACTCAGGGCTTGAGGGGGCCGCGTAGCCACCGCTCTCGGAGCCGTCCTGGCTCTCGTCGAAATCAAGGAACAGGAACTCAGCGCCCATGGATTCGATCTGCTCAGAAACTTCAGGGCGCACGTCAAAGGCGCGCACTACCGCCCCTAAGCTGGTCGCCGTGCCAATCGCCGCCAAGCCCGCCACCCCAGCACCGATCACCAGTACTTTCGCAGGCGGCACCTTGCCCGCCGCCGTCACCTGACCGGTGAAGAAGCGGCCAAAGTTATTGCCCGCTTCAATCACCGCACGGTAGCCCGCAATGTTGGCCATGGACGACAGCGCATCCATCTTCTGCGCCCGGGAAATACGCGGCACCATGTCCATCGCGATGACGGTAGCGCCTTGGGCTTTGCACTTCTCCAGTAACGCTTCGTTTTGCGCAGGCCAGAAGAAGGCAATCAGCGTTTGACCTTCACGCAGCCGCTCGGCCTCTTCATCAGAAGGCTCGCGGACTTTAATGACCACCTCAGCGTCGCGCCAAAGCGCGTCGGCACTCTCCGCCACGGTCACGCCAGCGTCGCGATAAGTGTCGTCATTAAAACCCGCTGCCAGGCCGGCACCTGTTTCGATGAGGCATTCATGGCCAAGCTTCTGCAGGTGCTTCGCGCTCTCGGGGGTCAACGCGACTCGCGCTTCTCCCCGAGCAATCTCTTTCGGTGCGCCTATTTTCACACGCTTTCTCCCTTGTTGTGTCCGCGTTCAGCGCCCAATCCCTTGCAGCCGGGTGGTTGCCCCAACGTCTTTGGGCGCTGTCTACTCACTATTATCTACTCACTATTGCCTATTCACTATTGCGCGAAAAAATGCGCCAGATAGCAGTTTAGGATCTAATGCCGAGCCCGCCAGTGACCATTCAACCTTTGATTCAACTGTGTTGTTTATCTACAACACAACGACATACACGTCATTTTTCTACCGGCTAGCACTCTTTGCAAACGCGGTCAGCTCGTTATAGAGCCACACGTTTTCAGGGGCATTGGCGTAGAGGCTGTGCTGGATCAGCGTCATGGCCAACGCGGGAAGCTCTTCAGGCGGGGCGACCATGCGAACGGGGAGCATCGCGACAAAGCGCTCGGCCATTTGCCGAGGTAAGGTAATAATGGCATCGGTGAGCGCCACCACCCGCGCGGCGGCGATGTAGTTGAGGTTTTTCGAGATCACCCGGCGGCTCAGCCCATGCTGGGCTAGGCAGCTCTCAATGCGGCTGGGCAGCAGGCCGCTGATATCGGCAAGCTCCACATGGGGCTGGCGGGCAAACTCCTCTAGCACCAAGGCGTCGCCTACATGAGGGTTCTGCTGGGCGGCTAGGCACACCAGCTCTTCATGCATCCAGGGCGTTTGCAACGGGCAGTTTCCCAAAAGCGTTAATATCTCTAAGCGCGCGGTAGCCTGGGCAAACTCAGAAATCGAACTGTGGATTGAAGAACGTATGCGTGAGCGCGATCAATAGCCCTCTGTTGCGAGCATAGCCATATAGCAAGGAGCGGATTGAAGCTAAACAATCAACGACTGCTGAGGAATATAATCCCCCAGCAGTTGGTTTTAGTGCATCGTTCGTCAGTTGGACAGAAAAATGAGCCTAAGCAAATCGATTTTGGGATTGCGCCTTGTGGTTACTAGTGTGGTTATGGCGGTCGTTACCACAAAATAAAAGGGCTTACGCGTTAACGTAAGCCCTTGATATGTTTGGCGCGCCCGGTAGGAATTGAACCTACGACCTTCGGCTTCGGAGGCCGTTGTCACTCAAGATCAAGCTGATGCCGCATAGCTCACCACATTACGATTAATTTTTTAATTACAGAACCTTATATGCGATCAGTAGAATATCAGCACTGCTTTCAAGCTTCGACTGACACCGATTAATATACGTATACGTCCGTCAATGTGGCACATAGCGTGACTTTTGAAAGTCTCGTTTCCAGGAAGTTATGACCTTTGGCCATTGAGCTCCCATCGGGAATTGCGTAGATACTTAAATAGATAGCTTTCAGCACGAAGCAAATGTTTTCCACCTGGAAAACCTAGCACCCAGACTCTATCCCGGCTTATTCATGAGGCCGACCTGAAAACGAAGATGGCAAGTGGTTTTCTCTTGTAGAATCAGGATGTTCCTGCCAGAACACGATTCAAGAGGACCACTCGCCATGGGTGAAAGCCTATCCACCTGGACGCCCTCGTGCAACGGCGCTGTCCGTGTTGAGCTGAGCGGCCAGCGAACCACCAGCGACAGTGGCGCTCTGCTGCTGCGTGAAGCCCTCGACAACAGCGGCGTGATCGAGGCGCTGGAAGACAATCTGGTCGACCTCCGCAACCCGCTACGCATCCACCACTCGCTGGCCAGCCAGCTGCGTACCCTGGTGCTGCAACGGGCGATGGGCTGGATCGATCTCAGCGATACCGACACGCTGCGCCGTGACCCGCTCTGGCAGTTGGCCTGCAGCGACGCGCGCGGGATGACGCCCCTGGCCCAAGACAGGCCGTCTCAAGCCACGTTGTCGCGGCTGCTGAGCTGCCTCGGGCGCAACGACAATATCGATGCCGTGCACGAAGGCCTGCTGCGGCTGGTGGTCTGGCGCCTGAGCTCGCTGCAGAACGGCGAGCGTCCCAAGCAGCTGACGCTGGACATCGACGGCCTGCCGATCGAAGTCCACGGCCACCAAGGAGGGTCCGCATTTCACGGACTTTACGGTGCCCGCATCTACTCGCCGCTGGTCGCCTCGCTGGCCGAGACCGGCGACATGGTGGGTGGGCTCCTGCGCGAGGGCAACGCTGGCCCGGCTGAGAACGCCGATACTTGGATCCCGCATCTGGTGCGGCGACTCAACGAGAGTACCGGCGCTCAGGTACGGGTGCGCATCGACGCCGGTTTCACTGACAACGCGACGCTGGAGGCCTTGGAAGATCGCGGCATCGAGTACCTGGGCAGGCTGCGCAGCCACACGGGCCTGCAGAAGCTGGCGGCACCGCACCTGAAGCGGCCACCCGGCCGGCCACCCGAGCAGCCTCGCGAGTGGAGCCACGATCTGGAGTATCAAGCGGGCTCTTGGTCGGCACCGCGTCGCGTCGTGCTGGTGGTGCAGGAACGCCCCGATGACCTGCTGCTGCATGCCTTCTTCCTGGTCACCAACCTCGGCAAGTTCGACTGGCCGCCGGAGAAGGTCCTGGCGCTCTACCGCAAGCGCGGCAGCGCCGAGGCGCACATGGGCGAGGTGAAGTCGGCGCTCGACGTGCACCTCTCGTCGACCGATCGCGGCGCCTCCACCGTTCAGGACGTGATGGCGCGCAACGAGGTGAGCCTGCTGCTCAGCCTCTACGCCTACCAGGTCCTGCATGGCCTGCGCTGCTTGCTGGAGCGGCAGACCCGCCAAGGCTGGAGCCTCAGCCGGATGCGCGAGCAAGTGCTGAAGGTCGCCGCCACGCTGAGGCTGCACGCTCGGCGAATCACCGTTCATCTGGGTGCCGCCGCCGACAAGTGGTGGCCGACGCTGCTGAAGGGGCTGCCGAAGCTGACCGCACTGAGCTGACGCTCCTGCGAGACCACCACAACATCAGAAAGCGAGCGACTGGAGCAGGGGTCGGCGATCACGTCTGCTTGGACGGCCGCAATTGATTCCAAAGAGCTATAAGTAAGTAGGAAAAGGGCTGCGTTCTGGCATTACTCAACAGCCACTCGCGCTGAAGATGCGAATCCTGATAAGCAATGCCAACAGCCAGTACCTTCAGACCGCTCAATCAGCGCCCTCGTGAATAAGGCGGGTTAATGACCATGCACCGATGTTTATCGCAATAATGCATTATTGCTGAGTGGACTCATGTTTTTTAAATGCCGCATTTTCGTGCTTTATAATACTGACCGTTAATAAAAGGCATAAACCTACGCCAACGATCAAACTCGCCGAGATAATAGCGGGATGACTGGAAAAGAACAGGTAATTAATGGCACTTTGCAAATCGGTACTGGTTTCCATTGTTGTCTCCTCAACGTTTCTTAGGATATGTCTGGCAACTACTTTTTTACATGATCATTATTTAGCGCATGCTCGAGGTAAGATGCAGAGTTATCGCGATTAACTAATATCCTGCCTTTTCGCCATGGGGAACGCTTTGTTTAATCCACCATGAACGCCCTGAGGCGAATGACCTTGTGGAGACTCGGTTTCAGGATAGGGCCTCGCCGATATTTCCACCAGGTCAAGCCCTAGTACTTCAACATGTGGTGGTACACGCAGTAGGTTGAACTTTTTCAATGCGTAAGAGATTCCCCAACCTGGGATAAAGCCGGTTAACGCCATAACCACAGCGCCTACCAACTGGCCGGTGAAAGAAATATCCGGCATCCCTTCTGCATTGGCAAACCCTGCCGCGAAGATACCCACCAGCACGACGCCGTAAAAACCGCAGAAACCATGAACCGCAAAGGCGCCCACAGAGTCATCCAGGCCGCGCTGTTCAAGGAAGTTGCCCACTTTGGCCATTAACGCACCACCGCTGGCCGCCAGCGCAAACGCCAGGCCGGGATAGTAAAGATCCAGACCGGCTGCCACGGTGATGATACCGCCCAAGCCACCTGACATGGTCCAGAAGGGGTCTCTTGATATCAGGTAGGCTCCGATAACACCGCCTGCAAAACCCATGACAGTGTTGAAGGCAAAAGCCGACAGGTTGGTCTGGGTTCCATAAATGGTCGTCCAGCCAATATCGCCGGTATTGAAGATGATGCAGCCGCCGAGAAAACCGAAGAAACCGACAATGATCATCATCAGCCCAAGCAACGACATTGGCATGTTGTGCGGTGGGATTGCCTGGGGCTTACCGTTTTTAAACTTGCCAATTCTGGCGCCCAGGTTCATCAATACTCCTAGGGCAAAGAACCCGGCAACCGCATGGACGACCCCTGCTGCCCCAACATCATGATAGCCAAACTGGGTGAGTAGCCAGCCGCTTGGGTGCCAGCCCCAGGACCCGGCCAGTATCCATACGCCACCCCCCAATATGACGGCAAGTGTCAGGAAGGCACTCAAACGAATTCGTTCGATGACGGCTCCAGAAAGGATAGAGCCTGTAGTCGCCCCAAAAAGAGCGAACGCCGCGAAGAATATCCCTGTGCCCATATCGTTGACATCAGGGCGCATACTGGCGCTCCAGGGAAGCGCCGCCGAGGCATCAATGGGAATCAGGCCATTGGGAAAAGCGTTGTAAATCCACCAGCCCACAAAATAGAAGGCCGGAATCACTGACGCCAGCGTAAGGATGTTTTTCATCCCTGATGCCAGCGCATTCTTGGTGCGCGAGGCACCAATTTCGTAAGACAGGAAACCTGCGTGAATCAGGAACATAATGGCAATACACCACCAGTAAAACACCTCTATGTTCATTGCCTGATGCATCTCGAAGATGCCTTTTAGTTCATCGGTCGTCATGTTGTTCCCCTATGTGTAAAGCGTGACGGTGAAATCACCTGGCTGTTTTAACCAGAGAGTTTTCGTAGTAATAAACCATTTTCTGTTGCATTCAATGACGATGATTCTTTAACACTTACCTTTATAAACAGCATTAAAACGGCTACTAGCCAACGCTCATCCCAACATTAACAGCAGCCTTTTTAAACGCCTTAAGTTAAATAGAGCAACATGCATGCCAAAACTCCATCAGCGCAGAAAAACATCTTATCCAGCCCATCAAACGATGCTTTATTGTCTAAAATATCGCGAAAACAAAACGTCACTGAACATTACCCTGGCAAATCAACACTTCCTTTTTACTAGCAAAACCCACTCTTCTGATTGGTCGAATTACCATTAAAAACGGGGGGCACTCATTCTTTTACATGCACTGTGACAGTGCTGACCTTCACCAAGCCAGTGCGTTCTAATCACTGGCTTGATGGAATTAAATTAACTACGCACGCGAGTACGCTCCTTGTCATAAAACGGCAAGGCAACCACTTCCGCCGGCAGGCGTTTCTGGTGCCCATCAAGGCGACCCACTTCTAGCTGGGTACCAGGGCTTGCAAACTCGGGTGCCAGACGACAAAGGGCTATCGATTGCTTAAGCAGCGGTGATTGGGTAGCACTGGTCACCTGCCCCACCGGAAAGCGTCCATGAAAGACCTGATCCCCATGATCCACCAGTTCCGTACTATGAATGATCAGTCCCATTAACTTGTGGCGACTTTCCGGTGCCTGCCGTGCCATCGCCTCCCGGCCAACAAAGTCGTCTTCCTTGGTTTTCATTGGCACGGTGAAACCAATACCCGCTTCAAACGGATTGGTTTCCGGGCAGAATTCATGGTCAGCAAAAATCAGCCCCGCTTCGATGCGCAGCATATCCAGTGCATCCAGCCCTAAGGGCGCTAAGCCGAACGCTTGCCCCGCCTCCCAGATGGTATCCCAAAGACGTTCGCCATGGTCAGGGTGGCACCAGACTTCAAACCCCAGCTCGCCGGTGTAGCCGGTACGCGAGACCATAAGAGGAATGCCATCCGGCCCGCCCAACCGGCCAATCATAAAATGGAACCAGCTTAACTGAGCGACGCTCGTCTGGGTTTCAGCGTTCCACACAAGCTGGCTGAGCAGCTCACGGCTGAACGGCCCCTGAATCGCCAGGTTGTGCAGTTGCTGGGTGGACTCACGAATACTGACCTTATAACCCTGGCGGCTAGCTAGCTCACGCAGCCAGATACCACTATACGGGTCGCCGCAGATCCACCGGAACGCCTGTTCGCCCATCCGAAAAAGCGTGCCATCGTCGAGCATGCCGCCGGTTTCATTGCAGGCGGCTGAGTAAGCGACTTCGCCAACGGATAAACGCCGCACATTCCGGGTCAAGGCGTATTGCAGCAGGCGTTCAGCATCCGGCCCCACCACTTCAAACTTGCGCAAGGGTGTCAGGTCCATGACCGCAACCCGTTCACGGCAGGCAAGGTATTCGGCACGCCGCCCCCAGCCTTCAAACTCGCTGGGTAGCCAGTAGCCGCGATATTCAATGAAGCGCTGGGTCAGGGCCGATGTCCGACGGTGAAAGGCGGTTTGCAGTGTCATGCGGGGCAGTTCCTCCGGGGTAGTCCGGTTAGCAATTGAACGCGGAAATTCATGTTCGGCTGAGTAGATGCGTACCTGTATATCGGTGGGCGTCCATCCGTTAGCGGGGTCAATGTCGTCCGGACACGCGGACGACGCACACACCAGATCGCGCTTCGCGCGCAGCAGGACATAGTCGCCAGCTCGCGACCAGGGCTCATCTGCCGATAGCGTGCCGCAGGGTTCAACGTGCGTATTGAAAAAGAAATTGATGGCTGGCCAGCCAGCGCGAGGGGCGATGTTAAAGACCGCCAGTTCACGGTTAAAATTCTCGGTACAACTGATATGGCCAAAATAGCCGCTGTCTTCGTAGAATTTTGGCGTACATGCCAGCATAAAACTGTCATGCCGCCCGACTGTGTCCTGCACCACTTCAAGCATGGGCTGAAGACGTTGATCGGCAAAGCGCGAAAACAGGCCGGGCTGCGGCATCGCGCAATTGGCCAGCGTGCGTGTTGCCGCCGCGTCCAGGGTCACCGTCTCGCCCAGGTCCAGGGCATCTTTATCAAAGGCAATAAAGTCCGAACACTGCTTGCCTGACACATCGATGATCTGAATCCACTCACCTGCACGAACCTGATAGGTACGCGCACTGCTATGCGGAATGTGGATGTCGTTAATAGGCTCGGCTAAAGGCGCTGGCAGAATCGGTAAATGCTCAGGCAAGTGCCAGTGAATCACGTCCAGTTCCGTGGCGGGTGACTGCTCGGAGACAGCCATGTCGTTGCCGGGGGCCACCAGCACCAACGTTAGCGGCGCGCTATCCAGAGGGCAGCTGAGTTCAAGAGGCAACTGCCGCCCGGGAATATGACCTCCCTGTGACAGCAGTTCAGTATCAATCTGCCAAGAATCGAACCGGGCTTTCAACCGCTTGGCAGCCGCATTACCCTGTTCAAGCTGGCGCTGTGTCAGCGCGGCGGACGGCTGCAGCGCTATCCCCATGGAAGCCGTCACGGCTTGGTTATCCTGGTCAAGCGCCAACAAATCGCAGCCCTGCTCCCCATCTGGCGACGTGATGCTCAAACGCTCCCCCGGTAATAGCGGTAAACGCAGGGCATGCTGGCCAGCGATACGATAGCGCCGGCAAGGCGTTTCCAGCGCCTGCTGCTTAGAGTGATGCCAACTACCCATAGTGTAACCTCGTGTTGTCCGTTCCGGTTTTGTTCAGCCTGGGGCTATAAAGGTGCGTCGCGGTCGTCTGATGCTCCCTTTATGGTGCAGGTGGCGTGCCCGCCCCCACCGGAGAACCGTGATGCGCCAACAATTTTCTTTCTGATAAAAATACTTTACTCGCAGTAGGAAGCTGCACAATCGGCCATGGGGGGTAATCACGAAGGAGTAACCAGCCTGTACTGGCATGAAACCTGCTAGTAACAGGGCTAACGCGCGTAAGGCATGAACGTCGGTGATGGGAGGAGGTATGGCTATCAGTCTCAGTGGCTGGATTGAACGTCGGGTAATTCAACCTGAAAAAACGTCTCAGCCGGAACCGCTCATAAGCGACCAGGTACTCAACGGGCTTACCTTGCGCCTCGCCGCATGCCACCACCTGGCGGTTGACTTACCGACGGTTCTTACCTGGTTGCAACGTCAGCTTCCAGCCACCTACACCGCTATCGAAGGTTCCTGTTTATGCCTCGCCTTGCGAATGTCGCAGGCCCACTCGCTGACCCTGGTGACGCCTTCCGGCATTACCCTGACAGTAGATCAGGCCACCGCTATGGAAGCGGCGTTAACCACGCGCTATCGACGTACAGACGACCTCGTCAATGGGAGCAGGGAAATACCCTCACAGCGTCAGCTTCCATGCTGGCCCCACCCCCTATACGCACAGCAGCTTACGCTGGATAAAAAGGCGGAGGCTTGGTTATTGCTACCAGGCGGATGGCCGCAGAACCCGTTTTTCGAGCCGTTACGCAGAGCCTTCATGGAAGGCTTAAAGATTTGCCTGGCGCACCATCAGCACCTCGAACAGGCGGTAGAAGAAGAGCGTCGCGACTATGCCGCCGGCTTACACGACACCATTGCCCAAGAGCTGGGGTATTTGCGGCTGCGCACCTCGCGCCTGGAGAAGGCTTGCCGACAGCTTGCGCCGGAACTTGAGACGCTGGCCAGCGATATCCACCTGCAAACCCAGCGAACCTACCGCCAAACCCGCGAATTGATCACCACCGCCAGGCTCACTCTGGAGGATGATTCACTCCACTTGGGGCTAGTACGCACAGTAGAGGAATTCGAGCAGCTTTCAGGGCTGGTATTCGAACTGGACAATCGAGCCCAACCAGAAGGCTTATCCAGACAGACCGCCATTCAGGTGCTTCTGATTGTGCGCGAAGCTCTCAGCAACAGCGTGCGTCATTCTCACGCCTCGCATGTTCGTATTCAGCTTTTCCCGCAGGTTAAAGGGGAGTTGCTGGTGCGTGTCGATGACAATGGACAGGGCATCATTTCGGAAGATGCTGGCAGCGGCAGTTTCGGGCTGGGCATCATGCACGAGCGTGCCCAAAAGATAGGTGGCCACCTGCACGTAGGATCACTATCCAGTGGCGGTACCCGTGTCGAATTGATCGTTACGGATGACAGATAGAGAAATGCGATGAACCCTACACGAGTTGTTTTAGTCGATGACCATCCTTTATTTCGACGTGGTGTTGCACAACTGCTCAGCGAAAGTCAGCGCTTTGATATGTTGGAAGAGTTCGGCAATGCTGAAGAGCTCCTCCAGAACCTGGAGCGCCTGGATCCTGAGCTGTTACTGATCGATCTGCAAATGCCGGGCACCAGCGGCTTATCTCTGCTGGAGCAGATCAAGGCCAGGTGTGAAGATACCTGGGTCGTAATGCTGACCGCGTCAGACGACAGCCATGACTTACTGAAAGCCATTCAGCTTGGCGCTGATGGCTACCTGCTCAAAGATACCGATCCGGATATCATTCTCGAGCGTCTTGATGCTCTCCTGCATGGCAAGATAGCGCTCAATGATGATGTTGTCATGATGCTGGCGCAGCACTTGCGTGCCGATCGCCTGGATATTATGGATGACATGCCCGCTTCCTCAAGCTGGGCGGAAGGCTTGACCGAGCGCGAACGCCATACCTTGATGTGGATTACCAAAGGGCTTAGCAACAAGCTGATTGCCCGTGAACTGGGCATCAGTGACAGCACCGTCAAAGTGTATGTCAAAAACCTGCTACGTAAGCTCAATGTCAACTCGCGTCTCGAACTGGCCGCCTGGGTACACACGCACCCTTTACCTGATGAGGATGCGCCATGATGTGCCTTTTGATGCCATTCACCTTCAGGAAGCGTCCCCCCAACACACCGCCTTGTTCAAGCTTGCTGGATAGCCTGAACGAAGCCGTACTGATCGTAAATGACAACAGTGAAATCTTGTTTGCCAACCGTAGCTGGCAGCATTTGATTGACGCCGACAGTGAGGCTACACCGTCCCACCTGCTGGAGTATGTTCACCCTGCTGACCGAGATGTCTGGCAACAGGTGTGCTGTCAGGTAAATCGTCAGGAAAGTCCCGCACCGTTATGGTTGAGAGTGATGGGGGCCGGCCATGAGCTACGCTGGTGTGAGTTACGCGCCCAACCCCTCGGGGTTGGCTCTGCCTGGCCTGCCAGCTTATCCCTCTGTGATATTACGCCTCAGGTACAACGTAATCAGGTTCTCTCTGCTAGCCATCGCAGCCTGTCGCAACTGGTGAATGGACTTCCTGTGATGGTTTATCGAGCCCGTAACAATCGCCGCTGGACCATGGAATACGTCAGTGACGGTTGCTACGGATTGACCGGCTACACGGCCGAAACGCTGCTTAACCATTCCCTGATCAGCTACGGAGACATGATCCACCCCCAGGATGCCGACCAGGTCTGGGAAGAAGTTCAGGATGCCTTGCGTGAACACCGCAGCTTTGAGCTGGATTATCGTATTCAGTGCGCCGATGGACATCTGCTTCGTGTGAACGAAAAGGGACATGGCGTTTACTCACATAACGCCGCTGTGCTTGGCGTCGAAGGCGTTATCATCGCCTTTGACGCCGACCCATCGACCTCTCATACCGATAGATAACTCTTTTTGACTACCCTCTCTGAGTAATTTTGTTGTCTGTGCCGATCCACTAGGTTGGTAGTGAGCGAGCGAGAGGTTTTCTCGCCTCCTATCACGACATTTCGTTCAAATCTGTCAGGACACGTACAGGAAACTAGCTATGAAAAAGCGTATCGCAATCATCGGCGCCGGCCCAAGCGGTCTGGCACAGCTTAGAGCCTTTCAATCGGCACATGAAAAGGGCGGAGAGCCACAGGAGCTGGTCTGTTTTGAGAAACAGTCTGACTGGGGTGGGCTTTGGAACTACACTTGGCGCACCGGCCTTGATGAAAACGGTGAGCCGGTTCACGGCAGTATGTACCGATACCTTTGGTCCAACGGGCCGAAAGAATGCCTGGAGTTCGCCGACTACTCTTTTGAAGAGCATTTTGGTCGTCCTATTGCCTCTTATCCGCCACGGGCTGTGCTCTGGGATTATATAAAAGGCCGCGTTGAGAAAGCCGGTGTTCGTAAGTTCATCCGCTTCAATTGTCCAGTGCGCCACATCAGCTACGACGAGGCCAACGGGACTTTTACCGTCATTGCCCACGACCACACCACGGATACGCTCAGCACTGAGACATTCGATCATGTCATCGTCGCTTCCGGGCATTTCTCTACCCCTAACGTGCCGGAATTCGAAGGTTTCGAAAATTTTGGCGGACGCATTCTCCATGCCCATGATTTTCGCGATGCGTTGGAGTTCAAAGACAAGGATCTGTTACTGGTGGGCAGTAGCTATTCTGCCGAAGATATTGGCTCTCAGTGCTACAAATATGGTGCTCGAACGATCACCACCAGTTACCGCTCTCGACCTATGGGCTTCAAGTGGCCTGATAACTGGGAAGAAAAACCACTACTATTGCGAGTAGATCGCGATAGAGCATACTTTGCGGACGGCACCTCAAAACCTATCGACGCTATTATCCTGTGTACCGGTTACTTGCACCACTTCCCCTTCCTTGAAGAGTCACTGCGCTTGAAAACCAGCAATCGTATGTGGCCGCTGGATCTTTACAAAGGCGTTGCCTGGGAGCACAACCCCAAGCTGTTCTACCTAGGCATGCAAGATCAGTTTTATACCTTTAATATGTTTGATGCACAGGCCTGGTACGTACGCGACATCATTCTTGGGCGTATTCCGCTGCCAAGCCAAAATGAAATGCGCAGCGATAGTGCCGCTTGGCGAGCACGCGAGGAAACACTGGAAAGCGATGAAGACATGATTGTTTTCCAGGGGGATTACGTGAAGTCCCTGATTGATGAAACCGACTATCCCAGCTTTGACATTGACGGCGTTAACAAGACGTTTCTGGAATGGGAGCATCACAAGCATGATGACATCATGGCCTTCCGTAACCACTCCTACCGCTCCTTGATGACAGGCACCATGGCACCTTCCCACCACACGCCCTGGTTACACGCGATGGACGACTCATTGGAGGCCTATCTGGCCACGCATGACGATGCCACCACCGCCCAAGCAGATGCAATGGAAACCTGACAGTAAGCGTATAAAAGCAACCGGCAGATGGCCCATGGGGCAGCTGCCGGAAGTCTGACGAACTGTCTGTCTTTATTAACTTGGCTCTCGCGCCTGCCTGTTTGCTCTCAACGTTCACCCTACCCTTCAGGCTTTTCCTTTTATCTCGTCTTCAAGCACCGGCGAGAGGCTTGTCTCAATGGCCTCAAGCACTTCCGGCAGCATGACCTCCTTATAGCGCAGCAGATCCGCAACGGTTTCCGGCAGCTCGGCCAGGCCGTTCGCCTTGTAGACGCAGGCAGCGATTTCGGCTAAGTCAGCGGGGCTGGCGTCCACCGGCGGCACCAGCCCAATACTGACCAGGCGCTGGCGAAAATCTTCGCCATCCACCAGCTCAGTGATCATCATGAGGTGACCTCCTCTTTTTCGACGGCGGCCAGGCGGCAGGCGGCGTATTTGAACTCGGGGATCTTGCCGTCCGGGTCCAGCGCGGGGTTGGTCAGCAGGTTGGCGGCCGCTTCTGCATAGGCGAAGGGGATAAATACCATGCCATCCGGCATGCCGGGGTCAACCCGTGCGGCCAGTGTGATACGGCCTCGCCGGGTGGTGATGGTCAGGCGGTCTCCCGGCGCCAACTTCAGCCGCTGCATTTCATTGATGGAGAGACTGGCCACAGCTTCCGGTTCCAGCTCATCCAGCACCTTGGCACGCCGAGTCATCGAGCCGGTATGCCAATGCTCCAGCTGGCGGCCGGTGGTGAGCACCGTTGGGTAGTCGTCATCCACCGGTTCATCCGGCGGAATGGGCCGGGTGGCGGCGAACTTGGCCTTGCCCCCTTCGCGGGGGAAGGCATCGCCAAAGACGACGTCCTGGCCGGGGGCGTCGTCACTCGGGCAGGGGTAGGTCACCGACTGTTCGCGCTCCAGGCGTTCCCAGCTGATATGATCCAGCGAGGCCATGCCCTGCTTCATTTCCGCAAACACCTCGCTAGGGTGCTGGTAGTGCCAGCCCAGGCCGAAGCGGTTGGCCAGCTGCTGGATGATCCACCAGTCCGGGCGGGCATCGCCGGGCAGCGGCATGGCCGCACGGCCCAGCTGCACCTGACGGTTGGTGTTGGTCACGCTGCCGTCTTTCTCGGGCCAGGCCGAGGCAGGCAGAATCACATCGGCGAACTGGGCGGTTTCGGTCACGAACAGGTCCTGCACCACCAGATGCTCCAGCTTGCCGAGCGCCTCACGGGCGTGGGTGAGATCGGGGTCAGACATGGCCGGGTTTTCACCCAGGATGTACATGCCGCGAATGGTGCCTGCATGAATGGCATCCATGATCTCGACCACGGTCAGGCCGGGCTGATTATCCAGCGGCGTATTCCACAGTTCCTCAAAGGCGGAGCGCAGCTGATCATCGCCGACCGGCTGGTAGTCGGGCATCACCATGGGGATCATACCCGCGTCCGAGGCGCCCTGAACGTTGTTCTGGCCACGCAGCGGGTGCAGGCCGGTGCCGGGACGGCCAGTATGGCCACAGGCCAGGGCCAGCGAGATCAAGCAGCGGGCGTTATCGGTGCCGTGGGTATGCTGAGAGATGCCCATGCCCCAGAAGATCATCGCACGCTCGGCATTGGCATACAGGCGCGCTACCTCGCGAATGGTCTCAGCCTCTACGCCACACTGGGCGCTCATGGCCTCTGGGGTCATATCGACCACATGCGCTTTGAGGGCGTCGAAGCCTTCGGTATGCTCGGCAATGTAGGTCTCGTCATAGAGGCCTTCCGTGACGATGACATTGAGTAGCGCATTGAACAGCGCCACGTCAGCACCGGGTTTAAAGCGCACGCTCAGGTGGGCGTAGGCGTCCAGCGCCTGACCACGGGGGTCGATGATGATGAACTGGGTGCCGCGCTTGGCGACCTGTTTGAAAAAGGTGGCCGCGACCGGATGGTTTACCGCCGGGTTGCAGCCGGTGAGAATCACCACATCGGCGTTGGCGGCCTGCATAAAGGACGCGGTCACCGCGCCAGAGCCCAGGCATTCCATCAGGGCGGCGACCGAACTGGCGTGACACAACCGAGTGCAGTGGTCGACGTTATTGGTGCCAAAGCCAGTGCGGATCAGCTTCTGGAACAGCCAGGCTTCTTCGTTGGAACATTTGGCGCTACCAAAGCCCGCCAGCGCTTGCGGCCCCTGTTCCGCTTTCAGCGTGATCAGGCCGGTGGCGGCAAATTCCAGCGCTTCTTCCCAGCTGGCCTCACGGAAGTGAGTCAGCGGCTGGGCGGGGTCGAAGTCTGGATCAAGCCCCTTGGCCACACCCTCACGGCGGATCAACGGGGTAGTCAGGCGTGACGGATGGCGCGGGTAGTCAAACCCGAAGCGACCCTTCACGCACAGACGATTATGGTTGGACGGCCCGTTGCGGCCTTCCACATAGACAATCTCGTCGTTCTTGAGGTGGTAGGTCAGCTGGCAGCCGACGCCGCAATAGGGGCAGACAGAGTCGACCTGTTTATCAGTCGCGACACTGTCCCCCACGCCGTGTTCGTCAACCAGGGTGGCGGGCATCAGGGCCCCGGTGGGGCAGGCCTGCACGCATTCGCCACAGGCCACACAGGTGCTGTCGCCCATGGGGTCATCAAAGTCGAAAACAATTTTTGAGGCACTGCCACGATGGGCCAGACCAATGACGTCGTTGACCTGCACTTCGCGGCAGGCGCGTACGCACAGGTTGCATTCAATGCAGGCATCGAGGTTGACCGCCATGGCACTGTGCGAGCGGTCTTTGACGACGGCACTTTCGCGCTCGGCCACATGGTGCACGGTGGGCGTAGTTCGCTCGCTGCGCTTGGGTAAGCGCTCACTTACCTCACCGACATCAATCGCCAGCTGATCGGCCATGGCCCAGAAATGGCTGGAGGCGTCCGGACTCTGCTCGCGGGGCGGCTGGTCCACGGCGAGCATTTCCAGCACGCCTTCGCGGGCCACCCGCGAGCGTTCAGAGGTGGCACTATGCACCACCATGCCAGGCTTGGCCTCACGCAGGCAGCTGGCGACCAGGGCGCGTTCGCCTTGCACTTCGACCATGCAGGCGCGGCAGTTGCCGTCGGCACGGTAGCCCTCGGCATCCTTGAAGCACAGGTGCGGAATGGTTTCTCCGGCGCGCTTGGCGACCTGCCAGAGGGTGTCGCCGGGGTAAGCCGTCACGGCTGCGCCATCCAGCGTGAGGGTAAAGGTCTCTTGGTTCATAAGGTTCTCCTTACCCTTTGAAAATGACGTTCTGGGCGGCAAGCTCAGTGCGGAAATCGCGCAGCAGGCCCAGCACTGGATTGGGGGCGGCTTGCCCCAGGCCGCAGATGGACGCATCCATCATCACCTGGGAAAGCCGCTCCAGCGTGTCGACATCCCAGGTGCTGCGTTCCAGCAGGGTGAGCATTTTCTCGGTACCCACGCGACAGGGCGTACACTGGCCACAGGATTCATCGGCGAAAAAGCCCAGCAGATTGGTCGCTACATTACGCAGGTTATCGTGATCGGAAAACACCACTACCGCCGCCGAGCCGATAAAGCAGCCGTGCTCCTGCAGGGTGTCGAAATCCAGTGGGATATCGGCCTTGCTGGCGGGCAGAATGCCGCCCGAGGCGCCACCGGGCAGGTAGCCGGCAAGCTGATGGCCGTCCTGCATGCCACCGGCATATTCGTTGATCAGCTCGTTAAGGGTGATACCCGCCGGGGCCAGATGTACACCCGGGTTTTTCACCCGGCCAGAGACCGAAAAGCTGCGCAGGCCACTGCGACCATGGCGGCCTTGACTGGCAAACCAGTCGGCGCCCTGGGCATAAATGGCCGGAATCCAATAGACGGTTTCGACGTTATTGACCAGAGTCGGGCGGTCAAATAATCCACGCTGGGCCACAAACGGTGGGCGATGGCGCGGTTTGCCGGGTTTACCTTCCAGCGATTCGATCATCGCCGATTCTTCCCCGCAGATATACGCCCCCGCGCCACGGCGCACCACAATATAGCCCGGTGCCACCAGCCCGGCGGCTTCCAGCTCCGCAATGGCCTGATGCAACACCGTATGCAGCGCCGGGTATTCATCACGCAAGTAGATGTACAGGGCGTCTGCTTCCACGGCCCAGGCGCTGATCAAGGCGCCTTCGAGAAATTGATGGGGCGCGCGCTCCAGGTAATAACGATCCTTGAAGGTGCCCGGCTCGCCTTCATCGGCGTTGATGGCGCAGTAGCGCGGCCCGGCCTCGGCGCGGACGAAAAACCATTTTTTAAAGGTCGGGAAACCCGCGCCCCCCAGCCCGCGCAGGTTGGCCTTTTCCAGGGTGTCCATCAGGCTTTCAACACTCACCTCCCCCGCCCGGCAGGCGCTGAGCAGGGCGTAACCACCGGTTTGCCGATACGCGTCAAGGCGTGGCCAGTCCAAGGGTTCAGGGTGAATGTGATCGGCAGCGATGGCCGCCTGAACGCGCTCAACACTGGCATGGCCCAGATGGTAATGACCCACTTCCACCACAGGCGCCGTATCACAGCGGCCCATGCAGGGGGCGCGCAACACGCGCACCTCGGCGGGGTCGGTGCCTACCGCAAGTGCATTGCGCAGAGCGTCAGCACCGGCCAGCTGGCAGGACAGGGAATCACATACCCGCAGCGTCAGCGCTGGAGGCGGCGATTGATCGTCGTGGATGACATCAAAGTGGGCGTAGAAGGTGGCGGTTTCGTACACCTCAGCCATGGGCAGGTTCATGTAAGCGGCCAGGGCGCGTAGATGGGTCAGCGGCAAGTGGCCAAGGGCATCCTGAATCGCGTGCAGATGTTCGATCAACAGATCACGTTGGCGCCGCTGCGGCTGCTCGCGTTCATCACCGAGCAGTTGACGCAAGGCATCCAGGGCGTCCGGGGCAAGTGAGCGTCCGCGTGGCTTGCCGCGGGCTTTACCACGAAAGGGCGGGAAATGGGTTGGTTGCTGCGGAGCCATACTGTCAGTCACTTCGTTTCACCTTTCGTAGGCATGTCGGGGCAGAGCACCCTCGAGATAATCCGTAGATTTTCGAGCAAAAACAGCGGTGCCGGCGGGCGACCCCACTGTTTTGTACGCGGATTTCTGTTGGAATAAGCAGAAAACGCAAGCCTCGCTAAAAAGGAGCTATAACGCCGCCTCGTCAGTTTCACCACTGCGTATGCGTATAACATTGGAAAGTGGATAGACGAATATTTTCCCATCTCCAATACGACCAGAGTATGCGGCTGTTTTAATCGCTTCGATCACTGTGTCGACCTGGGAATCACAGGCTCCCACTTCGACTTTCATCTTGTTCACAAAGTCCACAGTGTACTCCGCCCCCCTGTAAAGCTCGGTATGCCCCTTCTGCCTTCCAAACCCTTTAACCTCAGTCACAGTGAGTCCTTGAACATTGATATCAGATAACGCTTCTCTGACATCTTCAAGCCTATGGGGTTGAATAATAGCTGCGATCATATGCATGGTATGGCCTCTAGGTTTTCATCATCAGTTCACGAAAAGCCAAGACCCGTGTTTATCTAATGGGCCTTGGCCTCGGAGAATCATTTAACGTTGAACAGGTTTCCGGCTGGCCAGCAGGCCGTCGGCCGCTGCACTGCTCCGCAGGGGGGTGCCATCCATGTCCGATGTATTGGCCGAAACGAACTCAGGGTAGGCGTGCATACCGCATTCGTGGGCATCCATGCCCTCAAACTCGTCCTGCTCGCTGACACGCAGCCCCATTACGGCACGTATAATGAAAAGCACCACCAGACTGGCACCGAACATCCAAGCGAAAATAATCACGGTGCCGAGCAGCTGGATGCCTAGCGTGGCGTCAGGGTTAGTGAATACAACGGCGACAATCCCCCAGATACCCGCACTGCCATGTACCGAAATGGCACCCACGGGGTCGTCGATCCTGAGGCGGTCCAGCCCGAGCACAGAGAGCACGACCACCACACCACCGATCGCACCGACCAGCATGGCCATTCCCGGCCCGGGCAGAAGCGGCTCAGCCGTAATGGACACCAACCCGGCCAATGCGCCGTTCATGACCATCGTCATATCGGTCTTGCCGAACAAGGCACGGTACAGCAGAGCGGCCGCTACCATGCCCGAGGCTGCGGCGGTATTGGTATTGACGAAAATACGTGCCACTGCATTGGCATCATCCAGGCTGGCAATTTTCAGCATCGAGCCGCCATTGAACCCGAACCAGCCCATCCAGAGAATAAACATGCCAAGCATGGCAATCGGCAGATTGGCGCCCGGAATGGCCCGTACCTCACCATTGGGACCGAAACGGCCTTTACGTGCGCCAACCATCAATACAGCGGCCAGTGCTGCGGCACCGCCTGCCATGTGCACCACAACGGAGCCGGCAAAATCTTGGAAGCCCATTTCATCCAGGAAGCCACCGCCCCATTTCCAGAACCCGTTCACGGGGTAAATCACTCCGACCATGAAGACCGCAAACACCAGGAAAGGCCACAGTTTCATACGCTCGGCAATTGCCCCGGAAACAATCGACATGGTGGCAGCGGCAAATACCGCCTGGAAAATAAAGTCAGCCATGGAAGAGTAATAAGGTGAGCCTTCTCCCGCCGAAATATCGGCCATGCTGTTATCACTGCCCAGCATGAAATCCAACCCGGGAATAAAGCTGCTGACTGGGTTGGCGGGATACATCAGGTTGTAGCCAACCACCAGATAAACCAGGCACGCAACGGAGTACAGCATCGCGTTTTTGGTCAGTATCTCGACCGTGTTCTTTGACCGGACCAACCCTGATTCAAGCATGGCAAAACCACAGGCCATGAACATGACAAAGGCGGTACAGACTAGAAAATAGAAGGTATCGAGCGCATAACTCAGCTCTAGCGTTATCTCGTTCATGAGTGTCCTCTCGGCTAGCAGGTTTCAGGTTTGTGGTTGGAGTTCGTGGTCGTATTCGCTTAACCACTCCACGACAGTGTCGCGGTAGCGTGTCATCCCTTTGTAATCCACCAGTGCCTCGGGCAGATTGGCCAGCACGCGATGCAGCCGCTTGGCCCAGGCCTTATTGGTTGTGAGGTCGTCCATGCTGATCAGATAAGTGCGGATGCCAAAGAACAGCGCATGGCTTCGGGGCATACGTACCAGTGTCTGTAACTCGACACGCAGAAAGACATCCCTGCCTACGTTCTCGGGGGTAATCGTGGTTCGGTCTGCCCCCCATTGGTGATAGGTTTCAGGGGAACTGTCCATGCGTGGGTGGATCGTCATCGTCCAGTTCAAACGACGAATCGGGCTGCCCACCTGAATGGCGCACAGATATTTAAGGACCCGATCAAAAATACCCATCTCATGAGCCAGCGGCACAGGGCCATGCCACTGTTTGAAACTCATTCCGGCATCAAAGGCCAGCGACCAGTCAGCCGGTGATGTGATTACGCCTGCGTCCATGAAGAGGTCTGCATCACGTTGATCCAGTAACGCAAAATCCCCCTGCATCTGGCGTCCGATAAACTCCATCGGCGGCATGGGCAAAGTGCTTGCGTCGCCCATCACAAAGGTCTGATGAATGCCGAGGGGGCGATTAATCCACTCGCATTGATCGCCCTGTTGGGTGAAGGAAAAATGTTCGGGATAATCCTGGGCATAGTGGGTCATGACAAATTCAAGCAGGTCCCAGCACGCCTGTTCCATGTGGGGCATGGCAAGGCAGCGAGCGGGGTCCTCTTCCAGCACCATCGCCCTTTCTGCTGTTTCACACAGATAATGTTCATCGATATCGAGCATATGTTCGTAAACACTGCCCTTGGGGCCCGGCAGCGTATGCGGCTCAGTATTGACTGAGTACATATAATCATCTTCCGGAAACGGGAAGGGAAAGCGTCTCACGGCCTCGGGACTATTGCGGTAGGTAAACTGGCCTCGGAAGGCCTGGGTATCTCGCGGTGCAAGTTGCATGGTGTTTTCCCCCTTGATTTATAGATCCAGCACCAGGTAGTCGCTCGCTGAACGTGACACGCAAGGCATGATGCAGCGCTGGCTGGCTTTCTCTTGATCATCGAGAAACGCATCCCGATGCTCGATGTCACCGTCCACCACCGAGGTTTTACATTGGCCGCATACACCGCCACGACACATATTGGGTATCTCAAGGCCATGGGCTTCCAGAGCGTCAAGCAGAGGCGTATCCCCCGCGACGGCGACGTCCTGCTGCGAGCGTGAAAGCCTGGCTACAAAAGGCTTACCTGGCTGAGGAGCCGTGAAGGCTTCGTAATGAACCCGCTGAGGTGACCAGCCCAGCGCACTCGCTGTGGCTTTGACGTCCTGAATCATCGCCTCCGGGCCGCAAACATAGACGTGGGTGCCAAGCGGCTGGTGTCCGAGCAGAGTGTAAAAGTCGGGACGTTCGCCGGAATAGCAGTAAAGCCTGTTGCCAAAACGCTCCGTCAAGGCCTCACGAAAGGCCCCTGTTTCGGCATTGCGATACACGTAGTGCACTTCAAAGGAGGCCTGACGTTGTTCCAGCTCATAGCCGTAAGAAAGAAACGGCGTTATTCCGATGCCACCGGCAATCAATATGTGGTGCCGCGCCTGCCAATCCGGTAGAAACATGTTGGCGGGCGGAGAAATAAACAGCCTGTCCCCTGGGCGAAACTCACCATGCATGAACTGAGAGCCTCCTCGGGAGCGCTCCTGCAACCGCACCGCGATGCGATAATGACTGCTGTCAGCCGGGTTGCTGATCAAGGAATACGCATTGCGGAAACGCTTCCCCTCACCTTCCATCTGCACCACCACGTGACTACCGGCAGAAAACGGCGGCAGGGGCTTTTCATCAGCAACAAACGTAAACTGTTTGATAATCGAGCTGATCTGCTCGATCTCGGCGACACGTACCGGAATCAGGTCACTCATGAGTCAAACACCTCCTCGCGGGGAACCTCACCGGGCACCTCGGCATCTATCCGCACGCCCATATAGGCCCCCAGGCGACGTGAAAAATGATCGCGAACTTCCAACGTGAGCCCACACCCCTGGCAGCGGGTGGGTGACGCCGTGACAGGCTCGCTCATAAAACGGCAGTGCGTGCAAAACACGCGTCGGGCGTTATCTGCTGAAGGCAGCAAGGTGATTTCAGCGTCGAGCAGCCCGTGTGCCAGGGCCAGGGTATGTACATCCCATAAAAACGCTTCGCTGCCCGCCACAATCACATGGCAACCTTGGGTCAATGTTTCCAGCTGGGTCGCCAGCGTGGTGGAAAGTGCGTCACGGTCGCAGCATTGCAGTGGCACGTTCTGCCACTCAGACGGCAACCCCGCCGGGGGCGCGTCAGCGCGATCAGCACAGATAATGAAATGAAACGGCGTCCGGTGTTTATCAATCGGCGCCACATGTTTCATGATGAGATTTACCGCGTCTGGCTCAGCCACACACACATAGTAGTTAGCTGTTGCGGGATGCTCAGGCGTTACATATATCGGCCTGCTTTTTATCCTGTCATCATCAGGAAGAGCGTTATGCTGCATTGACTTTTTCCCCTTGATAAATACCCGGTTAATGGATGCCAGCACGACAGAGACGGAATCGAAAGACATCAAGGTTTTATATATGAAACCTAAATATCACCAGCGATACTTAAGCCGCTCCATTTAGTTCTTGTGGTGATATTTTATTTACTGTAGATAAAGCACGTTTCATGCCAAAAAAAAAAATAATCTTAATTTCATAGGTTTATAAAAAAAGAACAAAAAGAGGCCGCGCTGTAATAGTGCAGATGACGCTTTAAAAAGCCTGTATTAGTGCATCCGCTGACCTTTATCTGGATAAAAATTAAATAGTGAATATTTCTTTTTATATATACACTAAAGAAACCACTCATCACGCCAACTAAACACACTGGGCGCGCGCTCTTTTTAAGCGATATCCTGCACAACAATTAAAAAGTTGTTTTTTAAAACCCTGCTTGGCATTTCTGTTTAACAGCACTTGACGCTACCGCATCGAAGGCTTGATAGGTGTTGCTGAAGAGCATAAAAAAACCCGAAGCCTGGAAGGGGTATCCAGCCTTCGGGATAGCGTTTAATGATGCAGGCAGCTACCTGTCACCAGATAGCAGATTGACCTTCCAATGCCAGCCTAAAACGTTTGACCAGGCACCCAGGTGGTACCCGCCAGGGGCACTCGCGCCATGGCAGCCGCTTCGATATTCAAGGCCACCAGATCTTCCGGTTCCAGGTTATGCAGGTGGGATTTCCCGCAGGCTCGGGCCAACGTCTGCGCTTCCAGGGTCAGCACACGCAAGTAGTTGGCCAGCCGCCTGCCACCTTCCACCGGGTCAAGGCGTTGGCTCAGCTCTGGGTCCTGCGTCGAGATCCCCGCTGGGCATTTTCCTTCCTGGAAGTCATCGTAATAGCCAGACGCTGAACCCAGCTTGCGGTACTCTTCTTCAAAACGTGGATGGTTATCCCCCAAGGCGATGAGGGCAGCCGTACCAATGGCCACGGCATCCGCACCCAGGGCAATGGCTTTGGCAACGTCAGCACCGTTACGGATCCCGCCCGAGACGATCAACTGCACCTCACGGTGAACGCCCATTTCCTGCAGGGCCTGTGTGGCTTGAGGAATCGCCGCCAGGGTGGGAATACCGACATGCTCGATAAACACATCCTGAGTGGCTGCCGTGCCGCCCTGCATACCATCCAGCACCACAACATCCGCGCCGGCTTTCACCGCCAGCTTGACGTCGTAATACGTGCGCGTCGCGCCAATCTTGATAAAGATGGGCACCTGCCAGTCGGTAATTTCACGCAATTCGGCAATCTTGATGGCCAGGTCGTCGGGCCCCGTCCAGTCCGGGTGGCGGCAGGCGCTACGCTGATCAATACCTTTGGGCAGCGTGCGCATGTGGGCGACACGATCCGAAATTTTCTGGCCCAGCAGCATCCCGCCGCCACCCGGCTTGGCGCCCTGCCCTAAGACCACCTCGATGGCATCGGCTTTGCGTAAATCATCCGGGTTCATACCATAGCGTGACGGCAGGTACTGATAGACCAGTTTGGATGACTGACCGCGTTCTTCTGCGGTCATGCCGCCATCACCTGTGGTCGTCGATGTGCCGACTTCCGATGCTCCGCGCCCCAGCGCTTCCTTGGCTTGTGCTGACAAGGCACCAAAGCTCATACCGGCAATGGTCACCGGGGTATCAATCACCATCGGTTTTTTGGCGTAGCGGGTGCCTAATACCACCTCGGTGTCGCATTTTTCCCGATAGCCTTCAAGCGGGTAGCGCGACATGCTCGCACCGAGAAACAAAAGATCATCAAAATTTGGCACCTTGCGCTTGGCACCCCAACCGCGAATGTCGTAGATGCCTGTTTCGGCGGCACGCTGAATTTCGGCGATGACATCTCGACCAAAGGTAGCGGACTCTCTCAGTGCCGGATTAATCGTGTTATCTGTCATGTCAGGCTCCAGATCAGTAGGCCGAGGCATTGGTGACTTTGAAGTGGTAGAGCTGGCGCGCTGATCCATAGCGCGTAAAGTCGCCAGGGTTTTCGTCGCTACCTGCCTGTTTGAGTAAATCTGCCAGCTCGTCCAGGTGCTCCTGACGCATTTCCTTGGCGACGCAATCCGCCCCCAGAGACGCCACTTCCCCTTTTACATAGATGTGCACTTCGTAGAGCGAGTCGCCCAGCGCCTCACCGGCATCGCCGCACACCACCAGCCTGCCGGCCTGCCCCATGAAAGCGCTCATCGGGCCGATATTACCCTTGACCACGATATCCACCCCTTTCATGGAAATACCGCAGCGCGCCGAGGCATTGCCTTCAATGACCAACAGGCCACCGTGAGCGGTAGCGCCCGCCGACTGGGACGCATCGCCTTTGACATGCACCTTGCCCGACATCATGTTCTCGGCCACGCCAACCCCGACATTTCCGTTCACGGTGACATGCGCTTTCTGATTCATGCCCGCGCAGTAATAGCCGGCATGCCCATCAATTTCGACGCTGATCTGTTCATTGAGCCCGCAGGCAATATTGTGCGCCCCGTTGGAATTACTGACACGCCACTCACGCTCGCTGGCGGTCATTTGCGGATCATGCAGTGCCTGGTTGAGTTCTCGCAGACTGGAACTCGCAAGGTCGTAATGTTTCATCATTTAGGCAGCCTCCACCTTTATACCGTCACGTTCCCATACATAGATTTTTGCCGGCTCCGGCTCCCAGACAGTTGCCTCCTTGATACCCGGAAGGTCAGCCAGGGCGCGGTACTCGGATGCCATTGCCACGTAGTCATCGGTTTCAGCAATAACGGCGGGTTTACAGGAAATCGGGTCGCGCACGACCGCAAATCCATCCCGTGTGCCGATCGTGAACGTGAAGAAACCGTCCAGGTCTTTGAGCGCTCCGGTCAGGGCCTGATTAAGGGATTCACCCTTGGCCATCCGCCAGGTCAAATAGCCAGCGGCAACTTCAGAGTCGTTATCGGTCTGGAAAACAATGCCCTGACGCTTGAGCTTGTCGCGCAGGCGATTGTGGTTGGACAGGGAGCCGTTATGCACCAGACACAGATCCAGCCCGGTTGAAAAAGGATGGCTGCCCTGCAGCGTGACGGCACTTTCGGTAGCCATGCGGGTATGCCCGATCGCGTGGCTGCCGCGCATGTTGCTCAGTTTGTAACGGGTTGCCACTTCACCGGGCAAGCCGACACCTTTGAGAATCTCGATGCTTTTTCCGGCACTCATCACGCGAAGGTCAGCCGCATGATCCGCCAGCCAACCCAGCACGCGGCTTTCTTCTTCGGCTATCTTGAACACCCCCACGTTGGCATTCTGAAACCATGACGCCAGGCTGCCGAAGGCGGTTTGCAGCCTGTCGGCGAACGCCTGCCAATCGTAATCGGCATTATCACATTGCAGGGTCAGCTTGACGCCATCATCATATTCGTCGCCATACACCGCAAAACCGGCACTGTCCGGCCCACGGTCTGTCATGGCAATAAGCATCGGCTCAAACAGCTCACCCAAGCGGCTTTCCAGCTGCGGGTTTTTCAGATAAAGCCCGACAATTCCACACATAGCATTACCTCGATAGATTCACGCTGAGGCGTCATGGGCGCCTAAGCACGCAAAGGAACTTATGAAAAAATAAAATGACGTTAGAAAAACTCTACATAGCGCTGAACTTCCCATTCACATACCTGGCGGCTGTACTCTTTCCACTCCTCACGCTTGACCTTGATAAACTCGCCAACGATCTCGGCGCCCATGCCATCGCGCAGATGGGTATCCGCTTCCAGGGCATCAATCGCCTCTTTAAGCGACTGCGGCAGAATCTCGATGCCTTGCGCTTGGCACTGCTCTGGCGTGAGCTCGTAAAGGTTGATGTTTTGCGCCTTGCCGGGGTCCAGCTTGCGCTCGATGCCATCCATTCCCGCCGCAATCAGGGCGGCGTGAACCAGATAAGGGTTGCAGCCAGCATCGGGGAGACGGAATTCAAGACGGCCATAAGGCACGCGCACCATGGCCGAACGGTTGTTATCACCATAGGCAATGAATACCGGTGCCCAGGTCGCCCCGCTCGCCGAACCGCCGGCCACCAGGCGTTTGTAGGAATTCACCGTTGGGGCAGCAAAGGCACATAGCGCCGGGGCGTGATGAAGTAACCCGCCCAGAAAATGGTAAGCCGTCGTCGACAGGCCAAGATGCTGGGGGTCGCTGTCATCGCCAAAGACGTTATTGCCGTCTTTATCAGCAATGGAAAGATGGATATGCATGCCGTTGCCAGGCCGATCAGCATGCGGCTTGGGCATAAAGGAACACACCATGCCAAGCTCGTTGGCGATTTCACCGGCAGCCATGCGCACAAAGGTAAAGCGGTCAGCAGAGGTCAGGGCGTCACTGAAGGTGTAATTGATCTCGAACTGGCCGTTGGCATCTTCGTGATCAATTTGGTAGATATCAAAGTCCACCGCCTGAAGCGCTTCGACCAACCTTTCCAGAAACTCGCGTGAGCGCGACAAGCCTTTATAGTCGTAGCAGGGCTTGGCCAGCGTATCGCTCTCATCAACCGGCAACAGCTCACCGGACGCTCCCCGCTTGAACAAGGAAAACTCAGGCTCCAGGCCGGTGTTCAACGTCCAGCCCAGCTCGTTTAGCCGCTCTAACTGACGCATCATGACAACGCGGCTGTCCAGCGCGTGCGGGGCATCATTGACGTAACCGCAGCACGCCATGCGAGCGTAGTGTTTCTGCCACGGCACCAACGACAACGAGTTCAAATCACCTTTGGCCATAAAATCCGGCCCATGGGGCTGCATGCCAAGGCCCGACACCGCAAAGCCAGCGAACCCCGCGCCTTTCTCAACGACATCCATCAGGCAGTTAGCCGGCACTGACTTGGTTTTGGCCGCACCGTGTATATCCACGAACTGGGCCAGCAGATAACGGATGTCATGCTCTTTGATCAACTCAACAGCAGCTTCTGGAGACATACTCAACCCTCTTAAAAATTCTTTTCAAGAAACTATATTTCCCAAAAAGAAAGGCACATAGCATGCCAGAATGTCTCGTCGACCGTTAAAAAACCTCCTCAAATACCTACAAAACACTGATTTAAATGAAATAAATATTTAATTCAGGATTTCAAGAAAGCATTTCCCATCTTTTCTCCTATTGGTTTCTGTGCCTTGACCGCGCCATAACGGTGCAAATTTGCCAAAAAGCGCACCCATAAAGAACAAATGACACGCATATAAAAACCTGGAGGAAAATATGGCGAATATATCGACCTAAAAATTCAAAAAATAAGTAACTGTTTTTTATATGAAATAAACCTGTGTCTCATGCATTTTCTGTATGCACTGACACGTCATGGCAAGCTTATTGCTTCACTGCAAGGAAATATAATTTCTTTTAAAGAATCCATAAAGGGCGACAGCCACTTCTGGTTTCTTTTGGAAAACCTGCCCTAACCGACTGGAAGGAGAATTGATATGACAACGTTATGGCGTACTTCTGCCCTTGCCGAACGCCACCATGCACTCGGTGCGACACTGGAAGACTGGAACGGCATGGGGACTGCGTTTCGTTACGCGGGAGCGGATACCGCCGATCACCACGCCGCCATTCGCACCCAAGCAGGCTTGATGGATGTCTCTGGTCTGAAAAAGATCCATTGCGTTGGCCCGCATGCCAAAGTGCTGCTAGACCATGCCACCACGCGGGATATGTCAAAGCTTTACCCGGGAAAATCTGTCTATGCCACCATGCTCAACGAGGCTGGCAAGTTCGTGGATGATTGCATTGTCTACTGCCTGGCGCCGAATGCGTACTTGGTGGTGCATGGCACCGGTCTGGGCCAGGAAATGCTCACTCTAGGTGCCTTGGGTCGTAACGTCAGCCTGATGTTTGACGATGATCTTCACGACTTGTCACTGCAAGGGCCATTGGCCGTCGACTTTCTTGAAAAGCATGTTGAGAGTATTCGCGACCTGCGTTACTTCCACCATTTGCAGACCCGCCTGTTTGGCTTTGATGTGATGATTTCACGCACCGGCTATACCGGTGAGCGCGGCTATGAGATTTTTTGCAAGGCCAAGGATGCTCCCTCTGTGTGGGACGAAATCCTCGACAAGGGTGCCCCCATGGGCATCGTGCCATGCGGTTTCGAGACACTCGATTGGCTACGCGTGGAAAGTAACCTGCTGTTCTATCCCGTTGATAACTCCGAGACATACCCCTTCCCCGACCAGCCCGCCGGCGACACGCTATGGGAGCTGGGGCTGGACTTCACCGTATCCAAGGACAAGACCGAGTTCCGGGGGGCAGGCGAACACTTCCGCCTCAAGGGCAAGGAGCGCTTCAAGATCTTTGGTGTATTGATTGACAGCGAGGAGGCGGCAAGCGCTGGGGACACCCTCTGGGCAGATAACAAGCAGGTCGGCATTGTTACCGAAGGCATGTTTTCAAGGCTTAGTGGCCGCTCCATGGCACTGGCGCGCCTTGATGTTCCTTATGCCGAGCACGGTGTGCCGTTGGAAATACGTGGCAGCCTGCAAGCCACTGCCAGCAGCCATAGCTTGCCTTTTGATGACCCTGACAAACAAAAGCGCATTGCCAAAGGCTAGATGAAACGATCAATAAAAAGGAAAATCCATATCGACAAAAGCCAAATATGAAGTCAATCTATTACATAGAGATATATTTGGCTTTAAATCGATAAATTTCTTATTTTTTATTTATATTTAAAATTTTAAATTTATATAGGAAAAAAAATGAAGGATTCTTGTGACAGTTACATCATCCGCGTTTCTTGCCCGGCTACCTCCGGCATCATTTCGGCGGTGACCTCGTTTTTGAGCGAGCATGACTGCTATATCAGTGAACTGGCCCAATACGATGATGAAGAGCTGCAAAACTTCTTTCTGCGTGCCAAGTTTCGCTTCAATGAAGGCGTGAGTGGGGATATCGAGACATTGCGTGATGAATTTGCCGCCATCGCCAAGGACTTTGAGATGGAGTGGCAGATTTACAGCAGTTCCAAACCCATGCGCGTTTTGCTGATGGTCAGCAAGTTCGATCACTGCCTGAGCGATTTGATGTATCGCCAGGCGCAAGGTGAGCTAGACATGGAAATCACCGCCATCGTCTCGAACCATCGCGACCTTCGCCCCATGGCCGAGCGCGAAGGCATCCGCTTTGTTTACCTGCCGGTCACTAAAGAGACCAAGGCCAAGCAGGAAGCCGCGCTGATGGATATCGTCGAAGAGACCGGTACCGAGCTTGTCGTGCTGGCACGTTATATGCAGATTCTGTCTGACAACCTGTGCCGCCAACTGTCCGGGCGCGCCATCAATATTCACCACTCCTTCTTACCGGGGTTCAAGGGGGCCAAGCCTTATCATCAGGCACATACGCGAGGCGTCAAACTGATTGGTGCCACCGCGCACTACGTGACCTCTGACCTTGATGAAGGCCCGATTATCGATCAGGAAGTTCAGCGCGTTAACCATACCTATCGCCCTGAAGACCTGGTCGCCGTGGGACGTAACACGGAAACCATCGCGCTTTCCCGTGCGGTCAAGTATCACCTGGAGCACCGCATCTTCCTTGATCAGAACAAAACGGTGATTTTCCAATGACCCTCACGACACAAACATCTGCCGCCTTGATTGACGGCAAAGCCTGGGCCGAGCGGGTACTGGTTGAAGTCGCCGACAGCGTGGCGCAACTGGAAGCGGAAGGCACCACACCAGGGCTTGCTGTGGTGTTGATCGGTGAAGATGCCGCCAGCCAGGTATATGTGCGCAACAAGATCCGTAAGGCTGAAGCGGTCGGGATCCGTTCGCTTGAGTATCGCTTCGACACCTCCTTGACCCAGGCCGAGCTGCTGGCACTGATCGACAAGCTGAACCAGGACCCTGAGGTCAACGGCATTCTGGTGCAGCTGCCGCTTCCCGACAACATCAGCGAGGACGCCGTGATTCAGGCGATTTCACCGCTCAAGGACGTCGACGGGTTTCATCGTGAAAACGTGGGAGGGCTGGCACAGGGCGCTGACGTGCTGACACCCTGCACGCCTACCGGCTGCCTGCGTCTTCTGCAGGAAACCTGCGGCGACCTGAGCGGTAAACATGCCGTGGTCGTCGGGCGCTCCAACATCGTCGGCAAGCCCATGGCCGCCCTGCTGCTTCAGGCCAACTGCTCGGTCACGGTGCTCCACTCACGCAGCGTTAACGCCGAAGCCATCGCGCGCCAGGCGGATATTGTCATTGCCGCGGTCGGTCGCCCGAAGATGATCAATGCCGACTGGCTCAAGCCCGGTGCGGTGGTGATTGATGTGGGTATTAACCGCATCGAAGAGTCAGCCAATGGCGAGCCAAAGACGCGTCTTGTCGGGGATGTGGATTTTGCCAGCGTCAGCCAGGTGGCCAGTGCAATCACCCCGGTACCCGGCGGCGTCGGCCCGATGACCATCGCTTACCTGATGCAGAACACGGTGGTCGCCACCCGGCTTCAGCAACACCACAAAGCGGCTCAGCCAGCACTTATCTGATCTACCACAGGAGGGCGTTGTCATGCCTTTTGGATTATTGAAATACGGTTTGTCCTCGGAGTATCCCGTCGATGTGGACTTGCCTCCCCCCAAAGAGCTCAAGCCCTCCTACGATGTGGTGATCATCGGTGGCGGTGGCCACGGGCTGGCCATTGCCTATTATCTGGCCAAATACCACAACATCACCAAGGTAGCCGTGCTTGAAAAGGCTTACCTGGGGGGCGGCAACACGGCGCGCAATACCGCCGTTATCCGCTCTAACTACCTGACCTCGGAAGGGGTCAGGTTCTATAGCGAGTCGGTCAAGCTGTTCCAGAACCTCTCGAACGAATTTGACTTCAATATCATGTATTCCGAGCGCGGTCAGTTAACCCTGGCACATACCGATGCCACGGTACGTGCCTTCCGCCAACGCGCAGAGGTTAACAAACATTTCGGCGGACGCACCGAAATGATCGACCGTCAGCAGATCAGTGAGTTGGTGCCAACGCTTAACCTCGACCCGGGGCACTTGCCGGTTCTGGCCGGTTTGTGGCACCGCGACGGCGCCACAGCGCGCCATGATGCCGTGGCCTGGGGCTATGCCAAGGAAGCCGCCAAGCGCGGCGTTGAAATCCATCAGCTCACTGAAGTGCAGGAGCTGATCATTGAAGGCGGGCGCATTACCGGGGTGAAGACCAATCGCGGCACTATCCAGTGCGGTTGCGCCGTGCAAGCGGTTGCCGGGCACAGCTCGATCCTGGCCAAAAAAGCCGGCTTCCGCCTTCCGATTATCAGCTACCCGCTGCAGGCGATGGTCACCCAGCCGGTCAAGCCATTCCTGAGCCCGCTGGTCAGCTCTTCCGCCCTGCATTGCTACGTTCAGCAAACCAGCCGTGGCGAAGTAGTGTTCGGGGGCGGCTCCGATCCCTACCCGCTTTACAACACGCGCTCTACGCTGGAAATGAAGGAAAGCCTGATTGCCAGTGGCATCGAGATGTTCCCGTTTCTGGCCAAGGCCAAGCTGATGCGCCAATGGGGCGGGATTACCGACATGACCCCGGATTACAGCCCCATCATGGGGGAAAGCCCGGTTGAGAATTACTACCTGGATGCTGGCTGGGGCACCTGGGGCTTCAAGTCAACGCCCATCTGCGGCAAGACCATGGCAGAGCTGGTAGCCAACGGCGGAAAAGTGCCGGCGCTGATTCAGCCATTCCGCCTGGAACGTTTTGCCAATTTCCAGCAAGTCAATGAAATGGGCGCGACAGCGGCCAGTCATTAACGTCAGCCGCTTATGTCAGCCACCGTCTCAGCGACTATGTGAAGGCACGCTCAATGAAAGTCATGAACTGCCCGCTCAACGGGCTACGCAATATCAGTGAGTTCATCTATGGCGGAGAACTCAAACCGATGCCCGGTCAATGCAGCGACCGGGAATGGGCCCACTATGTGTTTTATAGCGACAACACAGCAGGCGTTATTACCGAATGGTGGATGCATGCCGCCTCCAGCTACTGGTTCCTTGCTGAACGCCATACTGTTACCGATGAAATACTGCGTACGTTCGATCCCAAGGAAGTTTTCCAGGAACGTGTCGAGTTTTCCTCTGAGGAGACACGCAAATGAACCGCACCCAACCATCAGGCAATACACAGACGATGGATAACCGCCTTCCCGCTCCCATGGGGCTCTATATCGACCGTCAACAGCCTATCAGCATGACGTTTGAAGGGCAGACCCATCAGGGTTTTTGCGGAGACTCGATTGCCAGTGCGCTGGCGGCTGATGGCCGTTATCTGCTGTCCCGCTCGTTCAAGTACCACCGCCCGCGCGGCCCGCTCACCATGGCCGGGCAAGATGCTAATACGCTGGTGCAGCTGCCCGATGAACCGAACGTACTGGCAGATACCTGCCTTGCCTACGAGGGTTTGAACGTTACAGGCCAGAACTACAGCGGCAGCCTTGACCACGACAGCGACATGAAGCTGGGTAAGTTCTCGAAATTCATGCCGGTGGGCTTTTATTACCGTTCTTTCTATAAGCCTAAAGGTGCCTGGAAATACTGGGAGTCCCTGATTCGCAAGAAAGCCGGGCTGGGTCACTTTGACCTCAAGGCGAAGGGCGATTATCACGACAAAGCCTACCTGTTCAAAGACGTTGTGGTGGTGGGCAGTGGCCCCGCCGGGCTTAAGGCTGCCTTGACGGCTGCAGAAGGCGGCGCCCAGGTACTGCTGGTTGAGCAGGAACCCTTGCTGGGCGGCGCGCTGACCTACGCCCGCTTTGATGAACAGGGGGTGCGTGCCACGGCATTGCGTGATGAACTGGTGCCGGCCGTGGAAGCACACGCCAATATCCATGTGCTGTGCAACGCCATCTGTAACGGCTGGTTCACTGACAACTATTTGCCGGTCATCCAGGACAAGCGGATGTACAAGGTGCGCGCCAAGGAATGCATCGTCACCGCCGGGGCCTTTGACCAGCCGGTCATCTTCCGCAACAACGACCTGCCGGGTATCATGCTGGCCAGCGCCGTCCAACGCCTGATGCGCCATTACGCGGTGCGCCCAGGCAAGCGGGCCGTTGTGTTAACCGGCAATGATGACGGTTATCTGACCGCCCTCGACCTGCACGAACAGGGCGTGGATGTAGCGGCCCTGGTGGATATGCGCGCGGGGCCAACCGACAGCCAGCTAAGCCAGGCCATCAAGCAGCGCGGTATCACCCTGCATCTTGAGCATACCGTTTTCGAAGCGCTGTGCGACAAGACAATGCACCGCGTTAACGGGGTCGATATCCGGCGTATTACCCAACGCGGTGAAGTGGACAAAGAAAGCGTGACTCTGGAATGCGACCTGCTGTGCATGAGCGCAGGCTATATGCCTGTCTACCAGCTGTTGTGCCAGGCTGGCGGCAAGCTGACCTACAACGACGATGTCGCCGAGTTTTCGCTTTCCAACCTGCCCGAACACCTGCATGTAGCAGGCTCGGTCAATGGTTTGCACGACCTTGAGCAGGTGCTGCAGGACGGTATCTTTGCCGCCAGCCAGGCACTGGCTAATCTGGGGTTATCCGCACCGAAAGCCGACCCTGTGACCGAAGCGCCCAGGCAAGTGAACTTCCCGTGGCCCATTTTCGCTCACCCCAAAGGCAAGGAATTCGTCGATTTTGACGAAGACCTTCAGATCCGCGATATCATCAACGCCACCCGCCACGGTTACCGCGATGTCCAGCTGGTCAAGCGCTTCTCCACCGTTGGCATGGGGCCGTCGCAAGGCCGCCACTCTGCGCTGCCCACTGCCCGCCTGGTGGCTGATGCTACCCAGCGTTCAGTCAGTGAAACCGGGGTGACCACCGCACGCCCGCCGTTTACCGCCGAAACCCTGGCGCACCTTGCCGGACGCAGCTTCGACCCTTTCCGGGTGACCACCATGCAACAGCGTCACCTTGAACTGGGTGCCGTCATGATGCCTGCCGGCGACTGGCAGCGCCCGGCCTATTATCCCAGTGCCGACGGCCGCCTTGACCGCCACCACTCGATGCAGGAAGAAGCCCGGCACGTCCGCGAGCACGTTGGCCTGATTGATGTCTCGACCCTGGGTGGCCTTGAAATACGCGGCCCAGACGCAGCAGAATTTATCAACCGCATCTTCACCTTCGGCTTCCTCAAGCAGCCGGTTGGCCGCACGCGCTACGCGGCCATGACCAACGAACAGGGGGTGGTCATTGATGACGGGGTTTCCTGCCGCCTGGCTGACGATCACTTTTATGTGACCGCCACTACCAGCGGTGTCGGCCGCGTGTTTCAAAGTATGCTGCAGTGGAATGCTCAGTGGCGCCTGGACGTGGATATCGCTAATGTCACGTCTGCCTTTGCGGCGGTAAATATTGCTGGCCCCTTATCACGTCAAGTACTTGAAACCGTGTGCACGGGCGTCGACCTTTCCGCCCAGGCGCTTCCCTACCTGGAGTTGCGCGAAGGCTATGCCGGCGATGCGCCAGCTCGCCTTATGCGTACAGGGTTTGTGGGTGAGCTAAGTTATGAGCTACACGTGCCAGCGCGCTATGGCGAATATCTCTGGGATCTGCTGATGGAAGCCGGCAAGGCTTTTGGCATTCGCCCCTTCGGTGTTGAGGCACAGCGCCTGCTACGCCTTGAAAAAGGCCATGTCATCATCGGCCAGGATACCGACGGCATGAGCCACCCTGGCGAGATTGGCATGAGCTGGGCGGTTAACCGTACAAAGCCGTTTTTCGTCGGCCGCCGTGCGGTGGACATCCTTGACGAACAGCCCGCCAAACGGCGCCTTGTCGGCTTTCAGCTACCCGCTGGCAGTGCCAAACCGATGGAAGGGCATCTAGTGCTCGACGGTACGGATATCACCGGTAACGTGACGTCCTGTGAATACTCCACCACTCAGAACGCCATTATCGGCCTGGCTTATGCCGGGGCGGACAAGGCCCCCCCCGGCAGCCAGATCACGATTCGGGTCGAAGGGGGAGCAGAAGTCAGCGCCGAGGTCGTCAAGCTACCTTTCTACGATGCCAACAACAGTCGACAGGAGATGTAATTCATGGCGACCCTCAAAGACACGCTCACTCCCAAACGTACGCCGCTTTATCACCTTCATCAGGCGGACGCTTCCCGTGCCGAGGGATGGCAGGCGCTGAATGGCTATGCCATTGATGGTGGGGACAACACAAGCCTTGACGCTGACTTCACCTCGGCGGCGCATTGTGCACTGGTGGATGTATCGGCGCTGGCCCGCCTTGGCGTGCGCGGCAGCCATGCTGCCAGCTTTCTCGACGAACATGGTTATCAGCTGCCTGATGTGCCGAACCAGGCAACTCGCCAGCCGGATGGCAGCCTGGTCGCGAGACTTTCTGCCAGCGAGTATCTGCTGCTTGGCAGTCTCAACGCTCAGGAGCAGCGGATCAGCCAGCAGGAAGCTACCTGGCCACCCGCTCAGGCGGGCGTTTACCTGCTGCCTCGCCAGGATACCCATGCCTGGCTGGCCCTGACGGGCACCCATGCGAGCAACGTCATGGCCAAATTGTGTGGGGTTGACCTGAGCCCTGCTGCCTTTGCCCCCGGCCAGGTCGCACAGACCTCTGTGGCTCGGGCGAATGCCATCGTCATCAACGCCAGCCAAACGGAGCTTACCTGCCTGTATCTGCTGGTTGATAGCGCCTCGGCCAGCTATTTCTGGCCGGTGCTGCTGGATGCCATGCAGGAATTTGGCGGAAAGCCATTGAGCATCAAGGCATTTATGAACAAGGTATCTTGACGGATAATGCACCTTAACGGCCCGACGGTGGTTAACACCGGGGCCGTTAAACATCGATCCCTTTCAGCAAGGCCTTAACACGTATGGCGAAACCATCCACTAAAGACAACGATTATACGGTTCCCGCGCTTTACCGGGGTCTCAGAATCCTCGAGTTGTTCAACAGCCAACAGCGTATTCTGACGACTCAGGATTTTGCTGATGCGCTAGAGGTCAGCACCTCGTCGATCTATCGTATTGTGACCACACTGACCGAGATGCACTATCTCGATAAAGTGGCCAAGAATACCTATCAGCTTGGCCCCCAGGTGATTTCCCACGGTTTCAGCTATCTGGCCAGCCGCGATATTGTCGATATCGTCATGCCGCATTTGAATGCACTGCGCAACCGCGTATCAATGTCCTGCCACCTCAGTGTGCGTGAAGGCCAAGATACTGTGTATATCTACCGCTCGTTTGCGTCTCAGCGGCTGTCGGTGAACATCCCGGTAGGCACCCGCATCGCTTGCCACAGTTGCGCCATGGGTCGCATTCTCCTCACCGCTCTGGACGAAACCGAGCTCGACGCGCTTTATCACCACGTGCGCCTGGACGGCTATCCTGCCCCCGCGCCGCGCACCTTGCCAGAGCTTAAACACACGATTGCCAATGACCGTGACGCAGGCTGGGTAATGCATCGCTCCGACCACGCCACGGCCATCGCCACCGGGCTAAAAGATTATCAGGGGCGGATTGTCGCGGCGATCAACATCTCAGGCCCCGACGCCATGCTGGACAGCGATGCCCATATCCACGAACTCAAGGAGCAATTACAGGCCACGGCTGAACGTATCTCTTTTGAACTGGGTAGTATAGGACGGTGCTAACGCGCCGATGGGCCATGCCTATCGACCGCCGGGGAGGTCGCAAATAGCTTTACTTTTGCGCTTATGCTTTCATGTCAATATTGTCTAACTTTTATATCACCTCGGGTGGCTGGCACTCCTGCCCCCGAGGGCGGCAACATAATGGTTTCAATATCAACAGGCGTCATGAACACCAAAATCATAAGCGAAGGCACTCATGAGCGAAAAGATCACCACTGATAAACAGGACACGCGCCTAAGTCTGGAACAGCACATCGCCAGGGCACTGAAGCGTAAACGGATTTCGCAGGGATACAAAATATCAGACGTCGCTCGTATCGCAGAGCTTAGTCAGGGCATGATCAGTAAAGTGGAAAATGCCCAAGTATCCACTAGTCTGGACACGCTGAGCCGCCTCTGCAATGCCATTGACCTGCCGATATCCAAACTTTTCAGCGATTTTGATCTTGGAGGGCGTGGTGCCCAGCACGTCAAGGCTGGCGAAGGCATGGAAGTTGTGCGCACTGGTACGGAAGTTGGCCACACCTATCAGTTATTGAGTTACCGCCAGGGACCAAATAAGCGATACGAACCGTTTTTGATCACCATGGACGATGCCAGCGAAGTCTTTCCCAACTTCTGCCATGCCGGGCACGAATTTATCTACCTGCTCGAAGGCAAGCTCGTTTACCGGCACGGGGAGCATTTCTATACCATGAACGCCGGCGACAGCCTGGCCTTTGATGCTGCTGTGCCGCACGGGCCCGAACAGCTGATAGAAGTTCCCATCAAGCTGCTCTCGATCATTCATTACGACAAAGAAGATCAAGGGTAAGCCGACCCGGCGGACAGGTCACCTTACGGTGTCACCCGCCAGAGCTCAGCCCAGTACCGCGACGAAATCGACATTAATTTTTAACGATGTGTCCAAATCAGGTTGACAGGTTCCGGCCCTACCAGGAGACCCTGGCGGGGCGGTTTCGCGTAAAGAAATTGTGTAAATTTTTCTATATGCAGAAAGGGGCTGCCTCCTTTTCATGTTCCCTATAAAACAGGCATTCACTACTTTGGGCTTACCCACTCACCTCCAAAGTGATACCGCACTGATTTTCTACTGAGGCCTTAACAGCCTCGTAGCATGCCTCCAATAAATATGGGCTTGGCTCCTGTCGCTCTGGAGCTTGGCCATAGAGAAAAACATCACCGATACCGATGTCTCTATAGTGCTCTCGTGCGTCAGCGATCAGATTTTCTTCATCAGCCTCAGGATCAGCATCCAGATAATCGTTTATCACCTCGCTCGGTATAGACCCATCGATTAGTGCGATCAATTTTCCTGGCGCCGGGTATTGTCCGTAGAATAGATGGCCTTGCGGGATATCAACTCTGAGGCGCCAACCAGGGACGTTTTGATCATCGAAGACTACTGTGAGATGGCAGGAATTGAACCTGCGACCTTCGGCTTCGGAGGCCGGTTTAAGCCGCACAAGCATCGCCCTTCCCTACCGTCAAAAAACCAATAAACAATATTTAAAACAACAAGTTAATTAACATGCCAATGCATTTCAAATCTTCTCTATCACACCCATTAACGCCATTCTGTGCCCTTCATTGTCAAAACGTTGGCACACACCGTGACTTTTCTGTGTCCTGTTTTCTACCAAATTTGACCTCTGGTCACCGCGCACTACGGACTCCTTTAATTGATTCGGCTACGCGTAGAACGCCAGCAGTACCTATGCAAAAAAACACAGCTCCATACGCGCCACCTGCCCTTATCGCCACCGTGCTAAACTGTCCTGTGTTTCATCGGTTCAGCATTGGAGGCCAGCATGCCAGCTGCTCATCGTCGTAAGCTGCCTATAGGCATTCAAACTTTTTCGGATATCCGAGAAGGCGGCTATTACTACGTCGACAAAACGCCGTTCATTGAAAAGCTGGCGAACCAAAACAAATACTATTTTCTCTCCCGCCCGCGTCGCTTTGGCAAAAGCCTGCTGCTAGATACCCTGGGCTGCCTATTTGAAGGCCGCGAAGCGCTATTTTACGGGTTATATATTCACGACAAGTGGGACTGGCAGCAGCGATACCCGGTGGTGCGTTTAAGCTTTGGCAATGGAGTGGCGGCTGACAGAGAGGACCTAGATGCGAACATTCGATATCAGTTGCAGCAGCAGCGTGCACGTCTGCAGATTACGTCGACGCCTCCCAAGCGTATTGCGGACGACTTTGCTAGCTTGATTGAGCAAGCGCATCGTGTTCACGGTCAACGCGTAGTAGTGCTGATCGACGAGTACGATAAACCCATCCTTGATAATATTCTCGATAGCGATAGGGCGCGCGAACTGCGCGAAGGTCTGAAAAACCTCTATAGCGTGCTGAAAGATGCCGACCCCCACCTGCACTTTGTACTGCTGACCGGCGTTTCCAAGTTCAGCAAAGTCAGCCTGTTTTCAGGGCTGAACAATCTGCGCGATATCACACTCTCATCTGACTATGCCGCTATCTGTGGCTATACCGACCACGATGTGGACACGGTGTTTGCGCCTGAACTGCCTGGGCTTGACCGTGACGAGATTCGCCGCTGGTACAACGGCTATCGCTGGGGCGGGCAAGACGTGCCCAGCGTTTACAACCCGTTTGATGTATTGCTCTTGTTAGAAGAGCGGAAATTCACCCCTTACTGGTTTGAAAGCGCTACCCCTACGTTTTTAGTAGAACTGCTAAAAAAACGCGGTGTGTTCACTCCTGCCTTGAGCCAACTGCAAACAGAAGCCGAATTGTTAGGCCGCTTTGATGTCGACCATATCGCCACCGAAGCGCTCTTGTTCCAAACGGGCTACCTGACCGCGCATGCTGTCGAGGAGCCGATGACCGGTTATTGGCTCTACACCTTGGGCTACCCCAACCTTGAGGTGGAAGCCAGCCTTAACCAAGCGCTTTTACCTGTGCTGGGTGTGCAAGCCCCCCCTCGGGAGCGGCTTACGCTGTTCCGTAACTTGCAAGCGCACGACCTCCAAGGCCTGGAAACCCACCTCAAAGCGCTTTATGCCGGCTTGCCACACGACTGGTACCGCAACAACCCCATTGCCCAATACGAAGGCCATTACGCCAGCGTGTTTTACAGCCACTTCGCCGCGCTGGGTGTGAATGTGACGGTGGAAGACGCCAGCCACCACGGCAAAGTGGATATGAGCATAGACTTTAACGGGCATGTTTACCTGTTTGAGTTCAAGGTGGTTGAACAACTGCCTAAAGGCAAAGCGATTGAGCAGATCAAAACCAAGGGCTATGCCGACAAGTACCGTGCTAGCGGCAAGCCTATTCACTTAGTAGGCGTAGAGTTTTCCAGCGCTCAACGGCAAATCGTAGCGTTTGACGTGGAGACGCTGTAGTACGCTGCTGCTTATCATCGTCCACTACTTAGTCGGGTAGACCGGGCGATTGCTCGACCCGGCCCCCCACAGATCCGAGCATGCACGATTAGCGCACTCGGCTCCTCAATCACCAGTTTCACTGAAGGCTCAGCACTGCTGCATGATCCGCGCAGCAGGTAAAGGCAGCAGCTGGAACAGCTGGTCCGCCTTTGCCCACGAGAAGTACGCTCGCTGTGATCGGCGCCTCAGCCACTTCACCCACACCAACCGTACTCGGTAGAGGAACAGCTGGAGGGCTCGGATATTGCCCCGGATGCCGTAGTAGGCGTAATGGCCCTGCACCTTCCGCCTCAGCAGCCTATGCTGCTCTCGGATCGGCAAGTGTCGGCTCCAGCGGCACCAGAGCGCAATTCGCTTGAGACCGCGCCGAAACCTGTCCTTCGCCGTCTTACGCTTGATAATCAGGCGTCCGCGACGTGACTTTCCCCAATAGTGGGTAAAGCCCAGGAAGTCAAAGGTCTCAGCGCGTTGCCCTGGGCGCGGCCGGAACCGCACCAACCGGGTCTTGGTCGGGTGCAGGGTGAGCCCGTAACGTGCGAAACGCTTGGGCAGCACCTCCAGCACCTTGCAGGCGTCGGCTTCTGTGTTGAACGCCAGGACGGCATCATCGGCAAACCGCACCTGGAATGCTCGCCCTTGAAGTCGTGGCTTGACGTCCTTCTCGAACCACTCGTCCAGCACATAGTGCAGGTAGATATTCGCCAACAACGGGGATATCACACCCCCTTGCGGGCTTCCCACCTCCCCTTTCTGCCATTGCCCGGCTTCCAATACCCCGGCCTTGAGCCACTTGCCGATCAGGCGGAGGACCACACCGTCCTTCACTCGTTGCTGCAGAACGTCTCGCAGGTGCTGATGGTCGATCGTGTCGAAGAAGGCTTTGATGTCCAAGTCAATGACCCAGCCACCGCTCATCGACGACAGCCCTTCCCACACCGCCTTGACGGCCTGATGCGCTGAGCGGCCCGGCCGGAAACCATATGAGCAATCCAGAAAGTCATGCTCGTAGAGCGGCTCCAGCAGGGCCACCACGGCACGCTGCAGGACCTTGTCTTCGAAGGTGGGGATACCGATCGGCCGTGTGTTGCGCCCATCTCCCTTGGGAATGTGGATGCGTCGCACCGGCGGCGCCTTGTAACGACCGCTCTTGGCGTCCTCCAGCAGCCGCTGGATGTTGGCCTCGAAGTCGCGCACGAAGTCGTCCGCCGTCTGGCCATCAATCCCGACGGCACCATCACGGCGCGTCATCAGGGTGGCCGTCTTTAGCCACTGGGCATCGATATAGTGCGCCAGAGACGTGAAGGCACGCTGCGGGAAGCGCTCTGCCAGCGCTGCTATCCGCAATTGTTTCGTGGACATGACCTCAGGTTCCTGTGCACCTGCCATGTTTCCCTCTTGCGGTTCTGATGATCGAATACCTGGGCTGGTTGCGCAGTCACACCGGTCTACAGAAGCTGGCAGCACCGCACCTGAAGCGGCCACCCGGCCGGCCACCCGAGCAGCCTCGCGAGTGGTGCCACGATCTGGAGTATCAAGCGGGCTCTTGGTCGGCACCGCGTCGCGTCGTGCTGGTGGTGCAGGAACGCCCCGATGACCTGCTGCTGCATGCCTTCTTCCTGGTCACCAACCTCGGCAAGTTCGA
>Ga0256829_1000259_pt1 | contig 61542 bp, 54 predicted proteins | sample 131447metaG_FD_185979 | JGI IMG/M metagenome (GOLD analysis project Ga0256829, IMG submission 185979) | Hydrothermal vent microbial communities from Lau Basin, Pacific Ocean - 131-447 | ecosystem: Environmental > Aquatic > Marine > Hydrothermal vents | place: Pacific Ocean: Lau Basin | collected...
CCGCTGTAATCCCGCACCCTCTGGGTGATCCATGAAACAAGCCCCTCACAGCCTCCAACGCCATGATTTATATCTGAAATAATATGATCACGACAGCAAAATCAAAGATTTACTTGGGGAATGCGGGATCAGACCGCAACTCGGCACCCCCGTGGGCAGCGTCACGGCACAGAGCCCCAAGAGATTGCCCACCCGCGTATTGCGCAAGGTCAGCAGGTTCTCGGTTACGTAATAGTCGGGATCGGCCAGGAGCCGCGCCTGATCGGGCGGCAGATTGGGGGCCGCTGGCATGAGCACCGCATCATAGCCCGCCACCCGCACATTCCACGCGGCGCGCAACGCCTCGAGCTTGCGCCACCCCGCCACGTAATCCGCGGCACTGATGTCCTTGCCGCTGCGGAACCGCTCGAGAATCGGCGCGAACATCTTGTCCGGCGCTGCCTCGATCACCTCGCGCCAGAGCCCATAGGCCTCGCCCGTGAACAGCACCGGCGAGAGCGGCAGCGCCTCGGCCACCTCGGGCGCCTCGATCTCTTCGATCACCGCGCCCGCCTCTCGCAGCACTTCCAGCGCGAGCGCATGGGCGCGCGCCGGTTCGGGCCGAATATCCTCCATCACCGACGTCCGCAGCACCGCAAACCGCAGCCCCGCCAAGGACGCCCCGCGCAAATCCGCCGCCTTGCCCCCGTCCAGGGCCGCCAGCATCAGCGCGCAATCCTCGACCGAGCGGGCCAGCGGCCCCACCGTGTCGAACCGCAGGCACAGCGGCACGACCCCCTGCAACGAAACCCGCCCCGAAGTGGTCTTGAGCCCGACCAGATCATTCCACGCCGACGGGATGCGCACCGAACCGCCCGTGTCCGACCCGATCCCGCAGGGGGCCAGATCAAAGGCCACGCTCGCGGCCGCCCCCGACGACGATCCCCCCGGCACGGCCTCCGCATTGTTCACGCAGGGCGGCGTTGCCGTCACCGGATTGAGGCCCAGACCGGAAAAGGCCAGTTCGCTCATATGCGTCTTGCCAAGGCAGACCAACCCCGCCGCCGTGCCATTGCGCAAGACTTCGGCATCGCGATCCGGCACCCGGCCTTGCAACAGCGCCGATCCCGCCTCGGTCGCCACGCCTGCGCTGTCAAAGAGGTCTTTCCAGCTGACCGGCACCCCGTCGAGCAGGCCCAGACGCTGCCCCGCCTTGGCCCGCGCCGATGCCGCCGCCGCTTCGGCCCGCGCGCGCTCTTCGGTCACCGCGCTGTAAATGCGGCTCCGCAGCGGATGAGCCTGGATTGCCCCCAGATAGGTCTCACACAGCGCCTCGGGGTCAATCTCGCCACGACCAATGCCGCGCCCCAGATCGCCCGCCGTCATCTTCAGCCAGTCCTGCATCGCGTCCCCCTCTTGCGTTCAAAAACCATTGCTAGCGGCAGAGCGGCGCATGGACAATCCCGCGCGCACGCACATATTGGGCGCATGACACATGACAGCGACCTTCTCATCGTCGGTGGCGGCCTCAACGGCCCCACCCTCGCCCTTGCCGCCGCTCAGGCGGGGCTTTCCAGCACGGTGATCGACGCCCTGCCCGAACCCACCCGCAAGAACGCGGCCTTCGACGGGCGTGCCTATGCCTTGGCCCTCGCCTCGGTGCGGCTCTTGCAGAACCTCGGGATCTGGGACCGCGTGGCCGAACACGCCCAGCCGATGCTGGAAATCAAGGTTTCGGACGGGCGCGCGGGCGAAGGCCCCTCGCCTTTCTTCCTGCATTTCGACCATGCCGAGATCGAAGAAGGCCCGATGGGCCATATGCTCGAAGATCGCTACCTCCGCCGCGCCCTGATCGAGGCCATGGCCGAAGAACCGCGGATCACCCAGGTTTCCAACGACACGGTGACAGCACAAGAAAGCGACGCCACCGGCGTCACCGTCACGCTCGCCTCGGGCAAGACCCTCACGGGCCGCCTTCTCATCGGGGCCGATGGGCGCGCCTCGGGCACCGCCGCGCGCGCGGGCATCCGGCGCACCGGCTGGGGCTATGGCCAGACGGCACTCGTCGCGGCCATCGAACACGAATTGCCGCATCACGGCATCGCGCATCAGTTCTTCATGCCCCCCGGCCCGCTCGCGATCCTGCCGCTGCCCGGCAATGTCAGCTCGATCGTCTGGTCCGAGACCGACGCCACCGCCGCCCGCTTCGCCGCCCTTCCCGACGACGAATTCATGGAGGTTCTGCGCCCGCGCTTTGGCGATTTCCTCGGTGCCATCAAACTGCGCGGCGCGCGCTACACCTATCCGCTCAGCCTGACCGTGGCCAACAGCTTTGTCGCGGACCGCCTTGCGCTGATCGGTGACGCCGCCCACGGCATGCATCCGATTGCCGGACAGGGGCTCAACGCGGGCCTGCGCGATGTCGCCGCGCTGGCACAGGTGATGACCGAGGCCGCGCGCCGGGGCGAGGATATCGCTGCACCCGATGTGCTCGCCCGCTACCAGCAATGGCGGCGGTTCGACACCGCGACGCTCGCCTTGGCCACCGACCTCACCAACCGGCTTTTCTCCAACGACAACCCGCTCCTGCGCGCCGCCCGCGATCTTGGCATGGGCGCGCTCGGCCATATGCCCCGCCTGCGCCGGGGCTTCATCCGCGAGGCGGCGGGGCTGACAGGGGACTTGCCCGAGTTGATGAAGGGGTGAGGGATACACGATCCAATCCTCCGCGACCCGTAGGGTGGGTGACAACCCACCATAACCCCCACGCCGCCGCACATCCCGTAGGGTGGGTGCCAACCCACCACAACCCCACGCCGACGCACATCCCGTAGGGTGGGTGCCAACCCACCACACCCCCACGCCGCCGCACATCCCGTAGGGTGGGTGCCAACCCACCACAACCCCACGCCGACGCACATCCCGTAGGGTGGGTGTCAACCCACCGCCTACCCCCGCTCCAGAAACCTAATCACCGTATCGCCATAACGCCGCTCTTCCAACAGGCGCAGCCCCTCGGGCGGGGTGATTGCGGCACTTTCCTCCCAGACGATCAGCGCCTCGTCAGAAATCCAGCCCCCCGCCAGCGCCGCCGTGAGCGCCTCTTCGCCCAGGCCCTTGCCATAGGGCGGATCGAGAAAGACCAGCTCATGCGCCGCCGTGGGATTATTCCCCGGCCTGCGCGCATCCAGAGGGAACACGCGCGTTTCCTCCTCGGCGCGGCAAAGCCCGATGTTCTGCCGCAAGAGCGACAGCGCCTTGCGCCCGCTCTCGACAAAGCTCACGGCCTCCGCCCCGCGCGACAAGGCCTCCAGCCCCAGCGCGCCGGTGCCCGCGAAAATATCGAGCACCCGCGCCCCCGTCACCGGATCGCCATAGCCCCCGGCCAGCACGTTAAAGAGCGCCTCGCGCACCCGGTCCGACGTGGGCCGCAGATGCGCCGCCACATCGCCCTTGCCGACACTGGCCAGCGCCCGCCCGCGATGCGCCCCGCCGATGATCCTCACCCGAGCAATACCTTGAGATCGGCCCCCGCATCCGCCACCACCGCCGGATCGGCGGATTTCCCGGCATCAATCAACCGCTTGCCCACCATATAGGCGCGCGGATCGTTCATCGCGTCCACCGCCAGCAACTGATCACCCCGGTAGTACCAGAACGACATCGCCGCTCCGCCATCGCGCGTCACGATCCGGTCATAGCCGGTGCTCAGCCCCGTGATCTGCAACTTCACATCGTATTGATCCGACCAGAACCACGGCTTTGGTACATAATCCACGCCACGCCCCAGGATATTGCCCGCCACACAGTCGGCCATGTCGATGGCATTGGGCACGCTCTCCAGCCGCAGGCGCCCCTCGCCATGGGGGAAGGACGCACAATCGCCCGCGGCCCAGATCGCGGGATCGGAGCTGCGCCCCTGCGCATCCACCGCGATTCCATTGTCAATCGCCAGCCCTGCCGCCTCGGCGAGGGCGGTATCCGGCACGATGCCAACGCCAACGATCACCATGTCCACGGCCAACTCCGTCCCGTCCGACAGGCGCGCGCCGCTGACCTGGCCGTCACCCAGCAAACGCTCCAATCCCACGCCCTCGCGAATATCGACGCCGTGCCGGCCATGCAGTGCGCGGAAATAATCCGAGGTCTCCTTGGCCGCCACCCGCTGCAGGATACGCGGCGCCATCTCGACCAGAACCACCTGCATCTCCCGGCTGGCCGCGACCGCCGCCGCCTCGAGCCCGATATAACCGCCGCCCACGATCAGCACGCGCGCGCCGGGGCGAAACCCCGGTGCCATCGCATCGACATCGGCCAGTGTGCGCACCACATGCACACCGCCCAAGTCACCGCCAATCGCCGCAGGCAGGTGGCGGGGGCGCGATCCGGTGGCCAGCACCAGATGCTCATAGCCCAGCCGCTCCGCGCCCATCACCACGCTGCGCGCCGCGCGGTCAATCGCGGTCACACGCACGCCCAACCGCAGGTCAATGCCCGCTTCGGCATAATAGCTCTCGGGCCGCAAATAGAGCCGCTCCAGAGCCATCTCGCCTAGCAGGTATTTCTTGGACAGGGGCGGGCGCTGATAGGGCGGCACCGGCTCTTCGCCGATCAGCGTGATGGGGCCTTCATAGCCCTCGCTCCGCAGCTTCGCCACCAGCGAGGCCCCCGCCTGCCCCGCTCCGATCACCACGACACCCGACATCCCGCTCTCTCCTTCTTTGGCATGGTCACTTGCCTATCACCGGCCTATATCTACTTCCATCCCGAAACCCTCGACAGACAAGGAACGACCATGACCCTTTCTTCCGGCGACAAACTTCCCGACGCGACCCTGCTGAAACTGGGCGACAAGGGCCCCGAAGCGGTCGATCTCAAGAGCCTGACCGCGGGCCGCAAGGTGGTGATCTTTGCCGTGCCAGGGGCGTATACGCCCACCTGTTCATCGGCGCATGTCCCCAGCTTTATCCGCACCAAGGCGCAATTCGACGCGGCGGGCGTCGACGAAATCATCTGCGTTTCGGTCAATGACCCCTTCGTGATGAAGGCCTGGGGCGAGGCCACGGGGGCCACAGAGGCCGGCATCACCATGCTCGCCGACGCCGAAAGCGCCTTCACCAAGGCCATCGGCCTTGATTTCGATGCGCCGCCCGCGGGCCTGCTCGCGCGCTCCAAGCGCTATGCGATGGCGGTCGAGGATGGCACCGTCACCGTGCTGCATGTCGAGGAAAGCCCCGGCACCTGCGAAGCGACAGCCGGCGAATCGCTGCTCGCGGCGCTCTGAACCGGACCAGAGGTGCGAGGGGCCAGCCCCTCGCGCTCCCCGGAGTATTTGCACCATAAAGAAACCTCACACCCCCGGTGGTGTCAGGATGTGACGCAAGAGCGCCAAGGGATGCGCCCGCAGACTGAGGCGCAGGGCGGTGTAATCCTCCACCACCTCCTCGCCCAGCGTCATCGCGGGCAGATGCGCGGCAGGCTCGACAATCCCCTCGCCGTCAATATCCCGCGCAAAGAGCGGCAAGGGCTGCTCACCCCCGATTGCCCGCGCCTGCCAGAGCGCCTCGCGCCGCGTAAGACCAAGCGCCGCAAACACATCCGCCTCAGCCAGACGGGTCAGTGCCGCGGGCGCCACCCCCGCCCGCCGCCAGACATCTTCGGGGCCCACATAGCCATTGCCCCGTGCCGCCGCGATCCAGTCGGCCTCGTCCTGCGCCACGCCCTTGATCTGGCGAAACCCGAGGCGCAGCGCCAACCGCCCCCGGCTGTCCGGCTCGATGGTATTGTCCCAATACGAGGCGTTGATGCAGACCGGGCGCACGGTGACACCATGTTCGCGCGCATCGCGCACGATCTGCGCCGGGGCATAGAACCCCATCGGCTGGGAATTGAGCAGCGCACAGGCAAAGATCGCCGGGTGATGGCATTTGAGCCAGGCGCTCGCATAGACCAGATGCGCGAAACTGGCGGCATGGCTCTCGGGAAAGCCATAGCTGCCAAAGCCCTCGATCTGGGAAAAACAGCGCTCGGCGAAATCATTGTCATACCCGTTGGCCTGCATGCCCTTCAGAAACCGCGCGCGAAACTCAGAGACATTGCCATGTTTCTTGAAGGTGGCGAGCGACCGGCGCAAACGGTCCGCCTCTTCGGGCGTGAACCCCGCGCCGATGATGGCAATCTGCATCGCCTGTTCCTGAAAGAGCGGCACGCCCAGCGTCTTGCCCAGCACCCGCCCCAGTTCATCCGACGGGAAACTCACCGCCTCTTCGCCATTCCGCCGGCGGATGAAGGGATGCACCATATCGCCCTGAATGGGACCGGGGCGAATGATCGCCACCTGTATCACCAGATCGTAAAAGCAGCGCGGGCGCATGCGCGGCAGAAAGTTCATCTGCGCCCGGCTCTCGACCTGAAAGACACCCAGACTGTCGGCACGGCTCAGCATGTCGTAGACTTGGGCGTCCTCGGGCGGCAGCGTGGCCAGGCTATAGGCCTGCCCGCGATGCTGCACCAAGAGGTCAAAGGCCTTGCGGATACAGGTCAGCATCCCCAGCGCCAGCACATCGACCTTGAGAATCCCCAGCGTGTCGATGTCATCCTTGTCCCAGCAAATGACCGTGCGTCCCTCCATGCTGGCATTCTCGATGGGCACCAGCTCATCCAGCCGTCCCTCGGTGATGACGAACCCGCCGACATGCTGGCTCAGATGCCGGGGAAAACCGATGATCTCGCGGATCAGCGCCAGCGTCCGCGCCAGACGCGGATCGCGCGGATCAAGCCCGATCTCGGCCAGGCGCGCAGGCTCCAGCGCCCCCTCGCCGCCATGCCCCCATATCTGCGAGGTCATGGCCCCCAGCAAATCCTCCGACAGCCCCATGGCGCGGCCCACCTCGCGGATGGCGCGCTTGGTGCGGTAATGGATCACCGTGGCGCAGAGCCCCGCGCGATGCCGCCCATAGCGCTCATAGATCCACTGGATCACCTCCTCGCGGCGCTCATGCTCGAAATCCACGTCGATATCGGGCGGCTCGTCGCGCGCCTCGGAGACAAAGCGCTCGAACACCATCGTGCCGATCTCGGGGCTGACAGAGGTGACACCAAGACAGTAGCACACCACCGAATTGGCCGCCGATCCGCGCCCCTGACACAGGATCCCGCGCGACCGGGCAAAATCCACCACGTCATGCACGGTCAGGAAATAGGGCTCGTAGCGCAGCTTGGCGATCAACGCCAATTCATGCTCCATCATGCCACGCACCCGCGCGGGCGCACCGCCCGGATAACGCCAGTCCAGCCCCGCCTCGGCCAGACGCCGCAGCCTCTGGGTTGGGGTCTCGTTCTCGGCAACCTCGCTGGGGTATTCATACCGCAGCTCTTCCAGCGAAAATCTCAGCCGCGCGGCCAGCGCCGCCGCGCGGTCAATCGCCCCTTCATGCCCCGCGAAAAGACGGCGCATTTCCGTCTCTGACCGCAGGCGCTGTTCGGCATTGCGCAGCGCATGACGACCCAACCGGTCCACCGTCACCCCCAGCCGGATCGCGCTCAGCACATCGGCCAGACGGCGGCGATGCCCGCGATGCAGGATCGGTGCTGCCGCCGCCACCGTCGGCAGGCCCAGCCGCGCCGCCTGCCCCGCCAGCCGCGCGAACCGTGCCGGATCACGCCCGTCATAGCGCGGGCTGAGCAAGAGCGCGACAGAGCCCCCCCAGCGCTGCGCCAATTGCCCAGCCTGCGCCTGCCACGCGCGCCCGGGGCCGGGATGCAGCAAGAGATAGAGCCCCGCCGCCCCCGCCAATACATCCGCCAGCCCCAGATCACAGGTCCCCTTGACCGCCCGCTGCCGCCCCAGGCTGATGAGACGGCAAAGGCTGGCCCAGCCGCCACGATCCATCGGCAGGGCGGTGATCTCGATCCCTTCGCGCAGCACCAGCCGCGCGGCGGGAACAAGACGCGGGCAATTGGCCCAATCGGGCGGCGCAGGCTCCGGCGCGGGCGGCCCGATGGGCCCCTGCCGCGCCTCCAGCGCCTGCCGCGCCGCCACCTCGCGGGCAATCTCGCGCGCCGCCGCATGGGCGCGCACGATCCCCGCCACCGAATTCACATCGGCAATCGCCACGCCCGAGAGGCCCAGCGCCGCGGCATGACGGATATATTCCTCGGGATGCGACGCCCCGGTGAGAAAGGTGAAATTCGACGTGGCAGAAAGCTCGGCAAAGGGCATGGCAGCACTGATTCCCAGACCCGCCCAGTATGTTCACTTTTTGTTCTTTTTTCCACCCTGCGTTTGCGCGCGCTCAGCGGCGCGTGCGCATGCAAGGCCCCCCTTGCAAACACTCCAGCGCCTTGTCCAGCATGGCAGGTGTCGGATCGGGATGGCTCATACCGCCGCAGGGGTCCACCGTCAGCACATAGCCGCCGTCCCGCCGCTCCAGAAACCCCAGATACTCCGCCCCCGGCACCGCCGAGGCACACCACGGGCCAAAACATTGCACGTCGAGCGTGATGGCGCGGTCGAACGCCTGATCGAACCCACCCTTTGTCAGCGCCTGCCCCGTCAGCCGCGCCGGGATCAGCGTATGCGCGGGCTTTTGCTGCGGGATCATATCGGTGCCGGGCAGACGCGCCGGATCAAACGTCAGCCGCCCCTGCACCACGATATAGGTCTCCTCCGCCTCTGCCGCGCGCCGATAGGTCTCGGCCACATCCGGTGGCAGGCAACTCAAGGCGAGGGCCGGTCCTCCCAGCGCACATCCCAGCGCCAGAACCGCCGCCCGGATCACAGCAAGGCCCCGAATTCATCCAGCACGCGCGAATAAACCGCCCGTTTGAAGGGGACAATATTGGCCTCGAGATCATGGGGCGGCAACCAGCGCCATTCCGAGAATTCCGGGTGATCGGTGGCGATGTTCACATCCCCGTCGCGGCCCAGAAACCGCATCAGCACCCATTTCTGCTCCTGCCCCCGATACCGCCCCTTCCAGATGCGCGGCACCATCTCATGCGGCAGATCATAGGTCAGCCAGCCCGGCGTTTCCGCCTCGATGCGCACCTTGTCAGAGGTCACGCCGGTTTCCTCCCAGAGCTCGCGCAGCGCGGCTTCGGTCACGCTCTCGCCCTTGTCGATGCCCCCCTGCGGCATCTGCCAGGCCGGCGCGTCATTGTCGATCCGCTGCCCGACAAAAACATGGCCCTCCGCATTGACCAGCATCACCCCTACACAGCGGCGATAGGGCAGTTTTACAATCTCTTCCGGCGTCATCATCAGGTCTTTCAGCTAGGGTCACGGGCAGAGTGCGGCGAGACGCCAGAGGCGTCAAGACCGCAACAGATCATTTGACTTTTCCCGTGGCTCACCCAGTGTGGGTCACATAACAACGCCAACAGAGAGACCCGAACATGACTGAAAAACCCGTGCTATACGGCTTTGATGCCTCGACCTATGTGCGCACCGTGCGCATGGTTCTGGCGGACAAGGGCATCGCCTATGATCAGGTGCCGGTGAATGTGCTGGCGGGCGAGACCCGCACGCCCGAACATCTGGCCCGCCATCCCTTCGGCAAGGTGCCGGTGCTCGACATCGACGGGCTGCGCATCCGCGAGACCGACGCCATCTGCCGCTATCTCGAGGACATTGCGCCAGAGCCTGCGCTCTCTCCCGCCGATGCCAAGGGCCGCGCCCGCATGAACGAGGCCATCGGCCTCATCGACAGCTACGGCTATGGGGCGCTTGTCGGGGTTGCGGGCTATCACCTCTTTCCCGACCTGATCGGCGGGCAGAACGAAGACGCGCGCAAGGCGGCGCTCGAAGCCTCGGCAACGCTGCTGACGCTGCTCATGGAAAATCGCAACGGTGCCAAATGGCTGGCCGGGGACAGCCCCACGCTCGCGGATTACTTCCTCGCGCCGATCATGTTCTATGTCTCGCTCACACCCGATGCCGATCAGGTGCTCTCCACCCCCGGCGTGGCCGACTGGTGGGAGGCGATGAAGGCGCATGACACCTTCGCCAAGACCGAGCCCGATCTGGGCTGAGGGGATTTGCAGTCGAGCGCGCGCGGGGAAATGGCGATTGCGGGCATCTGGCCCGGTTACACCTCGCGCGCGCCCACCATGCCCATGATCTCGTAGGTCTGGCGCAGGATCGGCGCGGCAATGGCACGGGCACGGGCCGCACCATCCGCCAAGATCCGGTCAATCTCGGACAGATCCTGCATCAGCCGCGCCATTTCGGTCGAAATCGGGGCGATGCGGTCCACCGCCAGATCGGCCAGCATCGGCTTGAACTCGGAAAACGGCCTGCCGCCCACGTCCGCCATCACCTGATCCACCGACATATCGGCCAGCGCCGCATAGATATTCACCAGATTGCGCGCCTCTGGCCGCCCTTCCAGCCCGGCAACCTCCGAGGGCAACGGCTCGGGGTCGGTCTTGGCCTTTCGGATCTTCTTGGCGATGGTATCGGCATCATCGGTCAGGTTGATACGGCTCATGTCCGAGGGATCGGATTTCGACATCTTGCTCGAGCCGTCGCGCAGCGACATCACCCGCGTCGCCGCCCCTTCGATCACCGGTTCGGGGATCGGGAAGAACTCCACGCCGTAATCGTGGTTGAACTTGATCGCAATGTCGCGCGTCAATTCCAGATGCTGCTTCTGATCCTCGCCCACCGGCACATGCGTCGCGTGATAGGTCAGAATATCGGCGGCCATCAGCGCCGGATAGGCGAAAAGACCAAGCGAGGCGTTCTGCGCATTCTTGCCCGCCTTGTCCTTGAATTGCGTCATCCGCTGCATCCAGCCCATGCGCGCCACGCAGTTGAACACCCACGCCATCTGCGTGTGCTCCGCCACCTGAGACTGGTTGAACAGGATCGAGCGCGCCGGATCGAGGCCAGAGGCAATGAACCCCGCCGCCAGCTCCCGTGTGGCACGGGCCAGATCGGCCGGATCCTGCCAGACCGTGATCGCATGCAGGTCCACCATGCAATAGAGCGTCTGGATCCCCTTGTTCTGCGCTTCGGCAAACCGCTTCAACGCGCCCAGGTAATTGCCCAGGTGCAAGTTGCCCGAAGGCTGGATTCCCGAAAACACGCGGGGGGTAAAGGCCGCCTCGGTCATGGCACAACTCCGTGGTGGATTTCTCTGCCCGCCTCGCTTACCCATGCGCCAAAGCCCCGTCAAGGAGAGGTGCCATGTCCGAGCAGAGACCACCCGCCCCCGTCAACCCCCTGCCGCCCTTCCTCATTGCCCTCTTTCTGGTGCTGATCGGGATAGAGGCCGCCTTTACCCTTGGCGCGCGCGGGTTCATTGGCGGTCCCGATGCGGTGGGCTGGCGGTCGGCGGCGATTCAGGATTACGGGTTCAACGGGGAAATCCTGCGCTGGATGCTGGAACACGGCACCTATCCGGTCGAGCACCTGCGCCGCCTGCTCAGCTACGCCTTTGTCCACGGCAGCTTTACCCACGCGCTTTTTGCCGGGGTGCTGCTTCTGGCCATGGGCAAATTCGTCTCGGATGTCTTTCGCCACTGGGCGGTTCTGGTTCTGTTTCTGGTCAGCACGGTTGCGGGCGCGGCGATCTTTGGCCTCGTGGCCCCCGGCGGGACGTGGCTCATCGGGGCCTTTCCCGGCGTTTACGGCCTGATTGGCGGCTTTACCTATATCATGTGGCTCAGGCTGGGGCAGCTGGGCAGCAATCAGACCCGCGCCTTCACCCTCATCGGCGTGCTGATGGGGCTGCAACTGGTGTTTGGGCTTTTGTTTGGCGGCAATGCCACCTGGATCGCCGATGTCAGCGGCTTTGCCACAGGCTTTCTCGCCTCTTTCGTGCTCAGCCCTGGCGGCTGGTCGCGCCTGCGGGCCAAGCTGCGCCACGATTGAGCAGACGACCACCCGCGCGGCGCCCGACCGCGGGAGGGCGCTGCAACAGACGTGATTGGCAGTTTATGCCTGCCAAATCTTCCGCGTTTTCAATGAAACGAGCCGTTGCAAAGGCGCCCGCCCGGGGGGCGGTCGGGCGCCGCGCGGCGGTGCCTGCGGCACCTTGAGTCCGCGCAAAAAGACGCCGCCCTACCGCCTCAACCGGCCCCGGATTTCCTGCATTCGAAACGCCCCCAGCCCTTGCCCGAACAGCCCATAGGCCAGCGTGCCGACGCCAATCAGCAGCAAGAGCGCCAGCCACCGCACGCCCCCCATGCCGAAAAGCGGCCCAAGCAAAACCCCCGCCCCCCAGAGCACGGCCCCCATCAGCACCGAGGCCAGACAGATCCGCCACAACCGGCGCTGAAACTGCGCGTCGAACCGCGCCACCTCGCCAAACTGCCGCGCCCCACGCGACAGTTGCACGACCATGACCCAAGCGGCCAGCGTCGTGGCAATCGCGGCGGCGATCCAGCCAATGACCATCGCCAATCCCACGGCCAGGACCGCATTGACCAGCATCGCCCAGACCGCATAGCGGAACGGGCTGCGCGTATCCTCGCGCGCGAAAAACACCGGTTGCAGGATCTTCTGCAACACGAACGCCGGCAGGCCCAATCCATAGATCGCCACCGCAAGCGCTGTCGCCGCACTGTCATCCGCCCCGAACGCCCCGCGCTCGAACAGCACCGACACAAGCTGAACAGGGATCACGATCAACGCCACGGCACAGGGAATGGTCAGCGCCAATGCGATCTCGCCCGCGCGCGACAACGCCACGCGCGCCCCCACGTCATCCTGCGCCTTCAGCCGCCGCGACAGATCCGGCAAGAGCACGATGCCCACCGCGATCCCCACGACCCCCAAGGGCAATTGATAGAGCCGGTCAGCGGAATAGAGCCAGCTCACCGCCTTTTCGGTGTTCGAGGCGACCAATTGGCCGACCACGAGGTTGATCTGCACCACCCCGCCCGCCAGCGCCGCCGGAACCGCGATGCGCACCAGTTGCGCCATCTCCGGCGTCCAGCGGGGCCGCACCAGCGGCAAACGCAAACCCGCGCGCCGCGATGCGTGCCACACGAGCGCCAGTTGCGCGACACCGGCCACCGGAATCGTCCAGACCAGCGCCTGCGCCACCGCCCCGCCCGCGACCGCCGCATAACTCATCGTGCCGATCAGAAACAGGTTCAGCAGCACCGGCGCGGCGGCGGCGGCTGCAAAATGCCCCGCCGCGTTCAGCATCCCGGAAAACAGCGCCGCCAGAGAGATGAAAAAGATATAGGGAAACACGATCCGCCCGAACTCGACCGTCAGATCGAAGCGCGCATCGCCCACGAACCCCTCCGCCGTGGCCCAGACCAGCGCGGGCATGAACACCATGCAGAGGCCCGTCAGCACCAACAGGACAAGGCTCAGCCCCGAACAGGCCAGCGCGGCAAAACCCAAGGGGTTATCCCCCGCCTCCAGCCGCTTGGAAAACATCGGCACAAAGGCCGCGTTGAATGCCCCTTCGGCAAAGAAGCGGCGGAACATGTTGGGCAGGCGAAAGGCGGCGACAAAGGCATCCATCACCGCGCCGGGGCCGATATAGCTGGCGATCATCACATCGCGCACAAACCCCAAAAGACGGCTGAGCAAGGTCCAGCCGCCAACGGTGAGAATACCAGAGAGAAGGCGGACGGGTTTCATGCTTGGACTTTCGCCGGGATCAAGGCCGAGGAGTAGACCATCCGCTCGCCGGGGAAAAGAGGGCGCAAACGGCGACCATTTTCGCGACCTCACGCAAATTTCGCTACCCACCCCCGCGACGACACGACAAGGTAGCGCCAGAGGGCAGAAGCCCGCCCCGCCCAAGCAGGCAGAAAGAGACCCAAGATGACCACCAATATCCGCCAATGGCTTCAGGACAGACCCGAGATCGAATCCGTCTTTGCCTGCGTTTGCGATCTCAACGGCGCGATGCGCGGCAAACGCCTGCCCATCGAAAAGGCCAAGGCGATCATGGATGACGGCCTGCGCCTGCCGCTCTCGGTGCTCAGCGTCGACATCTGGGGCGAAGACATCGAGAACAACGAACTGGTGTTCGAGACCGGCGACTCGGACGGGATCTGCGAACATACCGGGCGCCCCATCGTCATGGTGAACTGGACCAGCCGGCCTTCGGCACTGGTGATGTTCTGGATGCACACCGAAGATGGCACGCCCTTTCCCGGCGATCCGCGCCATGCGCTCTCCAATATCGTGCAGCGCTACAAGGCGCGCGGCCTCACCCCCGTCGTGGCCACGGAACTCGAATTCTATCTCTTCGACCCGCGCGAGGCGCGGCCGCTCCCGCCCTGCTCGCCCGTCACCGGCAAGCGGCTCGATTCCGACGGCGCGCTCTCGCTCGACGAGCTCGAACATTTCGACGAATTCCTCAACGATGTCTACGACGCCTGCCACGAACAGGGCATCCCCGCCGATGCCGCCATTTCAGAAAACGGCGCGGGCCAGTTCGAGATCAACATGGTCCATGTCGCCGACCCGCTACAGGCCGCCGATGATGCCGTCCTCTTCAAACGCCTCGTGCGCGGTATCGCGCGCAAACACGGCATGGCCGCCACCTTCATGGCCAAGCCTTATGGCGACCGCTCGGGCAGCGGGTTTCACGTGCATTTCAGCCTTATAGATGAAAACGGCGTCAACCTCTTCGACAATGGCGGCGACAGCGGCACGCCGCTCTTGCTCAATGCCGTCGCTGGCCTGCTGGAAACGATGCACGAAAACACGCTCACCTTCGCGCCCCACCAGAATTCCTATCGCCGCCTCCTGCCCGGCACCCATGCGCCTACCGGCATTTCCTGGGGCTATGAGAACCGCACCGCCGCGATCCGCATTCCCGGCGGCAGCCCCAAGGCGCGGCGCATCGAGCACCGCGTCGCGGGCGCAGACGCCAACCCTTACCTCGTGCTGGGCAGTATCCTCGGCGGCGCGCTCATCGGGATCGAACAGGGGCTCACCCCCTACCCGCCCATCGACGGCGACGCCTATAACCAGAAACTCGACAATCTGCCGCTCGACTGGGCAACCGCGATTCAGGCCTTCCGCCGGGGCCGGCATGTGCAGGACATCTTTTCAAAGCGGCTCCAGACCATGCTGGTGGAATGCAAGATGCAGGAACTCAAGCGCTTCACCCGCTACGTGACCGACTTCGAATATGACGCCTATCTCGAAAGCGTGTGACGGCCGCGCTCAGACCGCCACGCAATCCGCGAAATAGCGCGTCACGCCGTCCTCGCCCACCTCCTGCACCAGCCCGTGAATATCGGTCTCGAACCCGGGGCATTCGCGGGCGAATTCGCGGTTGAACCGCAGATATTGCACGATGGTCTTGTTGAACACCTCACCGGGGATCAAGAGCGGGATACCCGGCGGATAGGGCGTCACGAGGCTGGTGGTCACGCGCCCTTCGAGATCGTCGATGGCGACCCGCTCCGTGGTGCGCCGCGCGATATGGGCAAAGGCCTCGCTCGGCGTCATCGCCGGAGTGAGGTCGCTCAGATACATTTCCGTCGACAGGATCGCCACATCGTATTTCGCATAGAGCGTGTGAACATGCTGGCACAGATCCCTTAGCCCCATGCCCTCATAGCGCGGCTGCTTGGCGCAAAACTCCGGCATCGCGCGCCACATCGGCTGGTTCTTGTCGTAATCGTCCTTGAACTGTTGCAGCGCGGTCAAGAGCGTGTTCCACCGGCCCTTGGTGATGCCGATGGTGAACATGATGAAAAAGCTGTAAAGCCCGGTCTTCTCAACGACGACCCCATGCTCGGCCAGATATTTCGTGACGATCGAGGCGGGAATCCCCGACTTCTCGAACCGTCCGTCCAGATTGAGGCCGGGGGTGATGATCGTGGCCTTGATCGGGTCCAGCATGTTGAACCCCGGCGCCATCTCGCCGAAGTCATGCCACGACTCTTCCCCATCCGAGGCCTGCACGCCATGGGCATCGGTGCGTTTGAGCACCCAGTCCTTGGCCGCCCCGATCCCCTCTTCCTCCACGACGTCCGGTCCCCAGACCTGGAACCACCAGTCGTCCTCGCCGAACTCGGCATCGACCTTTTGCATGGCCCGCCGGAAGTCCAGCGACTCGGCGATGCTCTCCTCGACCAGCGCCGTGCCCGCCGGCGGCTCCATCATGGCCGCGGCCACATCGCAACTCGCGATGATGCTGTATTGCGGGCTGGTGCTGGTGTGCATCAGATAGGCCTCGTTAAAGAGGTGCCGGTCCAGCTTGGTGGTCTGGCTGTCCTGTACCAGCACATGACTGGCCTGACTGATCCCCGCGAGCAGCTTGTGAATCGACTGGGTGACATACGTCACCGATTGCTTGGGCCGCTCCCGCGACCGGCCCATCGCGTGAAAATTGCTGTAGAACGGGTGAAAGCTGGCATGCGGAAGCCACGCCTCGTCGAAATGCAGGTTGTCCACATAACCATCGAGCACATCCTTGATCACCTCGGTGTTGTAGAGCACGCCATCATAGGTCGACTGCGTCAGCGTCATGATCCGTGGCTTCACGGTATCGGGATCAACCCCCGCCAAGAGCGGGTTGGCGCGGATCTTGGCCTTGATCGCGTCAATCTCGAACTCACCGCGCGGAATCGGCCCGATGATGCCGAAATTGTTGCGCGTGGGGCGCAGGAACACGGGAACTGCCCCGGTCATGATGATGCTGTGCAGGATCGACTTGTGGCAATTGCGGTCCACGACCACCACGTCACCGGGGGCCACGGTGTGATGCCAGACCATCTTGTTGCTGGTGCTGGTGCCGTTGGTCACGAAAAAACAGTGATCGGCGTTGAAAATCCGCGCGGCATTGCGCTCGGACGCGCCAATCGCCCCGTCGTGATCCAAGAGTTGCCCCAGTTCCTCGACCGAATTGCACACGTCGGCGCGCAGCATGTTCTCGCCGTAGAACTGGTGATACATCTGGCCGATCGGGCTCTTGAGGAATGCCACGCCCCCCGAATGACCGGGGCAATGCCACGAATACGACCCGTCCTCGGCATAATCCAGCAAGGCGCGGAAAAACGGCGGCTGGATACCCTCGAGGTAGATCTTGGCCTCCCGGATGATATGACGCGCGACGAATTCCGGCGTATCCTCGAACGCATGGATGAAGCCGTGCAATTCGCGCAGGATGTCATTGGGCAGGTGGCGGCTCGTCTTGGTCTCGCCATAGACATAGATCGGCACATCGGCATTCTTGCGCCGCACCTCCTGCACGAAAGTGCGCAGGTTGGTGATCACCGGATCAATATCGGGGCCGGGGCTGAACTCCTCGTCGTCAATCGACAGGACAAAGGCGCTGGCGCGCGATTGCTGCTGCGCGAATTGCGACAAATCCCCATAGCTCGTGACGCCCAGAACCTCGAATCCCTCGTCCTCCATGGCCTTGGCCATGGCCCGGATACCCAGCCCCGAAGAGTTTTCGGACCGGAAATCTTCGTCGATGATGACAATGGGAAAGTGGAACTTCATGGACTTCTCCTTTCAGGAGATCAGCAGAGGGGCGGTCACACCGAGCATAGCGACAGGACCCCCCAAATGCCCGGGAAATCCGACTCGGCGCAGCTTTTTTCCGCTGCGCGACCCAAGGTCAAGCCCCGCCGCGACCCCAAGGCCACTTTGCGCGCGCTCCTGCCGCCAGCCCGGTCAGAGACCCAGTGCGCGGCGCCGCCCCTCGGCCATTTTCTTGATCAGATGATCCGCCGCCAGCCCGATGAAGGCCACGGCAAACCCCAGCACAAGCCCCTTGCCCACATCGGTGGAACTGAGCGCGCGCTGCATTTCCTGCCCCAGATCCTGCGTCCCGATAAAGGCCGCGATGATCACCATGAACAGCGAGAACATCAGCGATTGATTGATCCCCACCATGATGGTCGGCAGGGCAAGCGGCAGTCGCACATGCCACAGGCTCTGACGGCGCGTCGCCCCCGACATATCCGCCGCCTCGATCACCGTCTCCGGCACGCCGCGCAGACCCTCGATGGTATAGCGGATGAGCGGCACCGCGGCAAAGAGCACCACCGCCCCCACCACCGCCACATCATTGACGCCAAAGAGCATGATCACGGGAATGAGGTAGATGAAACTCGGAAAGGTCTGGAGACTGTCACACAGCAGCAAGACCCGCTTGGCCCGCGCCTCGTGCCGAGCGGCCCAGATACCCAGGGGAAAGCCGAAACTCGTCGCGACCGCAACCGCCACCAACACGGTGTAAATCGTGATCATCGCCCGATCCCACCAGCCGGTGATCGCGATATAGCCGATAAAGCCCACGCAGATCAGCGCCGACCGCCAGCCGCCCACCGCCAGCCCCGCCGCCGCCACCAGCGCCAGCACCGCCGTATAGGGCAACCACAAGAGCGCATCGCGCACCGGAATGAGAACCCAGGTGATCAGGAACCACCGCAACCATTGCGTGACCGGATCAAGCGCCACGATCACCCAGGACATCATCGCATCCAGCGGGTCCGCCACCGACAGCGATTGACCCCGCCCGACCTCGGCAAAGAAAGGCACCACCGCCGACAGGGCAAAGCCCAGCGCCATCAGCACCGCCCAGAGGCTCAGCACCCGGTGCCGCGCCACCCATCCCAGCCCCGGTTCGTGATGCACGGGCTGTAACGCGACCCAGGCCTTGGAACAGCGGTCCAGCGCCACGGCCAGGAGAACAATGGTAATGCCGATCTCGATCGAGCGCCCGATCTTGAGCGCCTGCAACAGTTGCAACAGCTTCTGCCCAAGTCCCGGCATACCGATGAAACTGGCCAGCACCACCATCGCCAGACATTGCATGATGACCTGATTGACCCCCACCAGAATCTCGGTCCGCGCCGTGGGAATACGCACCCGTGTCATCAACTGCCAAGCCGTGCTGCCACACATCTTGCCGCTCTCGATCACCTCGGGCGGCACCTTGCGCAGCCCCAGCAGGGTCATACGGATCATCGGCGGCACCGAGAAGATGATCGTGACAATCGCCCCCGCCTTGGGCCCCACCCCGATGAACACCACGACCGGGATCATATAGGCGAAATGCGGCAGGGACTGCGCGATGTTGAGCAGCGGATTCATCACCGCCTCAAGCGGGCGCCAACGCCACGTCGCCACCCCGACCACCAGCCCCAGCAACACCGAAAAGGGCGCGGCCACGACGATCACCGACAGGGTCTCCATCGCCCATTTCCATTGCCCCATCAGCGCGATCCAGACAAAGGTGCCCCCCGCCAAGAGCGCCAGTCGCAGCCCGCCCAGCCAATAGCCCAGACAGCCCGCGCTCAGCGCCACAACGATCCATGGCAGCGGGCCGATGCGGGGCCAGCGGTTCTTGCCATAAAGAATATTCGCCGTCACATCGAGCAGCCACTCGATCCCGTCGGCAAAGGCGCGGGTTACATGGATCAAGCCCAGATCGTCGCGCAGCCAGGTAAACAGCGCGTTGATCCAATCCGCCAAAGGCAGGATCAGCCCCTCCGCCGGGCGCATCAACCCCTCGGGCAAATAGGGCCGCGCAAGGATCAGGCAAAGCGCCAGACACAGAACCATCCACGCCGGGCTCAGCCGCAACCGCGTGGCGGGGGCGCTTGGAATGGCGCTCTCGCTCATGCCTGACCCCCGAGCAGCACATCGAGCGCCTCCTTGCGGCTCAGCACGCCGGTCACGCGCCCCGCCTCATCCGCCACCGGCAGGATCTCGCGCGGATCGTCGATCAACTGCCGCGCCAGCGCGCGGATCGTGCTCTTGCCTGCCACCGGCAGCCCCTCGGGCATCACGCCGTTGATGGGCCGCGCCAGACCTGACGCATGCACCACCCGCGCCTTCTCGATCTCTTCCGTGAACTTGCGCACATAATCCGTGGCCGGGTTCAGCACGATCTGATCGGGCGTGTCGCATTGCTCGACCGCGCCATCCTTCATGATGGCAATCCGATCCGCCAACCGCAGCGCCTCGTCGAAATCATGGGTGATAAAGACAATCGTCTTGCCCAGCATCCCTTGCAGGCGCAGGAACTCATCCTGCATCTCGCGCCGAATGAGCGGATCAAGCGCCGAAAACGGCTCGTCCAGAAACCAGATATCCGGCTCGATGGCGAGGCTTCGGGCGATCCCCACCCGCTGCTGTTGGCCGCCCGACAATTCGCGCGGGAAATAATCCTCGCGCCCGCCAAGGCCAACAAGGTCGATCACCTCCAGCGCCCGCTTGCGCCGCGTGGCCCGGTCCTGCCCGCGCATTTCCAGCGGAAAGGCCACATTCTCCAGCACCGTGCGATGCGGCAACAGGCCAAAGCTCTGGAACACCATGCCCATCTTGTTGCGCCGCAGTTCGATCAACTGCGCCTCGCTCAGCGCGCCAATGTCCTGCCCCTCGACCGATACCGTGCCGCCGGTGATCTCGATCAGCCGCGAGAGACACCGCACCAGCGTCGATTTGCCCGAGCCGGACAAACCCATGATCACCAGCATCTCGCCGCGCGCGATGTCGAGCGACACATCGCGCACCGCCGAGATATAGCCCGCCTGCCGGATCGCCTCAAAGCCGGGATCGCCCTCCAGCCCCCGCAGATAGGCCTCGGGCGACGGCCCAAACAGTTTCCAGACATTGCGGCATGAAATGACGGGTTCAGACACCGGCACGCGACACCCCCTTGTTTTCAATGGTAAAACCCCACCCATGGCGCGCCACGGGCGGGGCGGATTTCAAGCCTCGATCAGTTGATCCAGACCTTCCAGACGTCGCCGTTCTCTTCCAGCCAATGCGCGGCGGCCTCTTCCGGCTCCATCTCGTCGATGTCCACCAGCTTGGCCATTTCCGCAATCTGGGGGTTGGTAAAGCTGATCTGTGTCAGCACCTCGTAGGCGTCCGGCCACTTGTCCTTCATCCCGTCCCAGGCGGCCTTTTTCAGATAGCCATTCGCGGGATTGCCGCAATCATAGGTCTTGTCCGGGTTCGGCCCGACCGCCGGGTCCTTGTCGCACCCGTCTACCCATTCGGGGAACTCCACGAATTCTCCCGGCCAGACGGCTTCGGCGAAATTCGGCGTCCAGTTGAACAGAACGATGGGCTTCTTGGTCTTTTCGGCCGCGCCAATTTCCGCCCAAAGGGCTGCGGCAGAACCGGCATTGACCACCTTGAAATTCATGCCCAGCCCGTCAACCCGCTCCTGGTCATGCTTGAGCCAGTCCACCGGCCCCCCGAGGAAGCGTCCCGCATCGCCGGTCTCGGGCGTGGCAAAGGCTGCGGCACAGTCATTCAGCGCCTGCCAGTCGGGCAGGCCGGGGCAGGCCTCCTTGGTCCACATCGGATACCACCAATCCTCGCGCGTGACCGCGTTGTGATCGCCCGCATCATGCAAACCGCCCTTTTCCAGCGCAGCGCGGAACGACGCGCCAAATGCGCCTTCCCAGACCTCAAGCTCCAGCGCCACATCGCCCAGACGCACCGATTCATAAACCGACTGGCTGTCAGTCGAGACATATTCCACGTTATTGCCCATGGATTCGAAAATCTGGCCTACCACATGGCTCATCACGATCTGGCTCGACCAGTTGTGAATGGGGATAACGATCGGATCCTCGGAATCCGCCAAGGCCCCGGTCGCCGCCATGGCGAGCACGGCAGCCCCACCGATCAGTCGCAAACGTCGTGTCATTCTAGAAAACTCCCTGTTTGATACATCCCGCCCGTTTTCCGGGCTTTGGTGCAGAAAGCTTACGGATCGGATATGAATACGTCAGAGGGGCGGCATGAACGAACTGGACTTAATTGTGAAAAATTATTAACAGGAGGAAACCGCGCAGAGGGTGCCACGGTGGCCAGACCCGCCCATATCGTCATCATCGAGGATGAGCCCGTCACCCGCACCACGCTGGCGGAGTATCTGACGTCCCATGGCTATACCGTCACCGCCTTTGACAGCGCCGAACGCGCCGAAGCGATGCTCGACAGCGACCGCGCCGACCTCTTGCTCGTGGACATCACGCTTGATGGCAAGGACGGGCTCCAGATCACCCGCGAACAGCGCGCGCGCTCGGATATCGGCATCATTCTCACCACCAGCCTCAGCGATGACGTGGACCGCATCGTCGGTCTGGAGCTGGGGGCGGATGATTACGTCTGCAAGCCGTTCAATCGCCGCGAACTGCTGGCGCGGATCAAGAACCTCCTGCGCCGGACCGAGGTGCAGCGCCGCCTTTCGCGCCAGACCCTGCGCTTTCACGGTTTCACCTTTGCCTTTGCCACGCGCCAGTTGACCGGCCCCGATGGCCACCCAATCCGCCTCACCCGCGCCGAATACGAGGTGCTGGCCGAACTCTTGCGCCATCCCGGCGCGGTGCTCAGCCGCGAGCGGCTGATGACCGTGATCACCCACCGCCAAGAGCATCCCGACACCCGCACCGTCGATGTGATCATCCGCCGCCTGCGCACCAAGCTCGAAGAAGACCCCGGCGCGCCGCGCCTCATCACCACCGCCCATGGCGAGGGCTACGTGTTCACCGCCACCCTGGACTGAGGCATCAGCGCCTCCGCAGCCCGCAACAGCGTGGCCCGCGCCGTCGCAATCTCTTCGGGCAGATCGGCCATGTTCGCCCGGATCGCCGCCGCGTCGCCGGCGCGCGCCGCATCTTCCACCGCACGCAAAACCGCACTCAGGCCCGGCAGGCTGAAATTGCCCGCCGCGCCCTTCATCCGGTGCGCCACCTTGGCCACGCGCGCGGCATCCTCTGCCGAAGCCGCCGCCGCCAGCCCCTGCGCCTCGTCCGCGACCCCATCAAGATAAAGCCGGATCGCCGCAATCGTCTGCTCCGGCCCCAGATCGGCCAGCATCCCGCCCAGAACGTCACGCGCTCCCCCCGTGACGCGCGCGGCCGACCGCGGCGACAGGAACACGCCACGCCGCTGCCCGCCCGTCACCTGCGCAATCGCCGCCGACAGGCGCTCGGGCGATACTGGCTTGGCCACGAAACAATCCATGCCCGCGTCCAGTTGCTCGGCTACCTCTTCCTCCTGCACATGCGCGGAAATGCCGATCACCGGCAGGTCCCGCCCCTCGGGCCGCGAACGCAGCCGCCGCGTGGCCTCGGTGCCCGACAGGCCCGGCAGGTTCACATCCATCAGCACCAGATCGAACCGCTCGCGTGTCAGCCGCTCCAGCGCCTCCTCGGCGCTGCCCACACAGACTGCGGTATGCCCCATCCGTTCCAGATAGCTGCGCGCGACCATCTGGTTGACGCCGTGATCCTCGACGATCAGCGCATGCAGACTGCGCCCCGCCCGCTCCGGCACCCATTCCGGCACGCTCTCAGCCAAGAGCGCCGGATCGGCCAGATCGAAATCCGCCATGAAGGTAAAGACCGATCCCACATTCGGCGTGCTCTCGACACTCAGCGCGCCGCCCATCACCTCCGCGAACTTGCGACAGATCGCAAGGCCAAGCCCGGTGCCGCCATAGCGCCGCGCCGTCAGCCCGTCCTCCTGCTCGAAAGCTTCGAAAATGCGCTGCCGCGCCTGCGCCGAAATCCCCTTGCCGGTATCGCTCACCTCAAGGATCAGCGTGACCCGCCCCGCCCCTGCGGACCGCACCCGCAGCCGCAAGACCACCTCGCCCTCTTCGGTGAACTTGACCGCGTTCGAGACAAGGTTGAACAGGATCTGCCGCAGCTTGGCCATGTCGCCCATCACCGCCGCGGGCGCATCCTCGGGCAGATCAAGGCACAGCACGATCCCCTTCTCCCGCGCGCCCGGCTCCAGCAGGGTCACGATCACCCGCATCACCTCCGCCACCGAAAACACCACCTGCTCCAGATGCGCGCCGCTCAATTCGGTCTTGGAATAGCTCAGGATGTCATTGAGGATCGTCAGCAGGCTCTCGCCCGAGGCGCGTGCCGCGCGCAATTGCTCCAACTGCGCCTCGGCCAACCCCTCGGCCGACAGGTTGCGCAACATCCCCAGAACCCCGTTCATCGGCGTGCGAATCTCGTGGCTCATCATGGCGAGGAATTCCGATTTCGCCCGATCCGCCGCCTCTGCCTTTTGCCGTGCCACCGCATGCGCCTCGACCTCGCCGCGCAAGGCTTCGGTCTTTTCCGCCACCAACTCCTGCAAGGCATTGCGATGCCGCGCCAATTCCTCCTCGTTGCGCCGCCGCGCCGCCTCCAGACTGCGGTTGGCGATAGCCTGCTGACGAAACACCTCGACGGCGCGCTCCATGCCCGCAATCTCGTCGCTGCCGCGCGGTGCCACGCGCATATCAAGCTGCCCCGCCGCCAGCCGCGTCATCATATCCGACAGGTTGTCCAACCGCCGCGAGATATTGCCGCGCACGTAAAACCACAGCACCGCCAGCGACAGCAAGAGCGCGACACCCGCCGCACCCGCGCTGCGCCACCGCGTCGCCCGGATCACCTCGAGCGAGGCCGCTCCGGCGCGCTGCGCCTCCGCCTGCACCCGGCTCGCCAGATCCGTCACCGCCACATGCAACCCGTCCGCCGACACCCGCAGCGCCGCCTGCGCGCTCTCGATCCGGCCATCCAGCCCCAGAATAGCCTCGGTCAATCCCAACAGGCCCCCCGGCCCCGCCGGATCGCTGAGCGTGAGGATCGTGGCCAGCAGGGTCTGTGCCTGCGCCGCCCGCCCCGGATCGCGGATCGCCGCCACGCGCCGCGCGACAATCTCGGTCCGCTCCCCCAGCGTGGCGCGGATCGGGGCCAGATCGCCCGCATCGCTCAGCCCGGCAATCCGGTTGAACAAGAGCCCGATTTCCGCCGTGCGCGAACGCAATTCGAACATCAACCCCAACTCGAAGAGATCGACCTCGATCAGCTTGTCCAGCGTCGCCAGATGCTGCGCCTGCCCCGGTTCGTCGTCATACAGGTTCGAGATCACCGCCGCCGTGCCCATCTCGGCATTGGCCACCAATGTATCGGCCATGTTGAGCAAGGCCTGCGTCGCCCCTAGCGCGCGGTCCAGCCCCTCGCGCCGCGCCTGCACCAGCGACAGCCGCTGCTTGACCAGCCGGTCAAGCTCGGCAATCCCCGCCTCCATCGCCACCACGGCACGGGTCAACTCGCCGCCGCTGCCGCCACCATGCTCCGCCTGAAACCGGCTCAGATGATCCGAAAGCGCCGCCACCCGCGCGCCCAGATAGGCGGCCCGGTCGCGCCGCGCCGCCTCGTCATCCACCGCCGCCAATTCCGGCGCCACCGTGATGATCGCCGAACTTTCCTCGGTAAAGCGCCGCATATCCGACAGAACCGGGATCGACCTGTCATAAAGCTGCTGTTGCGCCCGCGTCACATCGCGCAGTTCGAACCAGCCAAAGAATCCCGCCAACGCAGGCAGCCCGGCAATCACGAGAAACGCCGCCAACAGACGCGCGCCCAATCCGGTTCTGCTCTTCATCCGGCCCTTCCCGCTCCGCCCATGTTGCAGTCCATCCGCGACAGTCTATAGTAATTTCCGCAGAGGAGTGAGCGTTTCATGCAAAGAATAATCGCCTGTATGCTGGCGCTTCTGGCCCCCCTGCCCCTCGCCGCCGATCCATGGGCGCTGCAAACCCATACCTTGCCTTTCGATTACACCAGCCCGGCGCGCCCGCTCGCCTATCAACCGCTCGACCGCGCCGCGTCGCGCTGGACGATCTGCGTCTCCTATCCCCATCTCAAGGACGCCTATTGGCTTTCGGTCAATTACGGCATGGTCGAAGAGGCGCAGCGTCTCGGCGTGGGCTTTCGTCTGGTCGAGGCAGGCGGTTATCCCAATCTCGACCGCCAGATCGAACAGATCAGCGATTGCGTGGCCCAAGGGGCCGATGCCCTCGTGGTGGGCACCGTGTCCTTCGAGGGGCTGACCCCCACGGTTCAGGCGCTCTCGCAAGAGGTGCCGGTCATCGCCGCCGTCAATGACATCGCCGACCCCGGCATCGCGGCCAAGGCAGCGGTGTCCTGGTACGAGATGGGCGCGATCACCGGCCGCTTCATCGCCGACCGCCACCCACAGGGCAGCGCCCCGGTGCGGCTCGCATGGTTTCCCGGCCCCGAGGGCGCCGGTTGGGTCGGCTTTGTCGAGGCAGGCTTTCGCGACGCCATCGCCAACAGCGCGGCGCAGATCGTGCTGACCAAATATGGCGACACAGGCCGCGAAATTCAGGTGACGCTGGTCGAGGAAACGCTCGATAGCGGGATCGAGATCGACTATATCGTCGGCAGCGCCCCCACCGCCGAGGTTGCCGTGTCGATCCTGCGCGCGCGCGGGCTCGAAGGCCGGATCAAGATTGTCTCGGATTACATGAGCCACGCCGTCTTTCGCGGAATCCGCCGGGGCCGCATCCTCGCCGCGCCCACCGATTTCCCGATCATGCAGGGCAAACTCGCCATCGAAATGGCCGTGCGCGCCATCGAGGGCACGCTCGAAACACGCCACGCCGGCCCCCGGATTCAGCTTGTGACCCCCGATATGGTCGGCAATACCGACCTCGCCGAAACGCTGGCCCCCGCCAGCTTTATCCCGGTGTTCGAACTGGACTAGCACGCAACTTGCAGTCATCATGGCGACACGGTCGGACGACGGGGCCAGAGCAGGGACAAGAGCGGGCAGCGCGGCGCACAACGCCCCACCGAATGACCCGCCAAATCCTGCTGATCCCGGCGCCGCCGTCGTAATTGGTACGTCCTGGGCAAGAGGCAGAGCATGGCAAAAAGCGCAACGATCAAGAAAGCTGCCGCCCGACCGGTCGCGGCAGAACCGGCCGCCGTGCTCAATCTGCCGATGTCGCGCGGCAATCCCTACCAGCACCTGATCTACGCCGCGACCGAGGCCGGTTTTCGCCCCGCGCCTCTGGCCAAGACCGAGATCACCGATCTGCCCCGCTTGCTTGCCGAGGGGCACCGCCTCTTGCACCTGCATTGGGATGACCTGATCTTTGGCCGCTCCCGCGACAGCGCCGCCAATGCCAGCGAGGCCGAGCGCGACTTGGCGGCGCTCGCGGCGTTCAAGGCCGGGGGGGGCCGCATCCTCTGGACCGTGCACAACCGCAGCCCGCATCGCGACATGGACCCCGAGACCTTTCGCGCCGCGCGCGCCCGTATCGTGGAACTCGCCGATCTGGTGCATGTTCACACCCCCGATGCCGCCCTGCACATGCAGAGCGACTGGGGGGTCGACCCCGCCCGCCTGCGCATCATTCCCCACCCCAGTTATCTGGGCCAATACGAACCCGCCGCCACCAGTCTTGCCCGCGACCTGCCAGACTGCGACGCGCGCGCCTTTCTGTTCTTCGGGGCCTTTCGCGCCAACAAGGGGCTGGACAAGCTGGTCGATACCGCCCGCACGCTGATCCGGCGCGAGACGCCCTTTCACCTTCACCTCTGCGGCCGCGCGGCGCGCAGCCATCAAAAGCTCTTTCGCGGCCTCTCCGATGCCCCCGCGATCTCCATCACCGACGAGGCCGTGCCGGACGAGGACGTGGCCGGCATCTTTGCCCGCGCGCAGGTCTTCGTGGCCCCTTTCAGCAATCTCTTCACCTCAGGCTCGGTGATGCTGGCGCAGGGTTTTGGCCTGCCGGTGATCGGTCCCGATACCGAGGCGCTGCGCGCCCATGTCGCCCCGGAAAACCACGACCTGCTCTATGATCCCGGCGCGCCGCGCGGCCTTCTGCGGATGATGACCCGGCTGGTCGACATGCCCGATGACGAATTGCGCACCCGCCGCGCGGCGGCCTTTGCCCTCGCCGAGGATCGCGCGCCGTCGCGCATCGCCGCCCAGATGATGCAGGTGCTTGCCGACCTGCGCGACGGCACCGGGGCCAGCCTGCATGCGGTGCAGCCCACCCCCATCGCCCCGCCGCGCAAGACCCCCTCGCCCGAGGCCCGCGCGCAGCAACGGCTCGCCGATCTCACGCGCACTCTGGGTCTCGCTGCCCCCCTGCGCATCCTCGACATCGGGGCCAACCCGATGAACCACGACGCCCCCTACAAAGAGCTTCTGGCCGCCGGTCACGCCCATGTCACCGGCTTTGAACCCCAGCCCGAGGCTCTGGCCGCCCTCAACGCCCGCAAATCCCCGCACGAGACCTATTTCCCCGATGTCGTGGGCGACGGAGAGACCCATCGCCTCAACCTCTACCGCGGCTCTGGTCTGGCCTCGCTCCTCGAGATCCGCCAGCCGACGCTCGACCACCTGCTCGGCCTGCGCCGCGCCGCGCGTCCCACAGGCCATGTCGACCTTCCCAGCCGCAAACTCGACGAGATCGACGGCATCGGCCATGTCGATTTCCTCAAGATCGACGTGCAGGGCGCCGAGGCGATGATCTTCACCCACGCCCAAACCGCGCTCTCGCAGGCGCTTGCGGTGCAGACAGAGGTGAATTTCTTCCCCCTCTACGACAATCAGCCCTCCTTCGGCGAGATTGACCGCCTGCTACGGGCGCAGGGGCTGGTGCCCCACTCCTTCCTGCATATCGAAAAACGCCTGCTGCGCTCGCGCTGGCTGGGCCGGATCGAGGATGCCACGCCGCAGCAGATGCTCGACGGCGACATCCTCTACCTGCGCGATCTCTCCCGCCCCGATACGCTCGACAACGACGCCCTGCGCAAGATCGCGTTGCTTTGCGATACCTGTTACGGCTTCACCGACGTCACCCTGCGCTGCCTCGAACTTCTGGTCGACCGAGGCGAGATCAAGCCGCGCGTCGCCGAACGCTTCATCGACAGCCTCTGACCGCGTCAGCCCACCCGATAGGGCAGCACGCCGCGCTCGTCCGGCGTCACCTGTAGCCGCCGTTCCAGCGGCGGCACCGAGCGTTGATGACAGTCCGCCCGCTCGCAGATCCGGCAGGAAATGCCGATCGGCTCGAACGCCCGCGCGTGGCTCACATCCAGATCGTCGGCATAGACCAATTCGCCCGCGTGCTTCACCTCACAGCCGAGGCCGATCGCAAACCGCCGCACCGGCGCGCCGAAACTGCCCCCCGGCTTCGAGACATCGCGCGCAAGGCTGATGTAGCGCACCCCGTCCGGCGTCTCCGCCAATTGCCGCAGGAACCGCCCCGGCGTCTCGAAGGCCCGATGCACATTCCAGAGCGGGCAGGCCCCCCCGAACCGCGCGAATTGCAACCGCGTCGCCGAATGGCGCTTGGTGATGGTGCCCGCCTGATCGACCCGCACGAAGAAAAACGGAATCCCCTTGGCCCCCGGCCGCTGCAAAGTCGAGAGGCGGTGACAGACCTGTTCGATCGAGGCCCCGAAGCGATGCGCCAAAACCTCCAGATCGTGCCGCACCTCCTGTGCCGCCGCCAGAAAGCGGCCATAGGGCATCATCGCCGCCCCCGCGAAATAATTGGCCAGCCCGATCTTGGCGATCGACCGCGCCGCCTCCGACTGAAACCGCGCGAAATCCAGCGTCGCCTCCAGCAACTGATCCTGCGTCACAAGCGCCATTTGCAACAAGAGCTGAAAGCGGCGGCTCTCGGGGGCCGCGCGCGACGACAGCGTCAGAACCCCGGCGGCGCGGTCGTAATGGCGCAATCGCGCCGTGTCCGCCTCGACCACCGTGATGCCCAGCCCCGCAAGGCGCGCGCAGGCCAGATCCGAAATGGGCTGTCCGCCGCCGGCTTCGGCAAACCGCTCTGCGGCATGATCCACCGCATCTATGTAATTGTCGCAATAATGAAAGAAATCGCGCACCTCATCCCAGGGGCTTGTCTGGTTGCGCGCATCCTCGCGCCCCAGCGCCTCGTCCAGGCTCGCCAACCGCTCGTGGGTCTGGCGATAGGCGCTGTGCAACTCCAGAAACGCCCGCGCCAGCGCCGGCGCATTGGAGGCCGTCAGCCGCAGATCGGCCAACGGCGGCGGATCGTCGCCAAACACCGGATCGGCCAGCGCCTCGCGCATGTCGCTCACCATCCGCTCGGCATCGCCCGTGCTCAATTCGGTGACGTCGAAGCCGAATTCCTGCGCCAGTGCCAGAACCACCGTCGTGCTCACGGGCCGGTTGTTGTTCTCCATCTGATTGAGATAGGGCAACGACACGCCCAGCTTGCCCGCGAAATCCTTTTGCGTCAGGCCCAGTCTCTGCCGCGTCTCGCGCAGCTTGGCCCCGGCATAGAGTTTCTGGATTGCCATGGCGCGCACCCTTTGCAACTTCGCATCCACGCCAGACTACATTTGCAAAGACGCGCGGGCAATCCCCCGCCGCGCGCAGCCCCATGGACAGCGCCGCCACAACCGCTAAGCTGACCCTGACACACAGCATCAAGAGGAGCGCGCGCAGATGCCGGACCCGGCGATCCTTCTCGAATGGGCCGGGTTTGCCGCCCGCTGGCTGCATGTCGTCACCGCCATGGCCTGGATCGGCACCTCCTTTTTCTTCATCGCCCTCGATCTCGGGCTGCGCCGCGCGCCCGACCTTCCCCCGGGCACGCAGGGCGAGGAATGGCAGGTGCATGGCGGCGGATTTTACCACATCCGCAAATACCTCGTGGCACCCGCGCAGATGCCCGACCACCTCACCTGGTTCAAATGGGAGAGTTACGCCACCTGGCTGTCGGGCGCGGCCCTGCTGATGCTGGTCTATTGGGCCTCCGCCGATCTCTTCCTGCTGAGCGCCGACAGCCCGCTCACCGCGACCCAGGGCATCGCCCTTTCGGCGGGCTCGCTGGGTCTGGGCTGGCTGATCTACGACAATCTCTGCAAGTCGCGGCTTGCCGCCCGGCCCACCCTGCTCATGCTCCTGCTCTTCGCGCTGCTGACCGCGATGGGCTGGGCCTATGCGCAGGTCTTTACCGGCCGCGCCATGATGCTGCATCTCGGCGCCTTCACCGCCACGATCATGACTGCCAATGTCTTTCTCGTCATCATGCCCAACCAGCGCATCGTGGTCGCCGATCTGCGCGCCGGGCGCAGCCCCGAGGCGCGCTATGGCCAGATCGCCAAGCTGCGCTCGACCCATAACAACTACCTCACCCTGCCTGTCATCTTCCTGATGCTCTCGAACCATTACCCGCTCGCCTTTGCCACGCCGTACAACTGGCTGATCGCCGCCCTCGTGTTCCTGATGGGCGTCACCATCCGGCATTTTTTCAACACGCTGCACGCCCGGCGCGGACGGCCCTGGTGGGCCTGGGGCGTGACCGCGCTGATCTTTGCCGCGATCGTCTGGCTCTCGACACTGGGCGCCGCAACCAACGCAGACACTCCTTCGAAAACCGCAAACCTCAGCCCGGCCCAGCTCCGGCTCACCAAAGCCCCCGGCTTTGACACGGTGCAAGAGATCGTCGCCCTGCGCTGCGCCATGTGCCATGCCGCCGAACCGCTCTGGCCCGGCATGATCCACGCCCCCAAGGGCGTGATTCTCGAAACCCCCGCCGACCTCGCCCGTCAGGCCCGCGCGCTCTATCTTCATGCCGGGCTCAGCACCGCCATGCCGCCCGCCAACCTCACCGCGATGGAGCCTGCAGAGCGCGCCACCCTCATCGCCTGGTATCGGGCGGGCCGGGCCGCGCCCTGACCTCGTAGCGCGCCGAATCAAGCCCGGCCTTCAACCAGCCGATTTCTCGCAACCGCGCCTGCGCTGTCAGCGCATGATGTTCCATCCGTGCCTGATCCGCCGTCTCCAGCGCCTTCATGTCGCTGACCGAAACAAGGCCCGCCACCGGCACCCCGTTGCGCAGCACCATCACCCGCTGACCGCCCGCGGCCAGATGATCCACCACCCGGCGCAGCAGGGTCCGCACCCGGTGAATCGGCATCTCGTCATACATCGCCCGCCTCATGCCTTCCTGATCCCGCCACTCTGCCAGACGGGGGTTAAGAAATCGTTGCGCCCGGCGCGCGCTGCGCGCAAACCCGATCCGGGACCTTACAAAATCACCTGCAAGACCTTACAAAGCTTACATCAGACCTCAGCCCGGAGCGCGCCCATGAAAATCGCCACCGCCGCCTATCCGCTCGACGCGCTCGCCTCCTGGGCCGACTACCGCCGCAAACTCTCCGATTGGGTGACCGAGGCCGCCGCGAACGGGGCCGATCTCGCCGTCTTTCCCGAGTATGGCGCGATGGAACTGGCCACGCTCGCCGGGGCTGAGGCGGCCGGCGATCTCGAACGCTCGCTCCACGCAGTTTCCGACGTGATGTCAGAGGCTTACGATCTGCACGCCGAGCTTGCGACGCGCCACGATCTGCATATCCTGGGGGCCTCCGCCCCGGTCTTTGACCCCGAGCTTGGCCCGCGCCCCGTCAACCGCGCCATGCTCTTTACCCCCACCGGCGCGCGCGCCGCGCAGGACAAGCAGATCATGACCCGGTTCGAGCGCGAAGACTGGCATGTCGCCCCCGGCGGCCCGCTGCGCCTCTTTGACACGAGCCTTGGAAAAATCGGTATCCTGATCTGTTACGATAGCGAATTTCCCTTGCTGGGCAAGGCTTTGGCCGATGCCGACCTGATCCTCGTGCCCTCCTGCACCGAGGCGCTGACCGGCTATTCCCGCGTCCGCATCGGGGCCATGGCCCGCGCTCTTGAAATGCAATGCGTGACCGTCATGGCCTCGACCGTGGGCACCGCGGATTGGTCCCCGGCGGTCGATAGCAATTGTGGTATGGGTGGCGTCTTTGGACCCCCAGATACAGGGTTTCCGGCCACGGGCGTCCTCGCCGAGGGCACGCTCAACCGCCCCGGCTGGACCTATGCCGAGGTCGATCTGGACCGCATCGCCCACGTCCGCGCCGATGGCGTTGTCCTCAACCGCCGCCATTGGGACGACCAACTGGGGCGCGACGTCACAGTCACATCTGAGCGCCTGCGGTGATTAGACCCTTGAAAACTGCGTAAAACAGGCGCATTTACTAGCGCGTTCCGCAAAACGGCGGGGCGCCACATCAAGGAGAGACCATGGCCAAGGAAGACACGCTCGAATTTCCCGGTGTCGTCAAGGAACTCCTGCCCAACGCGACATTCAGGGTCGAGCTTGAAAACGGCCATGAGATCATCGCACATACGGCAGGCAAAATGCGCAAGAACCGCATCCGCGTTCTTGCCGGCGACAAGGTGCAGGTGGAAATGACCCCCTACGATCTGACCAAGGGTCGGATCAACTATCGCTTCAAGTAAGCGACTGATTTTACATGCGTTTGATCCTCGGATCCGGTAGCCCGCGCCGGCGCGATCTGTTGGCGCAGATCGGAGTGGTGGCGGACGACACCCGCCCCCCCGAGATCGACGAAACCCCCGCCAAGGCCGAATTGCCCCGCCCCTATTGCGCCCGCATGGCGCGGCAAAAGGCGTGGGCCGTTGCGGCCGAGGACGATGACATCGTTCTTTGTGCCGATACCACGGTGGCGCTTGGTCGCCGCATTCTTGGCAAACCGCAAGACATTGGCGAAGCAGCACAATTCCTGCTCGCCCTGTCCGGGCGGCGGCACCGGGTGATCACCGCCGTGGCGGTCCGGCGCGGCGCGCGGATATGGGAGCGGGATGTCGTGACCACCGTGCAGATGAAGCGCCTCTCGGATGAGGAGCTCAATGCCTACCTTGCCACGAACGACTGGCAGGGCAAGGCCGGCGGCTACGCCATCCAAGGCCCGGCAGGCGCGCTAATCCCCTGGATTCAGGGCTCTTTCACCGCCGTCGTCGGGCTGCCCCTGGCCGAGACCGCAAACCTCTTGCGCGCCGCGGGCTACCCTCTCTGGAAGGACATCCCATGACCCTGCGCACCATCGCGCTCGACCATCTGAACGGTGCCGAGGCCGCAGCCCTGCTCGTGGGTGGGCGGCTAGAAGATCTGCTGATCGACTCGGATCAGCCGCGCCCCGGCGCCATCTACCGCGCCATCGCCGACCGACCGGTCAAAGGCCAGGGCGGCATGTTCCTGCGTACGCCCGACGGCTCCGCTTTTCTGCGCCAGGTCAAGGGCTTGGCCCCCGGCCAACCGCTGCTGGTGCAGGTCACTGGCTATGCTGAACCGGGCAAGGCGCTGCCGGTGACAAGCACTCTGCTCTTCAAGAGCCGTTATGCCATCGTCACCCCCGATGCGCCGGGCCTCAATATCTCGCGTGCCATCAAGGATGAGAACCTGCGCGATTCCCTCCTTGAAATCGCCCATGCCGAGATGGGCGACAGCCCGATGGGCCTGATCCTCCGCTCCGCCTGCGAGAGCGCCGAGGCCTCTGATATTGCAGAGGATATTCGCGCCATGCGCGATCTGGCCGAGGCCGTGCGCGCCGATGCCACAGGAACCGATCCCGAGACCCTGACCGAAGGCGACGGCCCTCATAGCCTTGCCTGGCGCGATTGGGCGGACCCGGCGGATGTGCTGACCGAACCGGGCTCCTTTGCCGAAACCGGCGTGCTCGACCAACTCGACGCCTTGCGCGACCCCCTGGTCCCCCTGCCCGGTGGCGCGTCCTTTTACATCGAACCCACCCGGGCGCTTGTGGCCGTGGATGTCAACACCGGCGGCGACGCCAGCCTGGCCGCCGGGCTCAAGGCCAATATCGCGATGGCCCGTGACCTGCCGCGTCAGTTGCGCCTGCGCGGCCTCGGAGGGCAGATCACCCTCGATCTGGCCCCGATGCCCAAGAAAGACCGCCGCACCTTCGAATCCGTCCTCCGTGCGGCCCTGCGTCAGGATACGACCGAAACCACCCTTGCCGGCTGGACCCCGTTGGGCCACTTTGAATTGCAGCGCAAGCGCGACCGCCAGCCCGTGACCGACCGCCTCAAATGACCTGCCCGATCTGCCAGAGAAAGACCGACCCCACCTACCGCCCCTTCTGCTCACGGCGCTGCGCCGACGTGGATCTGGGCAAATGGTTCGCGGGCGATTACGCCGTGCCGTCCACCGACCCCGCCGATCTCGAAGAGGCTCTCGACGCTCTGGATCAAGAGCTGAAAAAACCCCATTGATTTTTGTTCATACCCTCTGGACACCCCGCGCGCGCTCGCCTAGAAGGCATCCACCCGAAGGCCCAGCCTTCTCCCATGCCCGGGTAGCTCAGGGGTAGAGCAGTGGATTGAAAATCCTCGTGTCGGTGGTTCGATTCCGCCCCCGGGCACCACTTAACAAGCTGAAATGGTTGGTTTCTGTGCTCATGTCTGGTCCTTACTCGGATCGGGTTTGACGCTTTTCGGCGGAAGGTTTGACAATCTTCGCGCGTTTCGCGTTCTCTTTTTCCAGTGTCGCCATCGTCTCGCGGTTCTTCTCGGCGAGGTTCGCAGACCGCGAGTAATGCCGCGCCATCGACGGCGTTTTCTGACCCAACAGGTCCGCGATGCGCCGTTCATCGAGGCCCGCCTCGCGCAGCGTCGTCGCCACGGTGTGGCGCAGGCCCTTGAGCGTCAGACCCGGCGCGATCAGCCCGTCCTCCTCCAGCGCGGTCTTGAAGCGGTGCCAGACGGTGGAAAAGCCGTTATAGCTCCATGCTGCGCCCAGCGAACTGGCCAGCACGGTGGCGGCCTCATGCGCGGGGATGCTGTCGAGGGCTGCCTGCAAGGTCGGGCTGACGGGAATCGCCACCTCCTCGCCGGTCTTGCCGCGCACACCCCAGATCGTGTCGCCGTCGATCTGGTCCTTGCGCAGCTTCAACGCGTCTGACGGGTCGAGCCCGGTGTTCATCATCAACGCCAGCGCCACCCGCACATGCGGCTTGGCACGGGACAGGACGATGTCGCGTTCCTCGATCGTCCAGGGCCGGTTGGCATGGGCCCGGTCGCGCGGGCGGCGCTTGGGGATCACGTCCTTGGCGTAGTTCGCGGAAATCAGCCCTTGGGGGATGGCATGGCGGAACACCTCGCTCAGCAGGGTGCGCACCATGTTGGCCCGCCGCCAGCCGATCTTTTTCGCCGCCTTGTCATGGATGCCCGCAATCAGCGGCGTGTCGATCACATGGACCGGCGTATCGCGGATGGGGGCCAAAAAATCCGCGCATTTGCGGTAATCGCGGCGCGTGGCCTCGGCCAGATTGGCGAAATGCCCGGTTTCGAAATAACCCTTGATCAGCCCGCCAAGGGTGCCCGCACGCGGGCCCTTTTCCTTCTGCGCCACGGCGATGGCGCGGATCGTCTCGCATTGCGCCAGAAATTCGGCCGACCCCAGCGGTGCCTCTGTCAGGTCGATCTTGTGGCCCGTCGCGCGGTGGTAGCAGCGCATCCGGCCGTGACGATCCTTGAATATCTTGAAGCCCTTGATGCGCACATGGGTCATCAGAGCCGGTCCAGGATGTCGTCGCGCGTCATCTCGACATGGTCGGCCTTCATCGTGTCGATCCAGCGGTCGATGTCGCGCCGGTCCCACAGCAGGGTGCCGCGCGCCAGCTCGACAGGCCGCACCGGGCAGCTCGCCTTGAAATGCTTGACGGCGAGGCCGGTGTAACTGGCGGCCTCGGATTGTTTCAGCATGCGCTTGTCGATCACGCTGATGTTGAGATTGGTCGTGCCCATCGGCTCTCCCCCTGATCAATTCACACTCGACACCGAACCATCCCTCTCCCTCTCGTCCCCGCGCAGCTTGGTGGCGCGCTTCTGGAACCGCTCCCAGCCCGTCATGGTCAGCAGGCGGGTCTTGGGCGAGATCTCGACGAATTCGAGCCGTCCGTCGTTCATCAAGGCACGAATCTGCGCCGTGCTGAGCCCCACGAGGGCGCCAAGCTCCTTGGGCGACAGCAGCTTTTCCTGTGACAAATCCCTCTCCTTTCTTGCAAATGGACGAAAACGCATTGAATGCGGTGCTTGGCCGTGGTTCGATGGTGGAACGCAGCCATTAACGCACAAATGTGCGCTTATATGCGATCATGCGTCATAGCAATCTGATTGATGTCAAGAATGGTGAATCGTCCGGATACCTACCTCGGCGGCCTCGGCGCGCGCATGGCGATCGCGCGCAACGAGCTTGGCCTGTCGCAGGCCCGGATGGCCGAGGCGCTCGGCATGTCGCAGCGGGCCTATCAGAGCTACGAGACCGGCAAGCGGTCGATCCCGGTGGAGGCGCTGGTCGACATGCACCGCCAGTTCGGTGTGGACCTGAACTGGATCCTGCTGGGGGTCGAAGCGGTGCGCCCGGGCCATGATCTGGCCGCGCTGGAGGGGTTCGAGACGGCGCTCGACCGCCATCTCAGCGCGACCGGCATCCGCCTGAAAAGCGAGAAACGCGGTGCGATCGTGGCGCGCTGGTACCGGTCGTTCCTGGAAGGGAAGGAAATCCCGATGGACGACGTCCACACCTGGATCGAATTGTTGAGAGAATGATGATGGAAATCGAGAAGAGCGTTGCCTGGCAACGGCACCAGATGGCCACGGTGGAGCGGATGCAGAGGGATCTGGCGCGCTGGACGCATCCGGTGATCCGGGCGGTGGGGCTGTGCGGGGTCGCGTATCTGGCGAGCTGGGCGGTTGTGATGGTGGTTGGGGCTGCTGCCGGGGCGATGGTGGTCGTGGCGGCGGTGTCTGCGGCTGTGCTGGTATTTGGTGCTCCGGCTTTCGCATTGGCGGTGGGGGTGGAGGGGTATCTGCGGGGGCGGTTGGCGCGGATCTGACGAATTCGAAAGGTCAGTCATGACTTTCGGCCCAAGTTGCGCTCAGGAGCCCGGATCCTTCTCGCCAATTTCAATGAATGATCCGCCTTCGAGGATCCAATGCGCCAACTGCTCGATGGCGCTATGAAGATTGGCCTGCTTTTTCAGCGTGCATTCCCAGACAATCGCGACCCGCCAGCCCTCATCCGACAACGTTGCCACGACCTTCTCATCGCGCCGAACATTGGCCATGAATTTCGCTGCCCAGAATTCGGGGCGCGTGGCAGGAGTCGATGCAAACCGACAGCCTTTGTGCCGGTGCCAGAAGCATCCATGCACAAAGACGGCGACCTTGTGCTTGGGCAGGACCAGATCCGGTCGACCACTCACGGTCTTGGGGTGAAGCCGGTAGCGGAACCCGCGCGCGTGAAGGGCGCGGCGCAACAAGAGCTCGGGCCGCGTATCTTTTCCACGTATTCCGGACATCATCCGGGATCGGGTCTCCTTGTTGACAATATCTGCCATTTGCCTCCTGGCATCGCCTCGCCCACCTGGTATACAGGCAACAGTCCTGTCATGAGAGGTTCCTGATTTGCCAGCCAAATTCGGCATTGTCGATCTGTTTGCCGGTCCTGGCGGACTTGGCGAGGGTTTTTCCTGCCTCAGGATTGATGACCACGCGCCCTTTCACATCGGCATCTCCGTCGAAAAGGAAGCCTCAGCGCATCAAACGCTCAGGCTGCGGGCCTTTCTGCGGGAACATCAGGCGCGTCACGGAAAGCTGCCGCAAGCCTTCGTCGATTTCCATGCAGGGCTTTCGGATGAACCGGATTGGCACGAGGTCGATGCCGAGGCGTGGGCGCAGGCCGATGCCGAGGCGCGCTGTCTTGAACTCGGGACCGAGGGCACAGGCAAGGACATCGATGCGGCCATCGCGAGCCTGCGCAGGGATTACGATGACACGATCCTGATCGGTGGGCCGCCCTGCCAGGCCTATTCGCTGGTCGGCCGCGCCCGGTCGAAGGGGAAGGCCGGCTATGTCCCTGAGGACGATGAGCGGCACTACCTGTTCCGGGAATACATCAGCGTCCTCGACCGCCTGCGCCCGGCGGCCTTCGTGATGGAAAACGTCAAGGGGATGCTCTCCTCGACCATCGAAAGCCGTCTCGTGTTCGAGATGCTGATGGAGGACCTGGCATCGCTCGGCACTGGCAAGGGCCATCAATACGAACTGCGCGCGATCCATGTCGAAGACGGCAGGGCAAGCCTGCAGGAGGCAGCGCAGCCGTCCGATTTCATCGTGCGTGCAGAACGCTTCGGCGTGCCGCAGCGCCGTCACCGCGTCATCATCATCGGGATACGCTCCGATCTCGCCAAGGGCGCAAGCGATGCCGACATTGCGGTGTCGGGTGTTGCCCGAACGGTCGATGACGTGATCGGGAACATGCCGATGCTGCGCAGCGGGATCAGCCGGGGGCAGGATGATCCGGACGCATGGCGGACGGTTGTCGCCGATGCTGCCCGGCTGCTGGCCAATCTTCATGGCGGCAAGGCGAATTCGCAGATCCGGGGCGTCTTCAAGGATGTCGCGAAACGGCTGAAGGCGGGCGGCACAGCGGCCCGCTCGGCGTCACGATTGCCAGAGGGGTATGGCACCTCCAACGACGCTCTGCTGCAGTGGCTGGAAAGGCCGGGGCTGCGCGGGCTGGCGCAGCACGAGACGCGGGGGCACATGGCGTCGGACCTTCGCCGTTACCTCTTCGCGGCCGCGTTCGGTGATGTGCATGGCTACAGCCCTAAGGCCGCCGACTTCCCGTATCTCATCAGCCCGGACCACAAGAACTGGGACAGCGGGAAGTTCAACGACAGGTTCCGGGTGCAGCTGGCGGGGGAGGCCTCAACGACCGTTACGAGCCACATTTCGAAGGATGGTCACTACTTCATCCATCCGGACCCTATGCAGTGCCGCAGCCTGACGGTGCGCGAGGCTGCGCGCCTTCAGACCTTCCCTGACGACTATCTGTTCCTCGGCAATCGCACACAGCAATACGTTCAGGTTGGGAACGCGGTTCCGCCGTTCCTCGCAACGCAGATCGCGGGTCTTGTGCATGCTGCGCTGACAAATACGGGCAAACTACAGCCCTGAAATCCTTGCAATATCGAGTTCCTCCCGCCAAAGTTGTTGAGAGGCTTGGAGAAACGAAGGATAGCATGCAGGAAGTTGTTTCGACACGTCGCGCCGATGCAACACCGCATGCAGCCTCATTGATCGAGGGTCTGAGGGATATCGGCTATTCCCTCGAGACCGCAATTTCCGATGTCATCGACAACTCGATAACTGCCGGAGCACGGCGCGTCCGGATCGTGACCGAGACGTTCGCGGACGATCCCCATATCGCCATCATCGATGATGGGGGCGGAATGACGGAAGAAGAATTGATCGCAGCTATGCGTCCAGGTAGCCGCAACCCCCTGGCATCACGAGATGAACCCGACCTTGGCCGTTTCGGTCTTGGAATGAAGAGCGCAAGTTTTTCGCAATGTCGTCGGCTGACCGTCGTGTCGCGGAGGGATAGCAGAACATCGGCAGCAGTCTGGGATCTGGACGATGTCGCGGAGCGGAACGAGTGGGCGGTACAGCTTCCCGATGACGTGTCCCAAATTCCCGAGGTCGAAAAGCTGGGAGAAACCGGCACCCTCGTTCTCTGGGAAAAGCTTGATCGTTTGTCAGGCGGGTACGCCCATAACGCGGCAAAGCGAGCCGAGGTGATCAATCAGCGCATTGCCGAAACGGAACGGCATCTGCGCCTCGTCTTCCACCGCTTCATTGAGGATGCAAAACCGCTTTCGATTTCGCTGAATGGTCGGGTGCTTCCGCCTCTCGATCCATTTGCCCGAAAGAACCCGGCTACCATTCCCGACCCCGAGGAGCGGCTTTCGCTGATCCGGGGGGACGTCGAAATCCAGAGCTTCACCCTTCCGCACCACAAGCAGATGGGCAAGACGGACTGGGAAGACATTGCCGGACCGGAAGGCCACCTGAAGTCACAGGGCTTCTATCTCTATCGTGGCAAGCGGCTGATCCTGTACGGGACCTGGTTCGGCCTGTGCCGCCAGTCGGAACTTACCAAGCTGTCGCGGGTCAGGATCGACATTCCCAACAGCATGGACGCCGACTGGAAGATCGACGTCAAGAAGTCCTCGGCGCAGTTGCCACCCATCGTCAGGGACCGCCTCAAGAAGGTCATCGAGCGGATTCAGGACGGATCGAAGCGCACCTACCGCAAGCGCGGCCAGAAGCTGGTCGATCACAAGCGTCTGCCCATGTGGCATCGCATCCAGGCCGAGGGGCAGATCCGGTACAGACCCAACGTCGAGCATCCGGCCTTTGCGGACTTTGCCGAAAGTCTGCCGCCAGACCTGCGGCGCGGCTTTTTCAATTGTATCGCTCTGGTCGGTGCGTCCCTGCCGATCGAGACCCTGCACGCGGATATGGCGGGGACCGCCGAAGAGATCGTGCCTGATCGGGTCGACGAGGACACCCTCGCACAGGCCGTTCAGGCGACCCTTTCCGTTCTCATGGGTGCGCGCAAGGACATCAAGGAAATCATGGCCTTGATGAAGGACGTTGATCCGTTTCGGTCAGCTTGGGACGATACGCAGCGCATCATCGCGACGACGCTTGAAGAAAAGGAGCAGCAATGACGCCGCTTCTCAGCAGTCTTGAGGGCATGACGTCCATGTACATGGCGTCCCAAGCCGGGCCTCACACTGCACAATCCATTCGGGACATCATCGCCCAACTGCGCGAAACCCCGATGTTCGCTGGCAAGATCGAGGATGAGGACGCCGAGGAACTGGCGCGGCTGATCGAGGAGAAATACGGGATCAGCATGGGTCTTGGCGCCATCGTGGATGCCGAAGATTTCAAGCCCTGGCTGCACGACGCTCGGATCAATGGCGAGGTAGGAGATTTCTACTGGGGGCGGTATCGCAGGCTTCTGGGCCTGAAGGGGCTGCCAAAATCGGTGATCGACGGAACCGACGAGGTCACGGATAAGGTGCTGGACCGCCTGGGCAACCCGAACAACCTGAGCCCCTGGAGCCGCCGCGGCATGGTGGTGGGGCATGTCCAGAGCGGCAAGACAGCGAACTATACCGGCCTGATCTGCAAGGCGGCGGATGCGGGCTACCGGCTGATCGTGGTCATCGCGGGCATCCACAACAACCTGCGCAACCAGACCCAGGCGCGGATCGACGAAGGCTTCATCGGGCGCGATACCGGGCGGCTGGCCCATGCCAACAAGGCGCAACGCCAGAAGATCATCGGCGTCGGACAGTTCGATCAGCGCGAATTTCCCGTATCGCTGACCAACACTCTGCGCGATTTCAACAAGGCGACGGCCACGACTTTCACCGCGCAGCTGAGCCAGATCAACGTGCCTGTGGTGCTGGTGATCAAGAAGAACTCCAGCACGTTGAAGAACCTGCTGGAATGGCTGAAGGAACATTCCGTTCACCAGAGCACGCAGATGGTCAGCCAGCCCATGCTGCTGATCGATGACGAGGCCGACAACGCCTCGATCAACACGGCCTATCAGCGGGACGAGGTGACACGGATCAACAGCCAGATCCGCGAGCTGCTCTCGTTGTTTCATCGCAGTTGCTATGTCGGCTATACCGCGACGCCCTTCGCCAACATCTTCATCGATCCCGACACCGATGACGATGCGCTGAAACAGGACCTGTTCCCGCGGGATTTCATCATCGGGCTGGATGCGCCGTCGAACTATTTCGGGGCGCAGAAGATCTTCCTCGACGCGCGCGACCAGCACATCCGGCTGATCGACGACAACGAGGACGTGCTGCCGATGAAGCACAAGATCGACCATCCGGTCGATGTGCTGCCCGGCAGTCTGGTGGAGGCCGTGCGCGCCTTCATCGTCGCCCGCGCGATCCGGAACGCGCGCGGGCAACAGGCCGGCCATGCGTCGATGCTGGTCAACGCCTCGCGCTTTACGGACGTGCAGGGGCGCTTGCGGTCGCGGATCGCCGATGTGGTGGCGCGTATCCGTGACGCCGTGGCCGTCGACGCAGGAAAGGGCGCGGCTGCGCTGCGGAACCCCGAGATCGCTGCGCTGCATGCGACATGGAAACGGGAATTTGCCGACGCGGAGGGGGGCGACTGGCCATCGGTGCAGGCGCGATTACACGAGGTTCTGGTGGCGGCCCGCGTGGTCGAGGTCAACGCCTCAAAGCGCGCCCAAGCGCTGGATTATGACCACGCCGGGGAAAACGGGATCACGGTAATCGCAGTCGGTGGCTTCTCGTTGTCACGGGGGCTGACCCTCGAAGGACTCACGGTCAGCTACTTCCTGCGCAATTCCATGATGTACGACACATTGATGCAGATGGGCCGCTGGTTCGGCTACAGGCCGGGCTACGAGGACCTGTGCCGCGTCTGGATGCCTGCGGATGGCGTCGGGTGGTATGCCCATATCCACGAGGCCATGGACGACCTGCAGACACAGCTGAAGCGGATGGAGCTTGCCAAAGCAACGCCCGCCCAATTCGGGCTCGCCGTGCGCAGCCACCCAGAGGCGCTTATCGTGACGGCGCGCAACAAGATGGGGACGGGGAAAGAATTCCCCATGAAAGTTGGTCTTGCAGGCAAACTGGTCGAAACGACACGCATTCGTAATGATCGTGAACAACTCCAACGCAACGTGGAAGCTGGGCGGGCGCTAGCCGCTGCAATCAAGGCCAGTGGCCTGCCAGAACAACGTCCTTCACGCGGAACCCTTTTCAGCGGCGTTTCCGTCGATCTGATACGCGATTTCCTTCGTGTATTTCGCGCGGACACCTCCGATCCTCTCACGGATCCAAGGTTAATGGCTGACTACATCGATGCTCGCGCTGAAACAGAACTGCGTGATTGGGATGTACTTTTCGCCAGCGCTCAGAAGGAAGATGCAAAGCTTGCAGATTTGTCCGGACTTGAAATGCGAGCCTTTGGCCGATCAGTTGGCGAGCCGGAACTTCGCGATGGAATTCTCGCGATCAGCGGTACAAGTCGACGTGTTGGCTCTCCGGGTGACGAGAGGGTCGGTCTGACAAAGGAGCAGATCGAAACCGCTATCGATGCCTTTCGCGAAGAGCGTATGCGTGATGGCAAGGATGTTCCGAAAACCCTTCCACCACGCATCTTTTGCGAGATTCGCGGTCGCCGCCCGCTAATGATCCTCCGCTTTGTCGAACCTGTGGTTCCGGAGGAACTTCAGGCCAAATCACCTGCTTTGGTCTTGGCCTGGAGCATTTGCTTCCCGGGATCTGACATCCACGGCGGCACCGTCGAATACATCGTGAACACCATCCGCATGCGCGAAATGTTCGGCGAGGAGGAGATCGAAGAGGAGGCGCTTGGTGATCCCGAATGACACGCCTTGGTCCGGCCTCGAGGCGGGAAAGGTCGATACGCGGCGGGTGGATGCCGCGGCTCGATGGAACTGGTTCTGGGCCGTCATGCCGAGGGCGGATGCGACGCTGGTTCTTCAGTTGAGTGATCTGCCGCGCCCCGTCCCGGACCTCCCCAAGCTCAAGAACCTTGAAATCCGTTTCCAGACCCTGCCGGGTGGTCCGATCCTCTATATCAGGCTTAAGGACAACGCCCAGATGGAGCTGTTCGAGACGCTCTGCCGCGACGTGATGGCAGCGGGAGAACTGGCGGAGACCGAGGCCGAGGCCCTGGAGCGGGCCATCGGGCGCACCTTCCGGTGGCACTACCTTCTGCGCGGAGGCAAGCTGGAAGTGCTGTCCGAGGACGCGCAGAAGGGCCTGATCGGCGAAATTGAAGTCCTGAAGCTTCTGATCGCCGAGCTTGGGCCAAAGCCCGCCCTTTCCGCATGGATGGGACCATCCGGCGCGCCCAAGGACTTCGAACTCAAGGCAGATTGCATCGAGGTCAAGGCTCGTCGTGGCGCGTCGCAGCCTTTCGTCAAGATCACCAGCGAGCATCAGCTGGCCGATGTGCCTGATCGGCGTATCTGGCTGGCGGTGCTGGCCGTCGACAAGGTGCAGCCGCCGCATGGACGATCCCTGACCGAACATGTGCACATGGTCACGGAGCTTCTGGAGCGCACTGAACCATCATCGGTGATGGATTGGGACCTGCACCTCGCGGATGTCGGCTACGACGCCCTGCACGACTATTCGCCATGGCGCTGGATCGTGTCCGCGCCCGAGTTTTTCGCGGTCACAGACGAGTTTCCGCGGATCGCTGCACCGGTCCCGCTCGGCGTGTCCGGCGTCACCTACGCGCTGGCGCTTTCGGCCTGTTCGCCCTTCCTCAAGGCTTGGGATGATGTGCGGGTCGGCTTGATCGAAGGTGGGCAGACATGAGCGAGCTTCAGGAATACCATCAGAACCTTATGGCCGACATCCGCCGCGAAGCCGACGCCAGTGGGATCTTCCCGGTTGAGGCCTTTTTCGACCGGATGACCGAGCGCCTGACGGAAGCGGGTGAACTCGAGGTTGCGGATCGTTCCTACTACCAGAGCGGCGAGGGCGGGCAGAGGCTCAGGATCGACGGATACGCAGGAGACCCGCGTGACAGCGGGGGCGTGTTGGGTCTGATCGTCTGCGACTTCGTGGACAGTGAAGAGATCCAGACCTTCGGAAAGGGCGATGTGCCGCCCATCCTGAACCCCTTGATCCGTTTTCTTAAAAAGGCCCGGACGGAAGATTTCCGTGATGCCCTGAACGAGGTGAGTCCCGCATTTCAGGTCTCGGACCTGATCATCACGACTTGGTCGCAGGTCACCAAGGTCAAGCTGATCCTGGTGTCGAACCGCCAGTACATCGGTCGTGACGATGCGGTGAAGCTGCAGGAACTCGATGACGTTCCGGTCACGTGGTCGGTCTGGGACCTTGCCCGCTTTGAGCGCTTTGATCGTTCCGGCCAGGCGCGCGAGGACATGGTGATCGACTTCGCCGGGGACTTCGGCGGGCCATTGCCGGCGCTGAAGGCGTCACAAACGGGCGCAGCACTGGAAAGCTACCTCCTGATCGTGCCGGGCGAACAACTGGCTTCGATCTACGACCGATGGGGCGCAAGGCTTCTCGAGGCGAATGTGCGCTCGTTCCTGCAGGCGCGGGCCAAGACCAACAAGGGCATCCAGAAGACGATCAAGGAAGAGCCGGAGCTGTTCTTTCCCTACAACAACGGGCTATCCGCGACGGCGGACGACGTGACCTGCGTCCGCACGGATGACGGACTTGCAATCGCGTCGATCAGCAATCTGCAGATCGTGAACGGTGCCCAGACGACCGGATCGATCCACACCGGGCTGAAGAACGCCCGCGAGCAGCTTCCGCAGGTTTTCGTCCAGATGAAGCTGACCGTGGTGCCGCCCGACCGGTCGGAGGAGATCGTGCCGAAGATTTCCGAGTTCGCGAACACCCAGAACAAGGTGAACGCGGCAGATTTCTTCTCGAACCACCCGTTCCATATCCGCATCGAACAGTTCTCGCGTAGTGTGATCTTCACGGCCCGCGAAGGCGAGCGCCATGACAGCAAGTGGTTCTACGAGCGGTCCCGCGGTCAGTTCATCAACGCGCGTGGGCGCCTGACACCTGCCCAGCAGAAAAAGTTCGACCTCGAGTTCCCCAAGGCGCAGCTTTTCAGCAAGACCGACCTTGCGAAGTTCGAGTATTCGGCTGCAGGCCATCCTGACTTGGTTTCGAAAGGCGCACAGAAGAACTTCGCAGAATTCGCCAAGGAGATCGGTGAGGCTTGGGCGAGGAGCGATGCCCGATACGATGAACTCTGGTATCGGCGGCTGATCGCGAAGGCCATCATTTTCAGGAAGCTGGAGACCGAGGTGCCGAAACAGCCTTGGTACGAAGGCGGCTACCGCGCGAACATCGTGACCTACGCCATGGCGAAGGTTTTCCATGATGCGGCCAGTGACAAGCAGGTGCTGGACGTCGATGCCATCTGGCGGCGTCAAGCGGTTTCGGTCGCCTTGTTGCGTGCGCTGCTCGTCGCCGCGGCCGAGGCCAACGATGTCATCACGCACCCACCGGCCGGGGTCCGGAACATGTCCGAGTGGGCAAAGCAGCAGGCGTGCTGGAACGGCCTGAAGGGGAGGACGCTCGATTATGACGACGATTTCGCCAGCTGCCTGACGCTGGTGGAATCCGTCCGAACCGCGGTGCGGGACTCGAGAGCGAAGAAGGCACTGACCGAAGGCATCAACGCCCAGACCGAAGTGGTCAACCTTGGGTCCGAGTTCTGGACCAAGGTGATGAATTGGGGGAAAGCCGAACGGAAGCTGTCACCCAAGGACCTGCAGATCCTGCAGATATGCATGTCGATGCCGCGAAGGATTCCGTCGGATTTTCAAGCAAAGCACGCCATGAACGTACTGCACAGGATGAAAGATCAGGGTTTTGAGGCCCAACAATGACCCTTTTCGGCCCATAGCCGACAGTTGAGCCCGGCGCAGGCCACCGCGGCACGCGACCAATTGCGGACGGTCTGGAACACGCCGTACCCGAGGTGCGGCGCTTCTTTCGCGGCCGCCTGATCGATGCGGCGACACATCGTCTGTGCTATCCCTCCTACCGTTTTGGCCCTCGTTCAATCCGCCCGAATTGAATCGCATGCATGTCAGGCCCCGGCAGGCCCCCTTGGTTCGTTTGGATCTATCGCCAAACGGTCGAACAGCAGGGCGACGTAATCCAACTCGTCAGCGAAGTCGCTGCTAACCATGATTTCTTTTCCTAGAAGCGCCGCGGCGCCTCCGGTCGAAACAATAGGCAGAACAGCAGCGCCATCTGCAATCTCAACGAACAGTCGATACTCTTCGAATATTCCTGCCATGCCTCCAGCGAAAACTGCAGCTTCAAACTCATTCTCAGAAAGCATGCGTCGCCTCATGATCGCAAGGCTCTGCTCCCGATCACCGTACACCGCCTCGGTCACGATCACGTTTCCAAAGCGTTTGTTCTCCTCCGGAAAATCGTCTTGAAAAAATTCGCTTTGGTAGAGCGTAACCCATTTACTATAATCAACATTCAGGGCCTCCGCATAAGCCCAGACCATGGGCGTTATAGCCGGGTGTCCACCCCAAACAATAGGACGGCGCCCAAGCGCGACAAAGAGAAGTGCACTGACCAAAGCGGAAATCGCAGCTGTATCGCCTTCCCCCATGAAGTGCTTCGCACTTGGGTCAGGCACACCCGCCGACAGGAAAATCGACCGATGCTGTCTCATTCATCCCACTCCACTAGTTCCCAGCCTGCATCCGAAACCTTCAAGGTGCGCACTGACGATATTTGTGCGTCGAGCCAACGCAGGTGATCAATCCACGCGGGACGAATTCCGATATGATTGTAAACCAAACAGGGAAACCTGCCATGGCCAGCCTTGCTTGCCTTATCTTGAATGTCGTTCAGCATGTCTGCAGTAGGTACACCCACCATCGGATAGGCCTCCAACCTGCGACCGCCAGGTAGCGTCAGGCTCACCGAACGGTAAGCACCGATCCCCTCAAATTGGCCGCCTATTCGAACCACTTCGCTCTTAAGCCGTCCGACGAGATCCAAGTGCCGCGTCGCAATGCTGCGGCTTCGAAGCGCCTCGGCTTTCTTCGCGATGACCGCCAGCAGTTCCGGTCGAAGTCTATTGCTTGCATCGAGATCGTCCGGGGTAAGCCGAACTGTGTCGCTCAGTGACAGATGTCTCGATCCGCTGTGCTCAGGCCAGATGACACGGAGAATCTGGATACCAAGAGCTTGCGAGCGTCCGAGTTCTTGGGCAGTCCACTTGCTTCCAAAATAGTCTTTCGTGTCAAGCATGACAGTTACGTCACAGTCTGACAGGCGATGCCACAGCATTTCTTGGAAGGCTTCTGCCGGACGGATGTCGTGGGTGTCCAAGAATACGTCGAAACCCCGACTGGACAGCTCGTCAAAAAGCTGAAGAGCTGCCTCGCGCGAGTCTGTTCGCCGGTAGCTGATGAAGATACGACGCTGACGGTGCAGAAGGCCCAGCACTTCCAGGGACACTGAGGCAAGAGCCTCCAAAGTGTCATCACCAGCATCAATAAGGCAAGCATTCGTGTGTGCAATTTCGTGCGGTACAGCAGCAGTGACAGACTTGCCCTGCTCGACAACTGGCACGATAGGCACTTTCGCCGTCTCGAGTTGATTTACTGCATCGACGTCGACCGTAGGGTCGCCACCGAAGTACAAGGCTAATGTCGTGGCTTTTGGGCTACGCCTTTGCAAGTCCAATGTCGTAAGTATCGAAAGATCATCTGGAACTTCGAGTGACATGACTTTCGCCACATCTTCCAGCTGCTTAGTGATCGCTGCGATCTGATTTGCTTCAGGTGAGCCGATTATCAGTACTTCATAGAGCGCCATTTAAGACCAACCTTGAAAGCCCATACGCCATGATCTCTCAAATTAAATACATGATGAGCGGCAATCCATAGCTAAGGCCACTAAAAAAACCAACCAGTGGCCACAGAAATACTGGCATCTAAACAGTTGCCTTTGGATATTTGGCCGCGCTCATCTGCGTGATCACTCTGAAACCGTCATGATCTGCCTGCAAACCAAAATCCTTGGGTTACTGACAAACATCACGATAACAACATCACACGCCAAACGCATGCGCCATTCCTAGTTTGCATTCCGGATCTTAATCGCCTCTTCAACAGCAGCCGAAATGTTATTGGAAATCCAGTCGTAGCGCGCCTTGCTGTCGGAACCCTGCGGATCATAGCACTTAACCATTGACGACAGCATCTTTCCAGAATTTCCATACCCAATATAATCGAAGGGATTATTTCCTTTTGCAGTTGTGTTTCCGCTCACGTCCTTGATCCCGTGGACGTAAATTCCAACTACCCCTTTTCCATCATCCCAAGACTTGATGATCTCGTGATTGATCCACTTCCTGTTTGCCGTCTGAGCTCCAACGAGCACAATCGTGCAGGTGCGACCTGCCATCTGATCTGCAATCCATTTTTTGATTGCAGCTTCGCCTCCTTTGGTTACGGATTCCCAGTCGTTGTCCGAGGCTGGTTTGTTGCCCTCGATTGCACCAATATTGCGCACCGTCGAGGTACGCCAATTATCAGGAGTATAATGGAAACTATAGAAACACTTCCGAGCCAACTTGGTCCCTCCTGCACAATGCGATTCTCAACTAGAACGAATATAGTTGAGCCCTTCCGACCGGTAAAGCGGGTATCGGGCGTTGATCCAAGAGTTGGGGAGTAGCTCACTTGAAACCGAAGCCGCCAAGGAATTCAGAGACGGCAGCATGACTCGCGACGCGCTGTCTTACAGCCGTGCCCCGGTGCTGGGTGAACATCGGGGGCGAGCATCGCAACGTCGATCGCGCAAGGCGCGCCTTCCCATGCACGGTCAGCACTCTGTAGAGAGGGGGCATCTGTGCATCACACAAAATCAGAAGCGCTTGATACCGGTCGGCATGAATTTCCCCTACGCACGGCGGTTGCGATTTAGCTTATGGACTATATGTGAACTTCATAGCCCTCGCGCTATATTGACAAAATATCGTCCTTGAGCTATCAGTGGACCATGGACACCTTGCCCGCATACCCCATCCGAAGCCTCCGCCAAGCCGGGGCCGTGCTGAAGGCGCGGCGCGCGGCGCGGAAGATCAGCCAGAAGCAGCTTGGCGAGATGACGGGTACGGCGCAATCCACCATTTCCGACATCGAGAACGGCGTCGTTTCCGTCAGCCTCGATGTCTATCTTCGCCTTCTCGAGGCCCTCGGTGCGGAACTGTCCGCGACGGATCGTATAGCCGACCCGGGGCAGCGCTAGGATGGCACGCATCGCCCGCGCGGGCCGCCGCACACGCCAAAGCAAGACCGCCGTCTGGTACGAAAGGGCGCGGGTGGGCACGCTGACCCGCGCGACGGATGGGGCCATCGCCTTCTCCTACGATCCTGACTGGCTCGCGTCCGAGGCCGCTTTTCCGGTTGCCAGCGCCCTGCCGCTGACTAGGCTCAAGTGGCAGGGCGATCCGGTCGTCGCCGCTTTCGACAACCTCCTCCCCGATGCCGAAGGTGAACTTCGGGAGAAAATCGCCGCCCGCGTCGGGGCGCAGGGCAAGGATGTGTTCTCGCTGTTGTCCGTCCTGGGGCGCGACTGTGTTGGTGCGCTGCAATTCCTGCCGTTGGACGAGGCCCCGTCCGATCAGGACATGCAGTATCGCGTCATTTCCGAAGGGGAGATGGTCGCCGACCTGAAAAATCTCGCCGCCGCACCGCTCGCCCTGGGTGAAGACGAGGATTTCCGGATTTCCATCGCCGGCGCGCAGGAGAAGACGGCCTATCTGCGGATTGACGGGCAGTGGGCCAAGCCGCGCGGCATTACGCCGACCAGCCATATCTTCAAGACGCCCATGGGAATCATTCCCGGCCCCGAGCAGATCGACCTGAGCGACAGCGTCGAGAACGAGTTGTTCTGCATGACGCTGGCGCGCGAAATCGGCCTGCCCGTCGCGCATGTCGAAAAGCTCACATTGCCCGGGCAGGTCGTGCTCTCGGTCGAGCGGTTCGATCGCGTCTGGCACGGCGACACCCTGAAGCGCCTGCCGCAAGAGGATATCTGCCAGTCGTTGGGCTACCCGTCTGCCATGAAATACCAGAGACTGGGCGGCCCCGGCATCGCGCAGATCATGGAACTCTTGCGGGAATCCGACACGCCCATCGAGGACCGGGAGACGTTCTTTCGGGCGCAGATATTCTTTTTCCTGATCGGAGCTTCGGACGGGCATGCCAAGAACTTCAGCCTGCGTCTGGGCCGCCGGGCGCGGTTCACGCTCGCGCCACTCTATGACATCCTGAGCGTCGCCCCAGTCGTCCGCGCGGGGCGCTTGCAGCGCAAGCGCTACCGCCTCGCCATGTCGATCGATGGCCATTACGGCATCGACGAGATCGTGCCGCGCCACTTCGAGGCCGAGGGCCGCGCGGCGGGTTTGCCCAAGGGCCGCGCCTTGGAGCTGTTGCAGGACATTACCGATCGGCTGGGCCCTGCGCTGGAGCGGGCGCTTCTGGTGGTGGGCGATCAGGTCCCGGCGGCGGTCAGCGAGCCGATCGCAAGCGATGCGACGCAGCGGGCGGCGCAGATGCGGGACCTACTTTAGGGTTCCGGTGCCTTTGCGGCCAACCCCTCCAACGCCTTGTCGACCTCGCGCGCCTTCGCGGCCAGCTGTGCCTCCCACAGACTGCGAAACGCCTCGGCGAATTCGACCAGCCCCCCGGCGAAGTTGCGGATCGTGGTCATGTCATCGTCGGTGAAGGGAAGCGGGCGGCCGCGTAGCTTGGCCTCGTTCAGCTTGCGGGCGATATGGTTGACCGCAGCGCCATCGGTGGCGACCTGCGCGCCCCAGGCTTGCAGGTGGTCGCGCACGACCGGGTCTGCCGGACGCAGCAGGATGTCGGCCGCTTCCATCAGGCGGCCCAGGGCGGCGGGTTGGTCGGTGATGCCTCGGCGCTCAAGCGCGGCTTGAAATCCCGCCAGTTGGCGCGCGCTCAGGCGGGTGCTGATCGTTGTTGTCGAAGCAGAGCGCGCGCCTTTGGCCCGGCTCAGCGTGTTGTAGATCACCCGGGTCGAGACGCCGAAGCGGCGGGCCAGAGCGGCGGCAGGGCTGCCCTCGGCGCGAGCCTCGATGATCTGGCGACGTTCGTCGTCAGTCAGTTTGCGATGGTGGCGCATGTGAAGTTTACGTTCCTATTTCTTGCCAACTTCCTTCAAGCCCCCCGCCTCCCAGCGTCAGCGGAGGGGGATCTCCGACGAGTATAAGATCCTCTATCGCGAGGGTGACGCGCCTGCGGAAGTCGGAGGGCAAGGTCAACATCTACTGGTTGGCAGAAAACGCGGGCACCTCGGTCGAACAGTTGGAGCGGTTCTACTTGAAGCGGATGGAACCCACGGGCGAGCGGGTACGGAATATTCAGTCGTTTGGCAGTGGGTGACTACATAGTGCTATTCCAGAACGGCACAGACGGCGTCTTCGAAAGGATTCACACTTGAAACCACGCGCTCGCCATTCTCTACCATATCGTAGGTAACCGTCGCCATGCGATGAACAGGCGGTTCGGATGACGGCATTTCAAAGATTATGATTTCAGACAATCCCATAATCGGATCTTCATATCTGACCGATAGTTTGAAGCCACCGCTGTGATCTCTGAGACCCACAACATTGCCAGACAGCTTGTTTCCTCCAGTCGCGACAGTCGCGTCACTACCCTTCCATGTTACCGCGGTGCCGAAATTGATCCCTGCAACCTCCTGATCGAGTTTGCAGGTGCCAGCGACTGGAAGTGATGCGGCAACGCTTGGGAATGCGATAAGAAGTAAAAGAGCGATTTTCCGTATTTTCATCACAACCCCTGATGCTAACTTTATTTCACGCTCGTTCAGGTCTGACTTTCTACGTGCGGAAAGCGAAGAAGGGAAATTTGTGTATTTACTACTCAGACAGTCTAACAATTTCCCCACCCTCGAATGCAATCATCGTCATCTCAACTTCGATGCTTCCGGTTTTGTTTGTAACCATCGGTAGAAGTTTGTCGTATGCCTCTCCAGGGATAAACTGGTTGTCTTCAAAGTAATAGAATAGGTTGTAAGTTGAGGCTTTCCCTGGCGCCACGGGTTCATCTAATTCACCGGAAAACTTGAAAATTTCGTCGCCAAACGCATTCAAGAAGCGCGCCACAAACTTTGCGCCAACGATTCTTTTGTCCGAAACATTTTTGTACACTGGCATGAAGCGAACACGCTTTTGACCATATTCGCCAACATGGTGCGCAAAGTAGTGGTTCTGAAACTCTACATAGTCGCCATCCGAGGTATTGTTCGCCTCTAAGAATTCGTAAGTCCCGTCGTCACGCAAATCAATTGTCCGACCATCTGTGGTTTGAACAATTTCGGCATGCACAGCATTCGACAAATACATTGCTAATATACCTGAATAGACCGCCAGCCTCACAGTCACCTCCATGCTTGTTGGCTATAGCGTGGCATAACCGTTCAGCGATGACAATCATTCGGCAAGTTGCGCCTCCAACTTACCTTCTCAATGCCCGATACACCGTCATCCGCGACACGCCCAGTGCCGCCGAAATCTCGCTGACCCGCTTCCCCTGCTGCTTCAGGTCGATGATCTTCTGGTCATCGACCTTTTTCTTTCGACCACGATACACCCCGCGCGCCTTCGCCTTCGCGATGCATTCTGCCTGACGTTTGCGGATGATGTTCCTCTCGAACTCGGCAAACACGCCCATCAACTGCAACTGTACGCGCATCTGCTGTCCGAGATGACCCGCGTCCAGAAGAAGGGCGCGCGCAGCAAGTATGCCTTCTCCTCTGTTTCAGGTCGACGTTGACCTGCGCCCCTGGAACGCTTGGTGTCCGAAAATTTACGAAAGAACCGTCAATTCAGACAGGATGGCATCTACGACACGTTGCCTTTCAGTCTCGATCACATCAGGGTCTGTAAATCTCTTCTGCAGATTTGACGCGGTGTTCAGCCATGCCTTTGCCAGCTCGATATCCGGCTTCAGGCTTTTGATGCAGGCGGCAGCTTCGTCGGATGACATTCCGAAAGTGTTGATCATGCACTCCCGCGGCACAAGTGTCAGCGCTTTGTGACCGGGGTCTGCATAATAAGTTGGAATGCCCCCCACAACAAAAGCGTCAAAAATCTTCTCGGTGACATAGTTCCGCTGATGGGTATTTTCATAGGCAGACATGATACGCACTCTCATGTCCGTAGCCGCGATCTTGTCGAGATGCCAATCCGGCAAATCCTGCCTGCGTGCCTCTGGCTGCCAACCCCGGCCATTGCGTATCGTTCCTGGAAGATCGACTTTTCGTGCCACCTCGGTTCGATAGACGCTCAATCCGTAGAGATTTTCCTGTTCGTGTGATGCAGCGTATGCGTCCTTCTCGCGCACTTCTGCAAAGAACGCTGCTGGAACAGGAGCGCTGTTCCAATGATCAAGCAAGGCGGAGGGCGTGACACTCGCATACCGTGCCAAGAGAATCCCGTAACGCGACAGGTAGTTTTCATTGGTTAGCAAAAAATACGGAATCGCGTCGAAATTGAATATCGAGGAATTGCTATGGTTCAGGAACGTATATGTTAATTCGACGTCACCGCATCTCTCAGACCGGATGCGCTCCACAAAGCCACCACTCCATATGCTGTCCCAAAGCGGCTCTTCTGATATGACGACGACTTTGGCATTGGGGCGCTTGATCACAAGCTCTTCGAATACCTGGGGATTCTCACGGATGTCGATGTTGAAACCCGTCATTACAATGTCGGCAGACAATGGCTCGTCAACAAACTCGAGACGTGAGCCGGTCGTTCTTTGAAACGGCTCGTAAGACAATGGTGTCCGGTTGGAATGCCGTCCATATAGACACACCTTCGCCGGCCTGTTGCGAGCGATCTCTGGAGAAACCAGTTTGGGACGCGCAATGCGCGTGACATGATCCCGAACGCTTCGGAAGTGACGCACGAGGCGATCGTCGGGGCCTAGCCTGTCTTGCGCAAGTAACAAAATTTTCGAAAGATCTGTGCGCGCTTCAATCTCCTCAAGCGCGTCGAATCCCTTGAGTAAAAGCTGTCCACTATAGAACTGAAGCAGAGACTTCGATGCATCGACTGAAATCGAGGCATTATCATTCGATGGAACAGTCAAACGCGCCGCAAAAGGTATGATCTCGTCCGGGTTCGACCGTATCTCTGCGCCTCGTGTGCCTGCCAATTTCAGCATCAGGTTTTGAATATCGCATACAAACCCATGTGGGCCGTACAGAATCCACAACTGGCGCATCGCATGCCGCATCATTGCAAGACGCGCAGGATCACTTGCGATCGCCTCTAGACGCTCAGGCAAAGCCTTGATCGCAGCTTCGGACTCTTCACAGAAAACCACAGCTTGGTCCCAAAGCGCTGAGTTGCCCGGTGGGGCATATGTATCTGCGAGAATAACTGGAATCGATCCTGCCCCGAGAGATTCCCAGAGCCGAATGCTATTGGGGCCAGAGCCAGACGGGCAAAGCGAGAACAGGCTTTGCTCCAGCGAAGCCTTGAATTGTTCCGACGCAGACTGGTTTACCAGTTCATCCTTGCCACCAAGTTTGCCGTTATTGCGTATCTGATGCTCGTAGACGACCTTGTTGTAATGCCAGCTGTCCCGCCCGATGACCAAGCCCCTTGGGTGGTCGCTCAGGAGGTCGATGATCAGTTCGCGCGCATTCGTGAGATAGTATTTGTTTGAACGCGCCCCGATAAAGGAGAAAAGAAAAGGCCGCTCGGCCGTGGCACAGGCGTCGCTCTCCCGGTCGATCTGGACGGGATAAAGCGGGAAGGGATGCAGCGTGATGCCGTCCTCTCGACAGGTCGCCAGATCCTCGCGCGTCGCATGGCTCCAGAAGATGTCGGATATTTCCGCCTCGTTGAAAAGTTGCATGAACTCCTTCATCTTGATGTGCTGACAGACGGTAACCCGTCGCTTGCCGGACGGCAGCTGTGCGCAATATTCGCGAAAGCGTTTCAGGAAGAGATGGGCATCGCGCGCCTTGGTCTGCAGCTTGTCGATCAGCGTGGCCCATGGATAGGCGACATAGGTGATGTTATCCGGCACGGCTCCGATATCGCGCATCTGGCGATAGGCATGTTGCTCGGTGATGGCGGGAAACTGCCAGTCCCGGTCATAGGCCAGGATATTGCCCGTGCGCCGCAGGATGTCTTCGATCGGATCGGGTTCCGGCGGAGTTTCGACGAGGCCGGTCGCCACGACCTGCTGTTCGGCGGCCCGCGCGATATGGCGCGGCGGTTCTCCGAACACCTTTTCGTGGTTATGTTTCCACACGAAGCTACCATCTTCTTCAGCGACGGAGAGCTGTGCGTCGGCATAGCGGATTTTCAGCACGCGCCGGAGGACCGGCTGCGCCTTGCCCAGATACGCGAGGCTTTGCCTGCGGGTCTCGTGCGGGATGATCGCGTCGATCTCGGCCATGTAGCTGTCGCGCCGCTGCGCCGATAGCTGCCCCTCGACGATGCGAAATCGCCCGAGCGCCAGCTTGGTCTGCACCAACGAGGAACGCTCTGCGAAGAGCCGCCAGAGATTCCAGTCTCCGGCGAGCTTCATCGGCCGGATGTTGCGCTCCGGGTCGATCGCGGACCACAGCCATTTTCGAAAGAAGACACCCTCCTGCTGGAGAAAGTTCCAGTGCACCCCGTCGCACAGCCCCGCCCTCAGCGCCGCCCTAGTGATCGGATTGTCAAAGACCAGCAGCGGCATGTCGCCCCGCAGCACCGCGCTGGCCCCGCCGATCCACGAGAGTTGCTGGGCCGACAGCTGCCGGTCGATGCTGGCAATCAGCGCACAGGCCCCCTGCGTCAGGATATCGTCGGCGTTGATCCAGGTCATGAAATCTTTATCGCCGATCCGAAGCGCCCCGAACCCGGCGCAGATCGCGTCATACATGCCCGTGTCGGGCTGCGAGGCAAAGGAGAACTCGATTCCCAGACACTGTAGTGGAAACTCGCGCGCCGAGAGCCGGCGTTGCCACTGTTCCAGCCGCTCCAGCGTGCCATCAGTCGAGCCGCCATCCTGAACATGATAGCGCAGGAAAAAATCGCCCGCTTGGGTCGCCACGCTCAGGATCGTGCGGTCGATAGTCTCGTGGCTGTTCAGGCTGGGAGTGACGATGAATATCGTGGCGGTCATGGCACTAGCGCTCCAATGTCTTCGGGCCGGGTATAAATGCCGCGGTGGTCAAATACGATGAAATTTGCCTTGTCGCGCCTCAATCGGCACCGAACAGATCGCGGGTAAAGACCTTGTCCGCCACATCGGCAAGATCATCGGTCCGGCGGTTCGCGACGATCACGTCGGCGCGATCCTTGAAGGCGGCGAGGTCGCGAATCACCTCGGAACCGAAGAACGTCGCGTCCTCCAGCGCGGGCTCGAACACGATCACCTCGATGCCCTTTGCCTTGAGCCGCTTCATGATGCCCTGGATCGAGCTTTGGCGGAAATTGTCAGAACCCTGTTTCATCACAAGGCGATGGATCCCGACGCAACTCGGCGCGCGGCGCAGGATCTGCTCGGCGATAAAGTCTTTGCGCGTCCGGTTCGCCTCGACGATCGCCTGAATGAGGTTCTGCGGCACCTCGGAGTAATTGGCCAGCAATTGCTTGGTATCCTTGGGCAGGCAGTAACCGCCATAACCGAAGGAGGGGTTGTTGTAATGCATCCCGATGCGCGGATCTTGACCGATCCCCTCAACGATCTGGCGGGTGTCGAGTCCGTGGCTCAGCGCATAGCTGTCGAGTTCGTTGAAATAGGCCACCCGCATCGCAAGATAGGTATTAGCGAAAAGCTTGATCGCCTCCGCCTCTGACGGATCGGTCAAAAGAACCGGGACATCGGTGGCGACGGCCCCCTCGCAGAGCAGATCGGCAAAGACCCGGGCCCGCTCGGAACGTTCACCGACGACAATCCGGCTGGGAAAGAGATTGTCGTGAAGCGCCCGCCCCTCGCGCAGGAATTCCGGGCTGAACAGAATTCGCGTGCTCTGCAGCTTCTCGCCGAGGGCGCGGGTATAGCCGACCGGGACCGTGGATTTGATGACCAGCGTTGCGCTGGGGTTCAACGCCAGTGCGGTCTTGATCACGCTCTCGACGCTCGAAGTGTCGAACACGTTGGTATCGGGGTCATAATTCGTGGGTGTGGCCACGAGGATGAAATCCGCCCCGGCAAAGGCCTCGGCGGGATCGGTGGTGGCGCTGAGGTCGAGATCGCGTTCGGCCAGGTAAGATTCCAGTTCGGGATCGACGATCGGGCAGCGCCGGGCATTCACCATCGCCACCCGGCCGACGTCGATATCAAGCGCCGAGACCCGGTTGTGCTGCGCGAGCAGCACAGCGTTCGACAAGCCGACATAGCCAATCCCGGCAACAGCGATTTTCAATCGGGGCATCTGAATTGCTCTCCATTCATGAACACCGGCTGAAAAGCATGCGCCTTTTATACGCGCCTGCGCCGGAAACGATTGCAAGCACTAGAGTTTCAACCTGTTGACACTTAGTGGCCCTCGCCGAAGATCACAGTTGATCCAAAGATAATTCTTGCGCGCAGAACTTATTGAAGCGCCCATACTTTTCCTCGAGATACGCCAAGTCTTCCTCCGAGAACATTTCCATGTGCCGCCCGGAGACGCCTTTGTTGAAATTGTATGCTTTTCTCTTGCCTTCGATGAGATCTGCAAGCACCGGATCTCTCAGAAAAAGCTCAGGATCGACATTGGCCACTTCTGACAAGCTTTCGAGCACTTTAGCTGGTGACGATGAAATATCGTCATATGAATATGCATATCCTACACGCGATCTCAGCCAGGGTATGGTGAAAGATACGACATGTTTTCCAATATAGTCGATCGCTTCACGATGGCTTTCGATCTTGTGGAAATCCTGTTTATAATTTTTTTCTCTGCGGGCTTTTTCGCCTGCTTCGAAAGCTGAAAGCGCAGAATCTCCGATATTTCGATAGGAGATATAGGGCAGGATTTCGCCTGACTTGAAGAAACGTTCCAGCTTCTTCGGAAAACCATCATGTGTCTTGATAGGGAGAAAATCGCTGTCGTGAACCTTTCCCACGAACCCCGCCAAAGGGTCCAAATGTCCACGCCAGAATTCTTCTGTACGAGATGGGTCTTCGGAAAATACCCTACGTCTCACCTGACACAGGTCACTCCCCATTACCTCGCACGCACGCTTCATCAGAAGAAACAGAAATGTGCTTGCTGATTTTGGTTGGCCATAGGTCAGAATGATCATTGCGAAATTCCAATATTTGGCATGTGGCGGCTCAGAATCCTGTAGGAGTCCCAATCCGCCTCGCGCGCCACCGCCACGCGAAGATCCTCGCGCCGGGCCACGCTTTGCTCGCTCAGATTCCGGAATCTTGTCGTGAACGGTGCCAGCCTTTCCTCCTCGAGATTGGACAGGCCGAGACGGGTGAACAGGGCATTGAGCGCCTTGGGTGAGGCGAAAATCTCTTCGTATTGCACGAAGAGAAACCGGGCCAGCCGCTCCTCCGTCAGCGCCGCGACGGTGCGCACGCTGTCGTTCCAGGCCTTCAGTCCGGCACGCCAGTCGAGGTTCCAGTTATCCTCCGGGTCGCGGAACCGCGCATCGTAGCTTTCAACAACCGAGAGCGGATTGCGCAGGATGTAGATATGCTGCGCATCGGGAAACTGTTCGAAGACATGGCCGAGATGGCGGAAGAGCGGGGCAAACTTGTCGCCGATATAGACCGCGTTGTCGTAGCGCCGTGCCGGCTCGACATTCCGCGGCTTCAGCCCGCCCTGCGGGTGGGTGTCGCCCTCCCGGACATCCAGAAAGCGGTCCTTCTCGAAATCTCCGGCCCGGATGGTGTTGTTCTGGAAGGGATAGAAATAGCGATCCTGCCCCATCAGGATGTGATTGTGCAGGTTCAGGATATTGACCAGCGAACTTGTCCCGGCGCGCGCCGTTCCGGACAGGAGAAGTATCTTTTTCATGGCATCGCAATTCCGTTGGTGCAAATTCGGCGGGGCGTGTCAGAAAGGATCGGGGTAGCGGTCCATCAGGTCGCACAGGACCGCGTTGCCGATCTCGGTGAACCGCATCCCGGCATTGGGGTAAGAGGTGAACTCCCCAAAGACAGGTCCCTGCGCGGAGATGTAGAAATCGAGCCGCATGAACACATCGATATCCCGCGCTATGCGATCGGCGATCTCGATCATGCGATCGAGATGCGGCGGCGGCGGGATTTCCTCGCCGAAGAGGTTCGACATCTGGAACGGGCCATAGGGCACCCAGTCCCGGCTGTAAAAGCGATGGGTCCAGGATTTCTTCGGCCCCACTCGGTTGACCACCTGCACGACCCAGGACCGGCCTCCGGCGACATACACCTTGAAATCGCGAGGCACGGCGAAACTCTCGTTGTAATCCCTGACGAATTCCTCGGCGAGGATGCGGGTGTCGCGCTTGATGAAACGGCCATTGGCGAAGGTCTCGCGCACGAATTCGGCGCGGCTTTCGACCGGAGCCTCGCTGCCTGAAAAGATCTCGCGCCCATTGTCGAAGAGCATGACGCAATCATTGTCGGCGGAGTTGTTGGGCTTGATGACTACCCGTTCGGGAAGTGCGGCAAAATCCAGCTCCTCCACCGTGGCGACCTCCGCGTATCGTTCGGGGATCGGCAGGGTCATCCGCTCGGCATATTTCAACATCGCACTCTTGTTGACCAGGTTGGCCACATAGCGACGCCGGGCCTGCAGCTCCGGATCGGGATGGGGATCCGCGTTCTGATACCATCGGGCCAGCCGCAGGTCCATGCGGCGCTTGAATTCAGTCTCGGCCATCTTGAACTTACGAGCTTCCTAGATTTCGATATTTCGACACATAAAATGCGTTGTGGACCTATGGATACGTTTCACGGTCGAAATCCTCAACACAATTCCAACACCTCGGTGATTTCAAGGACTGTTCTCCTGCCGGCACGACGGATCAGCAATCGACACAGAGCTGCAGGTTGAAGCGTCCCGGAGCGTGCCCCCACCAAGCAAGAGGGGAGTGATCTTGCTCAGGTTCAGCACGCGCGGATCAGCATGGCGCCATGATGCTGCGGCATGGCGCTCACGAGATTATCGCCACCCTCTACCAGAAAAGATAGTGATCGAGATCCTCACCCCTCCACGCTGACCGGCAGGTCCATGCCGTGCTTTTTCAGCAGCGCGTGCCGTTGTGCCGTCTTGAGGTCTTCGGCCACCATCTCGGCGCACATTTCCTGGGCGGTGATCTCGGGCACCCAGCCGAGCTTTTCCTTGGCCTTGCTGGGATCGCCCAGCAGGGTCTCGACCTCGGCGGGGCGGAAATAGCGCGGGTCGATGCGCATGATCACATCCCCCACCTTGAGCGCGGGGGCCATATCGCCGGTCACACCCGTCACCGTGGCGATCTCGTCCACCCCCGTGCCGGTA